>CEPX01093474.1_pt1 | contig 11529 bp, 11 predicted proteins | sample 361361 | NCBI WGS metagenome assembly CEPX01 (sample SAMEA2619974, study PRJEB7988) | marine metagenome | biome: marine biome (ENVO:00000447); feature: mesopelagic zone (ENVO:00000213) & marine oxygen minimum zone (ENVO:01000065); material: "saline water (ENVO:00002010), including plankton...
ATATTTCTAATCTGACATCTCTCTCCCCCAAAAGAATAGATTTCATTTCTTCTTGAGGAGTATACACAGTATACCTATACATCAAACTCTTACTCTTCGTTAACAATTCTCTTGGATAATTTAACAAATCTAGAATATTCTGTTTTAATTCAAGAGCAGTACATTCTTTTTCAATGCCATCCACTACAATTCTACTTGTATCTTGCGTTGCTCCTTTGGCCCCACTTCTCAAATTTCTTTTTATAATGACATCCTTCCCATCAATATTAAAATGCAATTCAACCCTCCCTTTATCCGAACCATTTCTCAACAAAGCATCTCCCGCCAATCCACCAGTCCTTTGAATACCAAACAAAGCAAAATCCAATGCATACAAAATACTAGATTTTCCAGAACCAACATCACCGCTTAATAAAACAGTCCCTGATGGAAACTCAATCTCCTCATTCATATAACTCCTAATATTCTCCAAAATAATTTTCTTAAGCAGCATTCCACACCCCATGAAGATCCAATAAGCTAACTACATCCTTACTAATTCTTGCCTCAAAATCAGCATTTGTCTCCCCATCTAATTTCTCTACACTCAAAACTTCCATTAATTCTTCGACTTTTCTAGAATCCATCTCAAAGGATTTCAATTGATCCAAATAACTATTAATTATTCTCTCCTCAACATCTGAAACATCCCCTGTTTCAACATCAAAATCTTCAAACTCTTTAGTTGTTAGTTTAACTGTATTCTTCAAAGCAATAAAACTACTAGAAAACTGTTTCATAATCCTTCTAAAATTAATGTCTCCTGGCTTACCCTTCTCCAACATTCCAAAAACTCTTAATGTAACTATTTTATTATTAAAATCCCCAATAGTTTTTTCCAATATCTTTTCCTCAGCTTCTTCGGAAGTTAATCCGCCAACATCTACTCTTAAACTAACAACTTCATGAAAAATCAAAGGCTTATGTTCCAAATTAATATCTCCATCTCTTACATCAACTAAATAAAAGCCCCCATATTTCAAATCCTCCAATTCCTTAAAATTATTAGGAAACAAAGGCCCAGGATAGGTAATCAGCCCGTACTCTTCATGCAGTTTATTATAAACAAAGTGGGGATGCCCCCCAGCATAATAATTAAAACTCTTAGGCAATAAACTTAAATCTCCTCCCTCCACCATTTCCCAACCACTAGGTCTTAATTCTCTTAACAAGGTATGGAACATAAAAATCTTAAAACCTTCCTCATTCTCCAAATGATCCTTCTCTAACTTTTTATAATCCTCAATCTCTAATCCCCCTTTCCTCCCCAAAACACCAACAATTTTAACACCAGTCCTATCTTCAGTAAAGCTTAATCTTCCTTCATTAAATTTCATAACATTATCAACCAAACCAGTTCTTTCCAACAAATCCAACATAGTTTTTCCTGAAGGCGAGAAATCATGACTTCCAGGAATAATATAAACAGGGATATCTTCCTCCTTCAACCTCTTCAATTCCTCAGCCACCTTATTAATAATCTCAATCCCTGGCAAAGCAGTATCAAACAAATCTCCAGAAATCAAAACAAAACCCACTTTCTCAGTAAGAGCAACATTAACTACCTCTCCCAACCCTTTAATACTTAGCTCAGCTAGAACAGCCTCCCTCCACCCGCCAATATGACAATCTGCTAAATGTATAAACTTCATTAAAACAGGAATAAACTTCAAATTAAAAGGATTGTTATACTATAGTCTATTTAACCAAATACTCACCATTCCCACAAGCAACACAGAAATCATCCCTTCTCAACCTGCAACCATTCTCCCCAGCAACTTTCTCAACAACATCTTTAACATCTTCAACCCCCAAAAACTTCAAAGAGTCCGCACCCAACTCCTTCCTAATCCCTTCCACACTACCCAACCGATTAATGGCCAATTCATCATTAGAAGGGGTATCTATACCATACCTGCACCTAGCACTCCACGGATAAAAGGCAATCCTCCAATGCACTTCCAAAGCACCAGCATGTCTCAACATAGAAGTCACTTTCTTAACAGTAGTGCCTCTAACAATAGAATCATCAACAACAATAACTTTTTTATTTCTAACAACGTGTTTATTAGCTGTTAATTTCTTCAACACATCAGCTTCCCTCATCTTCTGAAAAGGAGCAATAAAAGTCCTCCCACCATAATGGCTTCTTATAAAACCAAAGCCCAACGGAATTCCAGACTCTCGACTATAACCCAAGGCAGCATGGTTTCCAGAATCAGGAACACTTATAACAACATCTCCACCAACATTATCTTCTTCTCTCAATTTAGCACCCAATGCTTCCCTAACAACACTACTCGGAATGTCATAAACAGTACTATCAGGCCTAGAAAAATAAGCTAGCTCAAAAATACAATGCGCCCTCTTAGAAGACTCAAAAGGTTTAATAGATTTAACTCCTTCCTTGTTAATCATCACAATTTCCCCAGGTTCTACAACTCTTAAGTATTCAGCACCCATAATATTAAAAGCACAAGTCTCAGAAGCCAAAACATAAACCCCATTCACCTTCCCCAAAACTAAAGGCCTATACCCATGAACATCCCTCATCCCCACTAAAGCATCATTTATCAACATAACAACAGAACAAGCACCTTCTCTAACAGAAGTGAAAGCATCAACTAATCTGTCCCCTAAATCAGATTTCTTTGATTTGGCAAAAGAATGCAAAATTATTTCAGTATCACTAGTGGTCTGAAAAATCGAACCTTCTACCTCATACTCTTTTCTTAATTCAGGTGCACTTATAATATCACCATTATGGCCTATAGCAAGCCTCATACCATTTAATCTAACAACATAAGGCTGAGCATTAGCCAAAAGAGCAGAACCTCCCTCAGTACTATATCTAATCTGCCCAATAGAAGCCCTACCGGGTAATTTATCTAAAGATTTATCATTAAAAAAGTTCCTAGTAATTCCCTTACCCTTCTTAAAATGCATTATATCTCCATTAAAACTAGCAATCCCTGTACTCTCCTGGGCCCTATGTTGCAGAGCATGCAATCCTAAAAATACTAGCCTAGAAGCCTGTTCATTTCCATATACCCCAACTATGCCACACATTACTTTGATTACTTCTAAACTTCCACTTTATAAAAATATAGAAACTAAAACAATTATTTAAGTTTCAACACATCACCATCATGCATTCTATGCACATTATTTCCTTTCTTATAACCCATAATCTTAGCCAACTCCATTGCAGGATCAACCAACTTATCATCTCCATGTGTAGGTATTACATTCTCCGGTTCTAACATATTAATCAAATCTCTTAAATCTTCTCTTCCACCATGCCCAGAAACATGAATATTAGTAAAGTACCTCACATTCTTCTTAGTTAAAGTTTTCTCCATCTTCCCTCTATTTTCTATATTAGGTTCAACAGGAATAACTTGATTAGAAAAGATAACATGATCTTCAGGCATAAATTTAAAGTTCAACTCTCCCCTAAGTATCCTAGTCAATACAGCCCCTGGTTCAGCTTGTCCCCCAGTACAAATAATAAAATATTTATCTCTATTTTTTTCAACAGTTCTCAACTTCTTCTCAATTTGTCTACCATAAGTAACCAACTGAACATCTTTAGAAAAATTAACAAGGCCTGCTTCCTCAGCACCAGAAATATACTTTCTCATGCTCCTTCCAAAAACTAATATTTCTCTATCAAGCTTCTTACCAAATTCAATCATACTTTTTAACCTTGCAATATGACTAGCAAAACAGGTAGCAAATAAGGCCTTGCCATTGTTGTCAACACCCAACATAACATCCTTTAACATTTCCCTTGCAACACTTTCCGAAGGAGTTTTTCTAGGACTTCCAGAATACAAGGAATTAACAATCAAACATTTAACACCTTCATCCTTAACAATTTGTTTCAACCTTTGATAATTTGGTTTCCTACCCACAATAGGATGATTATCCAACTTATAATCATTAACATATAAGATAGCTCCTTCAGGAGTATGCAAAACAATAATAGAAGTCTCAGGAGTAGAATGAGTAACATTCACAAACTCCAAACTTAAACTCTTAGAGATATCATAAACTTTATTCTGATCAACATCCCAGAATTCATTATTTACTCTTCCATGATCGTCCTTTATCATATTCTTCAAAACATCTAAAGTAAATGGGGTTCCAACCACGGGTGCCTTAAATCCAGAACAGGCATAAGGGACAGCACCAATATGATCCAAATGACAATGACTTAAAGCAACCGCCTTAATATTCTTCTTCCAAGAATCCAAAACCCTATAATCAGGAATAGCACCTATATTCAACAACTTCTTCCCAGTTAAAGTTCTCCTATCTCCCCCTTGGTCTTCAAAACTAACAACCTTAGGCAAATAGAAACCACAATCAAAAACAACTGCCTCACTACCATATTTAATAGCAGTCATATTCTTACCTACTTCACTATAACCTCCAACACTGCAAACTTTAATATCCATTTTATTTCAAAAATTTATCTATCTTCCTGGTGCTCCAACCTTTGTCCAATAAAGCATTTCTAATCTTATCATCAGTATAACCATGGTTCCGGGCATCTTTAATAAAAGAACTTATCTTGCTCTCATCTCCTTTCAAAGGAGGTCTAGATTTAAGCACAGTAGAAGATTGTTTATTGGGTTTAACAATAAATCCAGTCTTCCTACCAGGCTTCTTCAAATACTTAGCAGCTACAACAATTACCAGAATCAAAGCAATAATAATCAAAGGTATAACAATATAATAAAGATTAATTTCTCCGTCAACCTTATCTCCTTCAGTATCTCCAGTTAAATCATCATCGCCACTACCAGACTCAGAACCGCCACTAGTACTACAACTCCTAGAGGTATCTTCCTCATCCGTAGGCACAACACAATTATTCAAATCAGTACAAACTCTAGTTTGTGTCCCAGAAATACATTCACCCCAAAGACCACAATCCCAATCAGAAACACAACTTCTACTATCTCCACCACCATTGCCTCCCCCGTTATCACCATCTACTTCATCAAACTCAAAAGTATATTTATCCAAATCACTAATATTTAATTCAGCTGAATCTTTCTCTCCATCACTTCCTCCATAAGTTGCTGTAAATTGATGAGGTGTATAGATTATAAAAGACAACCCACTGTCCTCTTCAACCAAATACTCTGTTAAATTAATCACTCCAGTTGTTCCATCATCATCTGTTTCTCCGCTATAAACATCACTACCCAACACATCTTCCACATCAATATCCACACCTTCCAATTCATCTCCTTCTCCATCCTCGGCAAATAATTCCAAATACCACTTAACCTCAATTTCTCCATCATCAACATCATATCTTAATCCAACACTCCTATCATCAACATCTCCTTCCTCAAATAAATGTGGGTTAACTAAAACTATATCCCCATTCCCATTAGAAGACACATCAAGAATATTGCTATCTTCCCAATCAACTTTAGAAAACACATTATTATCAGCATCATAAGAAATAACGCCACTAGCAAAGTTCCTGATTGTCATTAACTCAAAGAAATTATTATCAGAACCATCAGCTAAATATACCCCATTACCCTCTGCCGTTGCAGCACCATTCACAACTTCCACATCTGTAAATACATTATTATCAGATTCTTCTAAATAAATATAATCCACATCATCATCAGCCCTAGCCAATAAACCCTCAATTGTATTCTCATCAGATTTAAGTAGTTCAACCGCCTTAAGAGCACTGTAATTTATCTCATCTATTTCTATTGTATTCCCATCAGCACTATCTAAATGAACACCAACCCCATTACCCTCGCCAATTCCTCCAGAGATAATATTTGAATCACTCAAATTCACATTAATACCATCTTCATCATAATCTAAAATATAATTACCAGTAAAGTCACTACTATCCACTTCATAAATTAACATTCCAGTATCAAAACCTTCAAAATGACAATTCTCAACAACAATATTATTTATAGTTGTTGTCTCAACCCCACCATATTTAACAGTAAGTCCAATCCCCCTAATCCCAGTAATAATATGATCTCCACAATCTAAACTTACATCACTTTCCTCAATGAGCAACCCTTCTTTTGTACAAGTCAAATCCTCCCCCAAAACATTATCTCCAGTTAAACTATCACCACAATCAATATCATTAGCAACAGTTAAATCTGCTTTATCAGTAGCCTCGCCAACTCCATCAGAAACAGTCAAATCCAAAATATAATCTCCAGGAGTTAAAGCAGAAGTATCATAACTACAAGTAGCCTCCTGACTAATACACACAACAGCCCTGTCTAACTCCCATATATAATCTGTAATCTCCCCAATAGACAAACTAGCATCAAGCAAAACAGTTCCATCTTCAACAACTTCATAAGGCCCCCCAGCATTAGCTTCAAGTTCACTAAGAACAACATTACAATCCACATCAACAATCCTTCTATTAGCCCCATCAGCTACCCTATACAACAAACTGCCCACATATTCAATATCTCTTGGATTACTAAGCAATGAAGAAGCATCATACTCAACAATAATATCACTAGGATCACTATAAGAAACTTCAATAACTCTCCCAGAATCTTCTAGCATAATAACAGAATCTCCTTGTTTCTCAACATCCCTGGCCCCCCCTGTAGCAGTATAAGAAAATTCTCCCCTAACTTCAAGTTTTCCATCAACTTCATATACTTCAGAACTTCCTTTATCAGCAACCAAAACAACATCTCCAGAAACTAATTCAACATCAACAAACTGGCTTCCCCTGCTATATTCCCAAAAAGCACGCTCTTCAACTTCACCATGCCCTCTTTCATATTTGACCAAAGTATTAGTATACACAATTATATAATTATGCTCATCAATAACATAGAAAGAAGCAATTTCCGCACCATCATAATTCTCCAAGACCACACTATCATCAACAGAGTTCCATATTTCCTCCCCATCTGGGGCAATTTCACTCAAACCATTAGCTTTCTCAGCAACCAAATAATTACTATTGCTCAAAAGCTCAGCAGCCAGAGGGCTAACAAATTCCCCAGGCAAAGAAAAGTCAATACTTCCCTCAGAATTGTATACATCAATACTGTTTGCCACAGAATCAACAACTAAAAGATTTGTATCAAGCAATTCAATATCTACAGGGAAATCAAAATCAGCACTTGTAAGATAACTAGACACACTACATTCCTCTATAGAATCAGGTCTAGGTCCAGAATATCTCAAGTCTTCTCTCCCAACTAAAACACTAACAACCACTCCAGCAATTAAAATTAAAGCTAACACAACTACAAAAAAATAGTAATGACTCACGCTCTCTCTTTTTCTAGACATATTTAAAATAGAGAAATCCCAGTTTATATATTTTTCCTTTCATAAATCCATTAAATCTCCTTCTCTAATACCTCTAGCCCCATCTTTCCACAACTCCAAAACATACTTAGCTTTCCTCTTAGGAAAAACAATTGGAGTAAATGGTTTAACACTTCTTTTAACATCCACAACCTTAAACCCAGAATCTAACCAAACAACATCAATAGGATAAAAAACAAAAAACATATGTATAGAAGAATTGTAAATACTCTCAGAAGAATTTTCCAATAAAACTCCCCAACCCTTCTTCAAAGGAAATGTAAACATCAATCCCTTAAACTTACTCAAGATTCCAGAACACCTCTTAATCTTCATAACCAACCTTTTCTTCTAAAGAACCAAAGGAGTAAAAATGTAGACAAAAGCATTAAAGCAATAGGATAATAAAACCCATAAGTATCTCCAAACCAAGGAATCTCAGCAAAGTTCATTCCCCAAATCCCACTTATTAAAGTTGGTAGCAACACCAAAGTCGCAATAACTGTAAAACCCTTCATAATATCATTCAACTTGTTTGACAAAGAAGACATATACAAATTCATACTCTCTACCAATCTTTCCCTATATAATTCCAAAACACTATTAACTTGTTTAATCTCAACATGCAATCTACTAAAAGAATCCCTGCTTGCTTTAGAGAGGTATTTCAATTGGATTATATCATCAACAACATTCTCATTTCCAGATAGTGCTTTACTATAGTACAATAATTGTTTCTTTAATGTAAAAAGCTCCTGAACATCACTCTCCTTAGCTCTCTTAAAGATCTTGCTATCAATTTTCTCAATAGACTCTCCAACCTTAACTAATTTACCAGCATATTCTTTTGTAATAAAAAACATTATTTGATACATAATCAAACTCAAATCATTTCTAGAAAAGGACTTGCCAGGCAGCTCAAAAGAAGATTGTAGTTTTCTTAGTTCAGGAAAAACATCTTTATGCACAGTTAAGATATAATTATTAGATATGAACATTCCAATTGTAGAGGTACTTGTACTAGTCGCTGATTTAAAAATAACAAAACTATAATTTGCCCTATTCCCCCCTCTTGGCACCTCCTTATTATCCAAGGCATTTTTAAGGTCATGTAGACTAATTCCCAATAATTTTTGTAATGATTCTAACTCTTTCTGATTAGGTTTGCTAGAATCAATCCAATAATATCCATTATTTAACTTAATATTCTTCATAGAAACATCTGTCACTTTCTTAGAAGAGTACTTCACCGCTTTTAACATAATCTAAAATTAGAAATACCCATTTATAAATATTACTAAAGATAATCATCAATCGATCCAAGATTATACCTGCTTTCTATATGCCAGTCTCCTCTTTTATCTCTAACAAAGCCTTCTTCAACTTCCGAAGAAGGCAACATAACATTTCTCAAAATGCCATAGCAAATATCAAAACCATCATTAATATACACGTCAAATAAAGCCAAAGCATCGTTCATTCCTTTCCAAAATCCACTAACTAAATCAGATAAAGTATACCTTTCATTTTCTTCCCAGGATTGCATCAATTTCTCAATATGAAATATCTTATAAACTTTGTTAACAAATAGTATATATTCTCTATATACTTAAATCTTATATAAAAATCTTTAAATCAATTTCTTAAGATGGAAGAACTAGAAATATTAGAATTTGAAGACTGGGAACAACAAAACTTAGACGAAGACCTTTACAACAAACAAGGCATCCAAGAAGCAACTGACGAAGATGAAATTTCTTTAGAAGAAGCCGCATTTATGCAAGGTTATTCAGATGCCCTAGAAGACGAAGAAGAGGAAATATAACTTATTTTTTTATTTTTATTCAGGAGTAAAATCTTCTAAAGTATATTTAAAATCATCATCACTAGTCACCTTCCCCAAATGTTTCAAATATTCTCTAGCTAAAATCCAAAACACTAAAGCCAAGCTTCTCTTACCCTTATTATTACAAGGAACTACAAAATCAATACCATGTGCCTCATTATTAGTATCACAAAATGCAATAACAGGTATACCTAAGGCAGCAGCATCCTTAATAGCATTCTTATCTGGCCAAGGATCCGTAACAATTATCAATTTCGCCTCAACAAAAGCCCTCAACTCAGGATTAGTTAAAACTCCAGGAGGATACCTCCCAGCAAAAGCCTTAATTCCAGTTAATTTAGAAAACAACTTAGCAGCCTTCCACCCATTTTCCCTTCTACAAACCACCAAAATCTCCTCAGGACTATACTTCTTTATTATATCCGAAGCTATACTCAGCCTTTTATCAATCTCCTCAACATTCAAAACAGGCAAACCATCAGGCCTTATTTTATAAATAAAATTACGCATATGGCTAGTTTTAACCTTAGTACCAATATGCAATCCTACTTTCAAATACTCATCCAATGGAACTAAAAACTGTTCTGTCATTATTTTGAGATAAAAGGTTGATTTATAAAGGTTTTGATCACTTCTTAAGCTTGTTAAACCATTTAGCATCCTTCATTGACAACCCAAAACCTAGCCCAAAAGCCAAAGCAATGCCTAAACTAAATCCAGCAACCAAGATTAAAAAAGTATTCTCCAAAATACTTGTCTCTATCCCTATTTGAGTCAAAGCAACAATAGCAGTTAGAATCACAATAACAACCCTCAAACCTTTAGCCCCATAACTAACACCAGCCATCTTACTATGCTCATTTATCTTCATCTCAACAAAATGAGCCACCCCCAATCCAAAAAGCAAAACAAGCACTGCAGCTATAACATTAGGCAACCACAAAACAAACATATTCAACAACTCAGATAAAGTCCCCAAGTCCATAACTTCAACAGCTACCTGCAAAAATATGATAAAGATATACCACTTAGTAATTTCCCCAAATATATTAGACAAAGAAGTTTGTCCAGCTTTCTTCATCAACTTAGCTTTTCTAGCCCTAACATCCACTTTCAACCTATCCAACACAACCCTAACCAAAAAACCTAGAAAACTCGAAATAACATAACCTAAAATTAATATTAAAATCGCAACACCTATCCCAGGAAGTAATCTTCTTGCAGTATCCCACAAAGAAAACAAAGGACTTAAAACATCATTCCCAGCAACAACCAAACCCTCTATCAATTTATCACCTCAATAATATTTAACAATCCTACTATAAATAAATTTCTATTTAATCTCCCTCAAGATTTTCTTAATTTTTTTCCTAGCAGCTAATTCCCCCCTCTTAACAATCAACTTACTATTAGTTGTATCCAGGGGATATATTCCTCCAAAGCTAGGATGAATGACAGCATCAGCTTCCTTAAGAACGTACTTAGAAATTTCATTTGTCATTATATGAACACTAGCAACATTATACTTCAAAAACCTGGGCACCTTCATCTTGCTATTGCTTCCTTTAAATAAGTCAGTTATTTTAGCAGGATTAAATAAAAACTGCACAATAGGTGCTTTCTCTTTTATATTCAAATATTCTCTAACATTTTCAAGTTCCTGTTCTAAAAAAGCCTTCTTAAACGCTTTATTGAATTTGCTTGGTTTTTTACTTTCCCCAAAAACTTCATGAACTGGATTAGAAACATCACAAGCAATTACGTAATCAGCACCCATCTCTCTAACTACATTAACAGGAATAGGATCAACTATTCCCCCATCCACCAACAACATCCTATCTTGTTTCTTAGGTTCAAAAATAACAGGCAACCCGCTACTAGCTCTCGCAGCACTAGCAACATCCCCCTTATTAAAAATAATCTTCTTTCCCGACCTTAAATCAGCAGCTACAATCTGCAAAGGAACCTTCAAATCCTTAAACTTAATATTTCCAATTAATTTCCTAATATGTCCCTCAAACTTATCACCTTTCAAAAAACCTTCATCAGGCAATACAAAATCCAATAAGTCTTTCCAATCAGTTTTGTAAATTATTCTCTCAATTTCCCTAACAGAAACACCAGAAGCATAAAGCGCACCAACAATAGAACCAGCACTTGTCCCGGCAATATAATCAATAGGGATTTTATTCTTCTCCAGTTCTTTCAAAATGCCTACATGCGCAAAACCCTTAAAAGAACCAGCTCCTAGAGCAAGACCTACTTTTTTCATATATAAATTTTAAAATAGAAGT
>CEPX01197905.1_pt1 | contig 11528 bp, 17 predicted proteins | sample 361361 | NCBI WGS metagenome assembly CEPX01 (sample SAMEA2619974, study PRJEB7988) | marine metagenome | biome: marine biome (ENVO:00000447); feature: mesopelagic zone (ENVO:00000213) & marine oxygen minimum zone (ENVO:01000065); material: "saline water (ENVO:00002010), including plankton...
AACGATACCATTCCATTGTAATAAAATGTATGAAACTAATAAATATAGATGTGTGCCACTTTGAAGGATTATTCATTAAAGATAAATTATATATCTTCGATGTTAACCCTTATCCCACTTCACATGGTAGTAGTTTAAGCATCATAACAGAAGAAATATGTAACAATATAATAAAGGAGTTGCTAAATGAATAGAGTAAGATGTATTCATCATTTCAAAAATGGTTTTAAATGGACACCTCCCGACGATTTAGGGGGAGGACCTGGCATAGGAAACCTTAATGATTTATATTATTTAAATGAAGAAGAATGGCTTGAAATTAAACACACCTCTATAGAAGAGTGTACACAGGATGATGTTATGCCGTGGTATAGAGGGAATTTCAATGTGGACTCGCTTCCAAAAGTAAACAATAATAAAATAATTCTTGGGCCTAATACAATATTCACTGGAATGCCTAATACTGAAGAAACATTTGAGCGTCCTCTGTTAGAATCAGATCATATTAAATCCATTATGGTACTTAATGATACCCATATTTCTTATGCTGCAAAAATCAATCCCGATGAAACTGCAAAAAAAGTAAGAAAAGTAAGACATTTTATGAGACCTATTATTTATAACACACCTCTCTATACAGGTAAAATGATATGGGACGTTCTTTTTTTGATCAAGGGGAATGTCAGACAGGAATTAAAATTAAAATTTAAAAAATGGACAGCATTATTTAATATGTGGTTCCAATATGACGAACTTATATATAAAGCCCAACGCTCTAAAGTATGCATAGTTGGCTCACAGTGGGATACATATGGATTAGCTGCTCATGAAATTAATTGTTATGGATGTCCTCTTGTTGTTTCAGAAGACGGGATGATGAAAGGAAATATGGAAGACGGGACGATGGGTAAATACCTTACAAAAGATATTCATAGCCAATATATAGGTAAAGACATGGACGAAGTTTTAGAAGCACACGAAGAACTATCACAGTGGAACAGAAAAGATGTAAGAGACGCTGCCCTTGATTTCCATAATCCAAATAAACTTAAAAAAATGTATAAAGATGCGATTTTTGGAGAATGATAATGGAAAATTTCCCCTGTATGACAGAAAAAGAATTCGAAATATTAAAAAAATATATAGAACACTATAAACCTAAAAGATGCTTAGAGTGGGGAACAGGATGGAGTACAGTTTACCTATCTGAATATGATTTTGTAGAAGAATGGATAGGGGTAGAACATAATCAAGATTGGATAGATAAAGTAAATGAAAATACTACAGATAAAGTAAAATTGTTTTATTGCCCCAGAACAGAAGAATCTCCTTATGCCTCTAAACAAAATGTTAAAGAATACGTAAAAAACGAAGGAATACACGGAATATTTGACTTTATCTTTATCGACGGAGATTATCGTTGGCAATGCTTGGAATATTCCCCTACTATTCTCTCCTCAAATGGTCTTTGTTTTGCCCATGATACAGCAAGAAAAGATATGCATCCCTCTTTCAAACACTTTAAACACCATAAAATACTAACCCCTGGAGAATTCAATAATAATAATGACTGGCACCAAGGACTCACTATTTTATGGGATAATGAGAACTTTAATCTATTATGAACAATCTTCCACCTGTTAGTTGTATGTGTCTTACTTACGCAAGACCACACGTTCTAGAAGAAACACTAGAATGCTTTCTTAAACAAGATTATAAAGGGGAAAAAGAACTTATTATCTTAAATGATTTTGATCAACAAAGGTTAACTTTCTCTCATTCTCAAGTCAAAATTATTAATACTGGTAAAAGATTTAAAAGTGTAGGTGAAAAAAGAAACGCAGCAGCTGCACTTGCTTCTCACGATATTCTTTTTGTATGGGATGACGACGACCTGTATCTTCCTCACCGTCTATCTTATACAGTAAATAAAATGCTAGAACACAAAAGATATAAGCATTTCTTTAAACCTGCTAGAGCATTTACCTTAAATGATGGAGAATTAGGAGGTCCAGTAGGAAATTTGTTCCATAGTGGAAGTGCTTGGACAAGAACCTTCTTTGACGAAGTAAATGGATATCCCCATATGGGATCCGGACAAGATTGGGCAATAGAACTTCGCTTCGAATCCTGTGAAAAATACCAAAAGAAAAACTACAACAGTATCCCTCTTAATGAAATATTCTATATTTATAGATGGGCAGGCACAGGTACTTTTCATTTAAGCGGATTTGGAAAAGATAAACCCAATGAAAAAACAGGGAACCAAAAAGTACAAGAGTATATAAAGAAAAAAATGGAAAAAGACGAAATTAAAATAGGAGAAGTAAAATTAAATCCACACTGGAAACAAGATTATCTACAAAATGTGAAAGATTATATTGGTACTATTATAGAAAATGATTGACTTTACAGATAGAGATATATTGAACTACTTATTGGCATTTGCCGGAAAAACAAAAGATGAAGTACTACAAGAAATGAAAGAAAGATATACAACCCTAGAAGAATTTAAAAACTTTATTCCAGATAGATATAATAACAAACTCTACTAATTACGTTCCTTTTTCCTGGCATTTTTTAATCTAGCAGCATTTCGCTTCATACGCGCAGAAGCTTTTAACCTATAACTTGATTTGGCAACCGCACGTATATTCTTTTTCCTTCCACAGCCACACGCCATACAATAACCTTAATTATAAACTACTTTATTATACCAATGACCAGAACTAGCCTGGCGAACATGACTGCCAATCTCTTCTCCAACTTGCCTTTCAAAATCTTTATCTCTAGACTCCATAGCAATATACCTCTTCTTCATCTCATTCAACTTGGTTTCTAATTGCTTAAGCTGCTTGCTCCTGCCTCTTCTATGTCCACCTTTGAACAAAGCATCTTGTTCCATAGACATCTTATGAATAATATCGGCAACTTGTTTCTTTTCAGATAATCTTTGGTAATAATCTTCATCAGGTGTTCCACCTGCAATAGTATATTTAACGTTTACATCTTCTTCAGAATTGATTCTATAGGCTCTACCTAGCATCTGCTCATCAGCGGCGATAGACCAATCAAAATCGTTAACCAAAACATCTTGAGTAACATTGGGGAAATCTAAACCAGTACCGCCTGCTATGATATTGGCTATCAAAACCCTGGCACTATTACCTGGGTCTTTAAATGCCTTAATAGCTGCTTCTACTTTTTCATCTTTCATGCCGCCTGAAATTTTAACAGACGTTTCCCCTTGACCCCTTTGCTGGAAATACTCATTAACCCCTTTTTGCAAAGTCTTTAATGATGCAGTAAAATCAGTAAATATCATTAACTTCTTGCCCTGGTCTAATACCTCTTTAGCATTTTCTACGGTAATAGGTGCTTTGGCAATAGCAACATGATTTCTAAATACTTGCATCTGAGTAACAGGCAGATCAGGGTTTTTAACTGTTTTTAATCTGTCTGCTATATTTTTCCACAACTCTTTTTGGTCAACATTAACAACATCTTCGTTAATAATCTGGTCTGGCATGTTTTCATTAAGTTGCTTCTTGCTTAATGCATCATAAACATTCTGGTCGAACATAAACTCTTTTAGTCTATTAACAGCTTCTAACTGGTCTTCTATGGGGCCATCTTCTAAACCATATCTTCCTCTCACCATTCCACCAAATTCTACAGCAAAACGACCATAAGGCATTCTTCCTAATGGATGATTAACAGCTTTTAACTGGTTATAAACATCAACAGCTTTGTTGGCAACAACTGTAGCAGAGTTTCCCCAAACAAAAGGAATGTGTTCTGTAACATCTTGAACATTAAATGTAGTGTGGTTTGATTTATGGTCTCTTCTCCCCGGTTCTGCTCTACTGGCAGGTGTTCCGTTTTTAACAGTGTGCGATTCATCTAGAACACAACACTGAATCTCTCCAGACTGCGCTTGGTTAATTAACTCTTGAGTATATGCCTCTCTTCCATTAAGCTCTCCAGGCAGTGCTTCTGCTCCACCTCTTGCCGCCATTTTAGTATAAGAAAGAACTGTAAATCTAGGCTTGTCTAAAGGATTACTACTAATTTGAGACCTGTCTTCAGGATCTACACCTAAGAAACCAGCAATAGCTTCCATATACTGTGGAACTACTCTGTTTTTAGTAAATATCACTGTGCGCCCGCCTGATTGTTTTGTCCTCATATCTGCGCTAAGAATAGCCTGAACCGATTTGCCTGCCCCGGTTTCATCACCTTTTAAGAAAGCTTTATGAGAATACTGTTTAGCGATACCTTCTTTTTGCTCTGGATAAAGCTCAAAAGGTAAATTATAATTATCTAGCTCTCTAAAGAACTCGTCTCTGGACTCGTAACCATCTAAGAAACCTATTCCCTCCATTGGCTCTACTAAACCTCTTTCCATTAAACTTTGCAAAATATCTGAAACAGGTTGAGAGTTGTATCCCCTGTTATTTAAAGAGTTAATAAAATGAACATACTCTTGCATATTCCCTGCAACATATGTTTCCCAAGTATCTTTGTTAATCGTTCTTACACCTTGAGTACTCTCAGGAGAATCTGCCCAAGAGACAAAAGAATACTTAAGAATTTGTTTTAATGTTTCTCCCTCATAAGTTCCTTTTCTTAAGAACTTAACCCCTAAATGCCATCTATCGGCAGTTTCACCAGTAATATCTCTTACTTCAATATTTATATCTCCACCTTCTTCTCCCTCTTCTGCTGCGTGTGCAAATTCTTCTTCAAGTGTCATAAGGGCATCAACAAGTGCAGTTGTGTCAAATCCTCTCTCTTTCATAAAAACAGAGAAGTCACCCAGTGCTTGTAAGTCGGGTTCAGGGGTGTACCAGAGCCATTTTTCTCCTTCTTTTCTTCCTCTTAGTCCAGCATCTTTAGCGGCTTGTATCCCATCTCTACCGGGGAAACCATTAAAGTCCATTGTAAGAGTTCTGCCATCTATTTTCACTTCTATTTTATTCTGCAGTTGTGTTTGTTGTTGAGCAGCTTCAACATGAGACAACATGTCAGAAGTGTCATATCCCATTTCTCGTAAAGGAGGTTCTATCACGGCAACAAAACTAGGGTCTACAGTAAATGAGTCTAAATTCTGTTTACTTCTAGTCATTGCCATAAAAATAGGAAAATCTTCTCTACCATAATTATCTACTCTTGATTGAAAATGACGTTGCCCTTGGTCAACTCTTTTCTGCATTTCGTTACGAATAGCATCTTTTACTTTAGGATATCTGGCAAGATTTCTGATTTGAAAATCTAGTTTCTTATATGTTCTTTGACCTGATGGAACTTGTATTTCTCCCATAAATATTATTTTTTTAGGATCCCCAGATGGTTCAGGTTGATTGGGTTGTTGTCCTTTTGCTCTCTCATAATCTTCAATAACAACTTCTCTTATTTCTTCATAATTAGGAACTTGGGTATTTTTATGTATTTTAAGAGCATTCATAGTTTTAATAACATCTGGCCAAGGGACTTCTCCTCCAGGACCATATTTAGCAGCTATATCATAAAAAACAGGATAGCTAACACCACTTCCCCCAATTTCATCTAATTGAACGGGCGCACCTAGTGCCAGCATGTTTGATACAGTGGTTAACATGATATCTACACCTGGTCCAGATACCATAATATCTTGCTGTCCTTGTGATAATTTAAACCAGTTCATATCGTTATTATACCCAATTCGTTGTGTCATATCCAACCAATTCTGACTCTGCTTTCCATGTTCCCGGAACAGATCCTAAAGTCCAACTCAAACTATTGATAAAAGAATCCATATTTGAGTCCACATTATCAGTAACAAATTTATTTATTGTTCTCACAAACTTTGTAACAAATACATCTGGAACAATCCCTCTTCTACTATGTTGTAGTACATCAAAAAGGGGGTAAAGTAGCTCGTTTGAAATCTTAAACAAATCTCCAGTATGGCTTTCTGTAGAGATGTCTATTATAACATCGACAGCATCTGGATAATGGTGGTCTGGAGCATTATAGGGTTCCAGGGCAGCCAACTCAAATAGTTCTGCTATTTCTACATAAACATCGCCAAAATTAAAAGTTCCGAAAATAACAGAGGGATTTCCACTTACTGGAACACCCATATTTCTCTCCAATTACTATAGATCACAGTTATTTATCTATATTTAATTTTTCGGCTAAAAAACCTTTTATAGTGAAAAATTTATCACTATACTAGTGAAAAAAGGAAGAAAACTATGAAAATTGGATTTACAGGCACCAGACACGGAACGACCAACGAACAGAAGAAATCTTTCCACCTTCTGTTCCAAAAAACCCTCAAAAAAGCCACCGAATTTCACCACGGAGATTGTGTTGGCTCAGATAAAGAAACCCACAATATAGTAGATACAAACTTCTTAGTAACTAAGATAGTTGTCCATCCTCCTTCTTATAATAAATTTAGAGCCAACTGCAAGGGAGATATAATCCTTCAACCCCTTCCCTATATAGAAAGAAATCATAACATTGTCGATGAAACCGATATACTAATAGCTACACCTGATACTCCTGAAAAACTACATTCGGGCACTTGGGCAACAATAAGATATGCTAGAAAACAAAATAAAGATATCTATATTATTAAAACCGGCGGAAAAATAGAAAAAGAATAAAATTGATGAAGGAATAATTTGCCTATTTGTAAAAAACATCTTTGTACTGAAAAACAGCAAATAGGAGCGTCGAGGTCATGTCAGAAACAATTCAAACCTTTCTAGGAACCCAACTCCAACAAATCTCAGAAGATATATTATCCGGGGAATATGGGGAAAATAATAATATAGATATAACAGAAATTGAGACACAACTTAAAAACTTTATAATAGAATCTGAGTTTATCACTGACTATATAGAAGAGGAGAGTGAAAATGAGAATGAGTGAAATATGTTGCCCTTATTGTGATGGAGAACATTTAGATCCAGAATATGTTCCACAAGAAGATGGAGAAGTGGAAAAATATCAATGTGAACATTGTGAGAAATTCTTTGAAGTAGAAGCCACTGTAGAAACAGTTAAAGAACTTGTTGCTTTTAGAATAGAACAACCCGAAGAAGAAATAGAACCAGAACCTGTAGACCATCCTAATCAAACTTTTTTTAATTTCTTTGAGCCAAAAATTGCTTGAATCAGTAAGAAAAGAAGTAGCCGATTACTATTACAATGACCAAATGTGCCAAGAAAATTATGGCTCATTACATTATACCTCTGAATCATACTTTAACACCCTACCTTTAAAAATTATACGCAAAGTACGCAACGAAGAAACACTTAATGAATATGAAGCCCATGATGTTGCAGACTGTTTCAGTTGGGATCAGATCTGCAAAATATCTGGCGAACATTTCTCTGATGAATTTATCAGAGAGTTTGCAGAGTGCTTTTGCTGGACAATCCTTAGAGAACACAGATATATTTCCTTAAATCTTATTATAGAATTTCAAATTTATGTAAATATTACTTATTTTTTAGAAAAAGGTTGGATAAAAAAATATGATCTTATACATTTTACATCATCTAATTATATAAATGATAGTTATTTATTGCGTAAAGGCATTTTTAATAAATTTGATATTTTAGTGATAAAATAAAAAAGGAACCTAACCCATAATATCTAAGAATATATTATTATGGGAAAAGCTACTATATTTATACCAGGTATCCAAGGAACTAAACTTGTTGAAACAAATAGAGTTAACTTCGATACCGTCTGGTCAGGTATACAAAAAAACTTCGAATCCATAGAAGACCTAGAACTCACCCTAGAACTTAATGGACAACGCTTCGACCACGAACTAGATAATATTATTCATCCCGGCTCCATTGAAGAATTAGCATATCGAGAGTTTCTAGGCGATTTAAACACAAAAGAACCTATCTATATCTTTAACTATGATTGGAGATTCTCTAATAAAAGAAGCGGAGAAAATCTGAATGATTTTGTCAACTATCTTACTGAAAAAGCTAAGGCAATAGGGAAACCCATAGATTCATTTAACTTCGTAACTCATAGTATGGGAAATGTTTGCCTCAGATACTATATTAAACATTATGGTTTCTCTGCTATAAATAAAATAGTTTTCTGTGTTCCACCCTTTGATGGTTCGTTAGATATTATCAGCGCAGCTTTGACAGGCGAAGGACTCTTCTCTTCAGTTAAAACTAAAATAAGAAAAATTACCAGAACCTTTCCTGGCGCACTAGAACTACTTCCTATCTATGATAAAGCAGTGTCTTTCTCTGATAACTCAGAAGAATTAGACATCTTTAACCATAAACATTGGCAAAAAAACATTACCAGTAATGGTAATTCTTCTGCTCCTAAATTTATTAAAACCCTAGAAGAAGCCAAAGAAACTATAGAAGAAGATAGTTTGGCAGACTTATCTCAACTTTCTACAGACCAAAGAGATAGAATACTTATTATTATGCGAACTGGCTATAAAACAATGCAATCTCTTTATGTCCATAAGCAACAAGACAATCAGCCTGATAACTACTTTGATCTAGAAAACGCTTGTGTCACAGAAAATGGAGATGGCAGAGTAGCAGACATTAGCTCCTGTTGCTTCCATGATTCTATAAAAACTATTTGTATTAAAGATGCTTTCTTCCACAGAGACTATTCTCACGGTTTCTTCTTAAAAGACGAGAGAGTACAAAGATTAACAAATAGATTCCTTTACAAAGATAACTTTAATACGTCTAGCCCTGGAAACTCAATTTATTTTGTAAAAGGCGTTAAAGAAGAAACTAATAAAAAAGGACAGCCTTATTGGAGCCTCATTCTAGAGTAAATTATTAACAAAGGATAAGTTAGTCTAGCCTTACAATGTATAAAAGTAATTGCGTTGTAGGGTTTTTTTATGAGTAAATTTTTTTCTCCCTCACTGATATTGCTGTTTTTCTTCCTTCTTTCCTGTGATTCTCCACAACTTTATGAGTCTTATCCTACACCTGACCAAGAAATATTGTCTGGCTATGAAAATTACCAATTTAGAGGTGAATCAACAGAAGCGTTCCAAAACCGCTTAACAACATATAATAATATATTAAAAACTTCTCCAGTCCCGCTTTTTCTTCTTCCAGCAGCAGAGTTTCAAGAAACCTATATAAAAAGAGCTAAACTTACTCATTTTGCTAAAAAAGAGTTGGCAGGTCTCTATGTCACAAATAATAAAGTTCGCGGCTGGCCAGAAGCCTTTATTTACATCAAACAAGAACTTACTCCAGAAGAAATAATATCCTCTTTCTTCCATGAACTAGGACACCACTATTGCCACATGATTAAATGCAGTTGCTTATTGAAACTTAGAGGAGAAGAAGGAAGTGTTGAAGCTGAACTACACGCAATGGAAACAGAAATAAGAGAGGCTATAAAACTCGATAGAGGAGAAGTTCTAGGTATCTCTATTGTTAGCCTGGCAAACCATGTCCATTCTAAAAATGAAGAAAGTATTTATAAAAAAGCGGCAATAGAAATGAAAGACTCAAAAGTGTTCCAAGATGCCATAGATTACCTGTCACAAAAAATACAAAACGAGTATGTAGAGATTATTATTGTAGAGAGAGATGACTAGCCGCATGTCTTTCAAAAATAATATAACTGTGTTTAGGGTTCCCTCCTCCCATTTTATCCGATATCTTAGTAAACTCTTTTTCACGTATAGTAGGAAATCTTACATCTCCTGGTATCGCGCCATGAATTAAAGTAATAAATAATCTATCAGCCATAGACATAAACATCTTGTAAATTTGCCTTCCACCTATAACAAAAGGAATCATATCATGTTTATTTTTATAAGAAGCCTCTAGTCCCCCAACTGTTTCTAAAGCTTCTTCTTTAGAATTGCAAACATATACTTCTGGATTCCACTGTGCCTTTAACCCGTTAATGTTCTCTTCATCTTGAATTCTTTTGTGCTTTGAGTCAATCTCTGCCAATTGTAAAGCCAACTGGGATTCTTTGGTCGAAAGTTTACTAGTGTATTTTTTAAGAATCTCTGCCTTAGTTGTATCTTTGTCACTTTTGGTAATAATAATATTTTTTCTACCATAAAGAATGTCCCCGATAGACTCATATGTTTTTCTACCCATAATCACCGGGTGGTGATAAGTTATAGTCTTAAAACGTTTAAGATCAGAAGAAAGGGACCAAGGAATTTTCCCCTTATTACCAATAACTCTATTCTCTGCCATTGCAGAGATCATATATAACTTCATTTTCTCTCTCTTTAACAAACTAACAAGAATGGAGTCTATATTCTTTTGCCCACATCCCAGGTTGCTCTTCCAAATGTGTTTCACAAATATCTATAAATTCTTGTCCGGATCTACCGTGTAAGGGTTGTTGTAATTTAATTTTATTGTTCTCTCTTACTATTCTAAGTAAACCTTTTTCACTTTCAAACAGAATTTTTATAGATCTCTGTTCGGGTTCTGTCTCACACTCCATTTTGCGGGGATTTCCTTTCTATACTCCAGGTTTTGTAAACTTTTTGAAATTTGGGTCGTTTCTAACTTCGCCTTCTCGCAATATCTCATCATTCACTTTAGAATCTGGGGAGGGTTCTATTGCAGAGGAGCCGCACCAACGGCATCTTAGCCGAAATCGACTATTTCTCTCTTTAGTCGAGAAATAAGTTGCTTCATCACATTCTATGCATATAAACTTTCTTTTGCCCCTGTGAGCCATCTTGATCTCCTTATTTTCACTTTATAAATATACACCATATCCACTGTTATACAAGTGGGAAAAAAACTGCACCAAAAAAATAGTGCAATTATAGAGTGAAAATGAGATGATTTTACCTATTTTAACAGTTAAATGGGCTGTTTTTGCCCCCAATGAGCCAAACTACCCCTTTTCCCCTAAAATCCACTGGCGAGCCTCTGGTGAGCCTTAAATGGCAAAATAAACTAGTCCTTATGAAGACCTGTAGTCTTCAAATTCATTAGTGCTTCTTGTCTTTCCATCTCTTCATATATTTTTTTAACTTGTTCTTCAACTTTCTCTCTTAGCTTCTTGGATCCTGGCGAATCCCATCTCTCTTTAGGTTTCTTTATTGAATTATCAGTCAAGAATAGCTTACCGCTCGATGCGGAGTAACAAATTCTAGAATAACCGCCATCGGCAAGGTAGTATTCTGTCCCCCACCAAAAATCATCAAAACTAAAGGGGGACTGATACCCCTCATACTCCTTATCTGTTAAAAAGAAGCTAAGTCGGTCTAACATCCCAGCCAACTGGTCAATTTTTTTATCTAGTTTGCAAACCATACCCAAATCTTTACACCCACTTCTTCACCATTGCTTAACATCATAACAGCATCATGTCGTTCAGCCATACCATCTTGGGGCAAATGGGTATATGAATAACAGTGTCCCAATAATGTATCTTGAATTTGGTTAGTAAAAAAACGTTCTTCATAACAAGGTCTTTGACCATCTAACCATTCATCTTGTGACCATACCTCTTTCCAACAAG
>CEPX01035545.1_pt1 | contig 11524 bp, 8 predicted proteins | sample 361361 | NCBI WGS metagenome assembly CEPX01 (sample SAMEA2619974, study PRJEB7988) | marine metagenome | biome: marine biome (ENVO:00000447); feature: mesopelagic zone (ENVO:00000213) & marine oxygen minimum zone (ENVO:01000065); material: "saline water (ENVO:00002010), including plankton...
ATGCCGTGTCTGATCGTCTCCCTTAGCCCCCCTTGATTTGAGTCCGGTCTCTCGTGTGTATGTCTCAAGCAAGAGTTCCGCTTGTTCTCTCGCCCAATCATTACCGCGAAAGTAAAACATTGTACTCCCATTAGCGTCCCCTGTGAAGCTGTCGAGATGCAATTCAATCAAAAAATCATCGTTCTTTGACCTATAGTTTACCCAATTGATTCGAGAACTCAAACCTAATCCTTGAGGTATCATTGTTGCTTGCACCCCAGCGTTCCGCAACATCCCCAGTACTTGATCTCCCACTTTCTTTGCTTCGATGAATTCCGTCGTATCATTGGCTATCGCCCCAGTCTCTCCACCATGCCCAATCGATAAGAATATTTGCATATAATATTGTTAATTAAGGAATCAAGTATAGCACGCACCATTACTAAGCGGAAGAGGTCAACCTTGTTTCCTCTCTTTGAGATGGTCCACAATCTCGATAATGTTTTTATTCATTAAAGAACGTAGACGCTCAATCTCCGCATTTAATCTCTCGATCTCCTGATCTTTCGTGCGCTCTTGTATCTTAAGGTCTCTATTAGTCTTGAACGCATTAATAAGAGTGAGTCGTACAACCTTCTCACGTACATAATGAGGTAATCTATCCATCATCTTATTGATGAAGTCAGGGATCAATATCTCGTCCGCTTCCCTTAATTTGTCATGCGCTTCATGGTCACTCGTATCATTCCATACCTTCTTTGCATACCCCCTCCGTTTTAGTAAGAGATTCTTGTTGCTCACATCACATACCTTATGAATGAGCTTGTGGTATTCCTCAAGAATGAGCATGTAGTTGCTCTGCATATCCCCGGCGTCCATGAAATCAAGAGATCTCGGGTGAGAGTGATGCGAATGCAGCTCTCCACTACCCTTTGCCTCTTCTCCTGTGATCTCACAGTAATCCCCCAACCTCTCCTTTTTCTTGCGCCTCTCCTCGCGGTGTTTGTTTCCGTATTCCATGGGAAAAAAAAGAACCCTACTTTTTGTAGGGTCCAGTTTAACACAAAACAAGAGATGAATTTATTGACTTTTTAGAGATCTGTTATATACAGGGAGTGCTTATTACTAAAAATCTTTTATGTGGATCTTTAAACTTATTCTAGGAATCGTACTTGTTGTAGCCTTCTGGCCGCTGTTTTCTACGGCTATCATTATTGGGGTACAAATACTTATCGTGCTCTTTGTTATATCTTGGTTGCTTGGTTAGTTCTTCTTAGGAGTAGCCTTCTTTACCGTCTCTTTTACGAAGTCACCTTTTTTAAGGTCTTGTAGTTTTCCTTTTTTAAGAAGACGCTCGATAAATTGTTGTAGTTTCTCAGGACTCTGTCCCATAACCTTCTCTCCAGCAAAATCAAATACCTTCTGTGATAACCCCTTTTTGGATAAAGCAGGCATCTCACCCTTCAATGATGTTGTTTGTGTGGTCTTAAATACTTTCTTCTGAAGCAAGTCAGCAAAACGAGATAGATCTGATATTTCATTAAGATTCATCTGTCCTCCTAGATCCTTGACGATACGCTCTAACTTAGATAGCTCAGTGATAGGACGTGCAGAAGCATTACCCATAACCCTCCTAGCCACCTCTCCAGAGCGCATACCTATACTTACAGCATCGGTAGGATCCTTAATCCCTAAGTACTTGTTTATCTCTTCAATACCAGTCTTTGACTTAGCTACTTGTTTAGCGTACTTACCGTAAGAACTATCCAGGTTAGAGATGGCCTTATTCATGTTAGATCGAGATCGACTAATGAAGTTTAGCGCCTCTTTTGTCGCACCACCTTGCGCCTTCATGAGATCATCTTGTAACTCAAATAATGATTTTCTCATCTTATCTAGATCTTTAACTTTGGCCATTGGGTTCTTCATATACTTTGCCAGATCATCATACACCGCAGCAACCGCCCTCCTAGCTGTAGAACTATTTTTAATTATAGAGTTTCCGAATTCGAGCTTCCCATTTTTACCGATAGAAACCCCCAGCCTTTTTGTTTGATCCATGAAGTCAGACAATACAGGCTTAACATTCAAGTTTTTATTGCCAATCTTCTTAACTATATCTCCCAATTTAGCACCTGCAGTCTTGTCTATTTTTTGTAGGAAACCTATAGAGTCAGCAATTTTCTTACCTGGTACATCTGTTGGCTTTATTGTTGGACCTCTTTTACCTACGTTCTGTTTAGCTATATTGAACATCTTTCTAGCATCAGCTTTTGAAGCTCCAGACATCAACTTAATATCAGCCCTCTCAAGACCTGTCTTTATAGAAGCTTGTCTCACGTTTCGTGCAGAAGTAGACTTTCGCAAAGCATCAGCAGCGGAGTCTATAGACGTTACTCTCGCCTTAGCAGCCTCAGAAGCTTTCTTCAATGCACTTCCTTTGATCGTAGGAGCTTTAAATGTAGGTAAACTCGACGTCACAGGGCGTATAGCACCCGCAGCAGCTTGTCCTGCCTTAGTTGCTCCCTTAGCTCCCATACGAGCAGCGCTAGTGGCTAATTTACCCATCCCAGTAAACGCAGCCGGAGCAGTAACTATAGCTAGTGTATCAAACGCACCTTTCTTTATTTGTTGATAACGAGGGTCGTCAGGGTCAGCACCGAAAGCCTCTGCTGCTACATCAATACCTCCTGACATAGCAGGACCTACAGCCCTACCGACTTCCCCTCCTGCAAACCTCAAACCTTCTCGTAGATGTGGTGATGGGATAGCTTCTACCATTCCACCGAATGTACCACCTACTATATCAGCACCTCCCTCAAGAGCTTTGAATCCTCCGCTCGAGAAACTCTTAAGTAATTCTTGACGTTCTGCTTCCGGACCACCACCCATGAGATTACCAGCAAGACCAAGTCCACTACCTGCAAACTCTCCTAGTCCTGACGCAGCCTTCCCTGCACCTTCCCATGCAGCCTGTCCAGCTTGTGCGATACCACGTCCAAGAGATCCTATATCAAAGAGAGGAGCGTCTTGTGTTTGAAACCCAAACTCTTGCTGTCGTTGTTCAAACGTCTCACCTTCGTACTTACCTTGTCCAGGAGTTAAACGCTGTCCGCTAACGTACCTACCGAATGTTTCGTCTACATCTTGTTGGAAACTACGGCTAGGAGCTTGTGCTAGACCTTGTTGTCTTAGTTGTTCAAAGTATGTGTTTGCCATTATTGTCCGTAGGTAAAGGAATAATTTTGCCATCCAGATAATCCTTGAGGACCTCCTTGATTTTCTAGTTCTTGCCTAGTCATTACAATATTTTCTCCAGTATTATTGTCTGTGATAAGCACACTGTCTGCACCTAGAGAGCTGAGATCTCCAACCGCAGAAACAGCTGTTGCATTCATCTTCTCCATAATTTCTTGTGCTATTGGTCCAGCTCCTGAAACGTCTTGACCCATTTGTGCAGACGTTACCAGTGTCTCCATGATCTTACGTTGTACAATATCTTTCAAACCTTCCATAATCACTTGCTTCACACCGTTTGGATTAGAGAAGTCAGGTATTGTTTTCTTATACCTAGCAATATCTGTATCTGTTAGTACACCAACTTCCCCAAATACTCCACGAGCCAACCCTGGTACAAGAGCTGTGATCATCTGTTCTATCTCTGCCGACTGACCACTATATGGGTTTAAGCTTAGAACTTGTGCTACTGGACCAGTTGGGAACTGGTTTATCCTACTTTCCAAGGTCTCCAAGTTAGCTAGTGCACCTCGAGCTGCACTAATCGTGTCTATTGTTTTCTGTGAAGGCATTTGAGAACCAGCACTTGCACGTATATAACCCATATCACCACCTTCTGCAATAGCCTGCTGTCTATATTGGTTAAGATACCGCTCTACCTCCGCGCGGTCTTCTTGTTTTACATCACTGATTTTCATTGTGCTGTATGGCTGCATAATTGACTGTGCAATACTATCAAATTTAGATACTTGTGGTGTAGCTCCGTCAGTAAACCCTTGTATGTAGATACCACCATCTTTATACTTACCTGTCTTAGGGTCTTTATGTAGTGTTGTTCTTCTAATTATACCATTTTCGTTTCTGTTTGAATCTACAATGTCTATAGAACCATCAGGGTTAACGTTCTCCACAATTCCTGTATGTCCCCACTTACCAGCGTTCATCACGAACGCAGCACCTGGAGCGGGCTCCTGAGTGGTTACTTTCTTCATCTTATCTTCGTATAAGTCACCCATTACACCAGAGCCAAGACAATCGTTTACAAATGCCCCACATTGGTAATCTCCACTTCTATCTTTCCCGTTCCATCCGATAATACCAGTACCGTCAAACCCTTCATCTACTTGGAAAGTAATCCCTCCAGTATCTGAGAACACTGCATTAAACTTCGCATTACCCGCATTATAACTAGGTATAGAAGACATTGTACCAGAAGCATTTGTACCAGGAGCCCCTGTAACACCCTTCCCTCCAGCCTTGAACTTATCTTCTTCAAGTTTAAACTTACGCTCAGCAAGGCTAGCCTTAGCAGCTTCAGTAAGTGCAGCACTACTAGGTACACCAGTATCTACACCACCTAGGTGGATATTACCTGTGTGCTTAGTGAGATACTCGTCTTTAGTACCACTCATCCTTTCGATATCAAATGAAGTGATAGGCATCCCTGTAGAAGGATTGATGACCTCTTCACCTTGGTAGTATATATTACCAGTCAAACCAGTGAGGAAGTCGTCGTCTTCTTTCTGTGCTTTTCGTAGATCAGCTTGTGCAGCGATCATGTTCGCTTGTTCTTTCTGTAAGAACGTAGCAGCGCTAGACGTTATATCGTTATAGTTTCGTATATACTCTTTCTTAGCTCCAAGTATCGCAGAGTTAAGATCTGTTTTATTCGTTACCCCAGCGACAAGCAAATCATCTATACTTGCAGTTAGTCCTGAGTAGTTATCTTCGATAGCAGTAGCCATTTGACCCTCTATGTAGTTAACGTTATTTGTGTACTGTTTGATGACTGTATCTGCTCGTAAGCTCATCATACCGCTTTGTGCAGTAAACTCTGCTGTGAGGTCATCGAGAGCACGTTGTCCACGCTCTGCCTGGTGCATCACTTCCATATTTCCTGAAAGTGTTTCTACAGTACCCCCTCCAAACACTCCGAGCATTCTTTTCAGTCTCGTGTCTTGTTGTGTGTTGAAGTCTTCTCTTTCCGTAAGAGCACGATCAAATTGCCGTTGCATCTGTCCTCGTGTCATATCAATCTCAGCCATACGCATCTCTTTTTCGAGCTGCATATTACGTATCTGTGTTTCACCTCCAGCACGTAGTCGTTGTTTTTCTTTATCATTGAGATCCAACCCTACTGAAGCCGATAAGCCCTCTAGTTCTGCTACAGACATACCGGGTCGTATTTGATCTGCTACGTTCGTTTTTTGTAGTTCTCTTCGTAGTTGGTTGCCCCGTAGATGTTCGGCAACGTTGAAGTTATCTTCAGACACGTCTCGTGTATCGGCAAGTATCTCTTGTTCTCCACGTATAGCGTTGTCAGCTTGTGGTACTCCGGTTAAGTCAGTACCGAAGCCTCCAGGTTGTCCACCAGGCAATCCAGCAGCAGTAGCACCTCCTGTAATATCAGCTTGTGGCCCTAGAGGTGCAGTACTTCCTACAGGAGCAGCAGAGGGAGCACCTGATATGGCTCCGACATCACCTCCCCCAAATTGTTGCAAGTATTTACTTAGTTCTTCTGCGCCAATAACTCCACTCCTAAATGATCCGTATGCACTACGTATCTCCTCAGCAGAATCAGGGTTCTGAGCTATAATATCGTTGACTGAGTCTTCTGTTACTTCAAAATCTCCACGCTGTGACGCTTCTTGTTGTGCCCGTGCTTGGCCAACACTCTGTGATTCATCAAAAGCTCTCTTTCGTGCTTCTTGTACATTCCTTAGCCAATTATATGTACCCTGGTCACCATACCTCTGTACGTCAGTTAAACCAGATCCTCTAGTTTCGTACTCTCCAAGAAGTCTTTTTCTTTCTTGTTCTGAGAAACCTTGAAGCAAAGCGCTAGGATCTTCTATGTTATATTTTTTAACATCATATGTCTCATCACCTTCTGTGACTCGACCACCAGTTGATCCATAAGAAACATTAAGTGGACCACCGAACAACTTATCTCCTGATGTTCCTAAACTACCAAATGAAACATCCCTGCTCTTAGGTTTACTTGTTGTTCCTGTGGTCATACTCTTCATTTTCGGCATTACCTTTGGCCGAGAACTACTTGAACTTCCAGTATAATTCGGTGTCGTCTTCTTACTTGTAGGAGCAGGACGTACCGTAGGCATTGGAGTGTTTTTACTCACGTTCTTTGTCACTGGCGCTGTACTTTTTGGGGTGGCCGGTCGACTTACCCCTCCATACTTTTTGCGTGCATCAGCTTCACTGAAAGTACCAGACCTATAAGCCTTAGCAGCTTGGTTAGCGCTTCTCATGTTGGCCCCAGATTTGAGAGCCATTGTCTTTAGTTGGTTTGTCGTTAATGCCATTATAATTAGGTTATGTTTTCGTAGATATAGACCATATACCGATGCGTCCCAGTCAACCCACTACCGCTCCAGGTAATCACTAGATCGTTGTTACCATCCACTGATCCTGTGCCAATGAGTTTCCCACCAGAAGTACCGCCTCCATAAGTAGCGACTAGTGAACTCCCTGTTGTATAGTTCGTATAACACGCTTGAACATTAGCAATCACATCATAGTACCCAGTTCCAGAGTTTGGAGAAGTACCATTCTGCGCTCTTCCTTCGTACCTCACATATGAAATAGGGAAGCCAACAGTGTGCGTAGTTGTACCAGAAGCAGTAGTGTTACTACCTGTAGTAAAAAATCTTCGTGGTATTCTTTGGTAATTGATAACTAATGTCGTCGTGTCTTTAGCTCTACCTACAATCATAGGGACGATGTCCCCATCATTCAATGCAGGAACAGTCGTTGTGATCGCCCCTCCAGTACTAAGATAGTATACTTCTCCAGCAGTGAGGCCTGTAGTTGTCCATTCTCCTATAGGTTGGTACGTCACCGTAGCGTCTAGTGCACCACCAGTAATAATCACACCTAATACATTCCATGATTCAGAATCAGTAGCGACGTTATTTGTTGCTTTGTTTAATTTCCCATCTGCAGAGTCTTCATATACCCAATCCCCAGCGGCAAGCGTTTCTCCTGCTGTACCAGAGTCATTTATTGTATTTGATGCTTGTACCCCTGTGTGGTTTGCTCGTGCTACGTATTTAGCAAGGCCGTCCGGCAGTGTTGTCCCATCGTATGTACCACTACTATCGAGCAATGCAATTTTTCCTTCATCACCAGCCCCAGCACTCGTATTCACCATATTGGCAACTTCAGCAATAAGCCGAGCTCCAGTCGATCCTGTCGCGGTTAATGTTATCTGCTCTGCTACGGTAGCAGACTCATACTTCCCCGCTACCGTAGTAGACCCGTCAGGCTGAGTAGAGCCACTTGCAACAGTAGACCATGCACCACCTTGATATATTTGAAACTCTCCCGCTGTGGAGTTATATATAATGTTTCCATTTGTTGTCGTAGTAAATGCATCTCTTTGTGTAGTAGTAGCACTTTGTACAATCAGCGCGCTTTTCGTTGTATTTGATATAGTAATAGACCCAGTCACCGTATTGTCCCCGCTCAATGTATTGTCTGCGTCAATCTGTGGTAGTTTATTGATCTGTGCGCTGTGGTGTACGAGTTTCATTTGAGTACCTACAGCGTGATCTTTTTGTATACTTGTATCGTTATCTGTAAGACTAGTAGCGTCTTTCTTCAGTCCTCGTACTAATCCTGTTGCTGTCATTCGTGTTACTCCTCCTGAAGTAGTACCTTCAGTAAGTCCAGTGAATGAAGCCCATTCCCCAGAAGTACCCGTGTTTATTTTCATTACCCCTATATTATCATCAGGGATATTGTCAGAAGCAACATCAAATTCTAATGTTGTTTCTACTCCAGAAGATCGGAGTCTTTGTGCTATCGTACCGTTTCTAGCTGTTTGTCGTGTTGTTGGTGTTGCCATTATTTTTCTATTACAGGATTATAGAGATAAGTTTTCGCCAAGAAGGCGTATTGTTGGTGACTAATGCTATAGTTATTAGCGTTCCCATCAGTAGACGTTTCTATACGAATCTTTTTCCCTGTCTGTCTGATCGGGATACGTTTCACAAACTCAAATCGTGTCGTTGTATTTGCAGCACCTTCACCTTCCGACCCTATTTCAAAGGACCCTATTTCTTCTGTTCCTATTCCTCCACCTTCTAACGTTCCTTGAGAAGGGAGATCGTCTGCGTTTATCTCGACTTCACAGACTGAGATATCATCTACATATATTGTAGCAGTTATGACCGTACTTGTCGTCATCTCGCCAAAGATAACTACTTCACGGAAATTCTTTGTAGTAGTCGGGTTGTTTGCGGTGAAGTTCTTAGAGACACGTTTTGTAATCACTGCAGCGTCATCATCATCAGCAAATCCATCCTCATCACTGTACGCTTGCCCTATCTGAGCAGAACCTACATACGGCTTACCTTTATAATAAATCCCAGCAGTGAAAGGACGTGAGTCATCGATAAACCACGAAGGTACACCTTGCTCGTCTAGTTCGTTTACATCACCCACTATAGTGATGCTGTTCTCTGTACCTCCTTTGGCCTTAAGGTGAAGTTTGTACAATTTATTCGTTTGGTCGTAGTACGCAAAAGCACTAGAGAGATCGTCGTCTATCTCTTCAGTTAAGAACTTTTGTATTCTTGTAGACATAGGAGTAGTAATCACTGACAACGTATCCGAGAACCCTCTCTTGATTGACTTGATCTCTTTCTGAGGAGTGAGATAGTAAATATCATTCTCTACAACTACGGTACTTTTTTGTGATACCGCCCCACTTGCTCCTCCTATAGGCTGTACATCAAACGTGACAGAAGACCCAAACTCTTTAAGACCAGGAACGTAGATAGCACCGTCTACCGTGAATATACAAACCGCAGTAGATAACTTACGTATAGCGGTGACTCGTGATTGCAGAAGTATCTCGTTAGCATTACCAAAACTAGATAAGGCACCGCTAAAGTCGTATACATCTTCAGGTGTAGCACTAGAACTCGCTTTACTGATAAATATAGTATTAGGAGCTTGTGGTACACCCGATACAAACAATGATGATCCATATACATCACCGAATGCCGGCAAAAAGTTAGCCGTACTCACTGACGCTGGGGCTGTGAAATCTTGTGTGACCGTTCCTCCTTCTACCCGGAAAGGTTTGTCTACACCGTTAAACATAAACAACCAATCACGATACGCGACGAGATCCATCTCTGTTTGCGTTCCTCCTGTGAAGGTATATGCATTAGTCCATGACGTAGCACTCGATGGATCGATAGTGAACAAGTTATCATCTTGAACCATCGCTAAGCGGTCGTTTGTCTCTAAGTTCCTGAGATACGCACCAAAAGCAACGACACCACCTCCAGTGAGCACATCAGCAAACGTGGTGTACCCACCTCTTGGCAGGTACGCATCAGCTTGCCCTCTGATGTTGCGGCTAGTATCCCTAGCTTCACTAGGCATTATATTCTCAGCTGTAACATAATCATTGACTCCACCTCCTACATTTGGGATCTCTACTACTTGTAGTGCCATAATTTTATGTTAAATACGTATACGTGTTCTATTTCCACCTCCCATACCAGACCTATATGTAGGCTGTATAAGTTTTGACCAGCTCTCTTCTCTACTTCCGTAGTACTTCTGCATAGCGAGTAATTCTTCTTTCGCTTCTTTTTCTATAATCGTACCCAAACCTTCTAGGTTATCATTCCGTAGTATCATTGCTTTATATGCAGCGAGCTTCGGTAGTATCTTTAGTGCATAAGGATCTGGGATTGTCGCCGTATCACTATCATCAGTCATTACCGTTGGTTTCTTGAGGTAGTAGAAGACCATATCGTCTCCAACCGCTACATTCTCCATCCGTATATACAAACTATCGCTACTCTCATCATTCACTACAGTAAACTTATTTTGTATCTGTCCGTTTCCTACACGGAAATCATCCCAACTCATCTCATCTACATAAAGCACCTCACCAAATCGAGAAGACCCACTACTCTTTTTTAAGAGAACAGGCATTCTCTCGTAATCCGTAGGAATCAGTACAAGTGGATATACCTTCACACCACTATCATGACCTACGCCAATATTTGTGACCCCTGTGATCGTTGTTGTCGACGCATCAGTGTAATCAATCACATCATGATCGATCCAAAGAGCACCGCTTGTCTCGAAGTTTGTAATCGACCCCACTACGATCTGCGTAGACGCCGTTGTAATAGTTGTGGTGAGTGTTGTATCATCCGCAGCAACAAAGAGCTTCTTAGAGCGTAAGAATGACCATTTTTTAAGTGCACACACCTGAGCTTGCTGATCATTGAGTGTTTGGTCGATAAAAGAGGTACTATAGACATTACTCGTCTGCAAATCATTGAGAATACTATAGGTTTCTGTCCGTAATGTAGAGAGAGTAGTTGACATAATTGTTTTTTAGTTAAGTTTCGTACGAAGGGGACTTGCTATTCTCGCTTCAGCAATCGCTAATTTCCTATTAAGCGATTCTAAGAGAAATGTTTTTTCTGAAGTTGTAAATTCGATAACTGCTAGTTCAGGAATACGTGATTTATTTCCATCTTTGTCTTCCTCAAGCACATCCTCAACCTTCTCAAAGATCCCGATTGCGATTGTCTGTTCTTTGATTGTATATGTTCTAGGCTGAGGTGTTCCATCTTGGGATAACTCTTTGTCTGCCTGTAGAACGTAATCAATTAGTTTGATCTCTTGCTGAGTGAGTTCCATAGTCTTTGGGTTTAAAAAATAAATAAGACTACATACAATTTATACGATGTTTGCTTCTGCAGCAACAACCTCTGCTTTCTCCGCTGCCGCTCTTGCCTGGTTGACCGTCAAAGAATCAATAACCGCCTGTTTTTCTACACTACTTACTCTGCTTGTGGACATAATAAGTACATACGTCTCCTCACACACAATATTATCTGTTTCATCGTATTTAATATCAGTGAGCTTGCCGCCGTTTTCATCGAAGTACGCCTGTAATGTGTTCTTTGCGCTTAGCGCGTCTGCTTTTGAAATTGCCATAATAAGTATGGTTAAAAAATTAGATTAGTTGACCAGTTGCCCAGTTAGCTTTAGTATATGAGTATATTATTTCTTTATGTTTGTTACTATGGAATATGTTTGTCAGGTTTGTGAAGTAGAATTCTATGGTCGTAAGAGGGGAGATCGTATTGTGAAGTATTGTTCTAGTGTTTGTTATGGTGTCTCGAAAGAGGGTAAGGCTCCTTGGAATAAGGGAACTAAGGGTGTTATGAGGGCTAATAAAAAATCTTTTAAGAAAGGTCAAACCCCTCTTAATAAGGGGAAGAAAACTGGTAAGAAACCACATAAT
>CEPX01195400.1_pt1 | contig 11519 bp, 16 predicted proteins | sample 361361 | NCBI WGS metagenome assembly CEPX01 (sample SAMEA2619974, study PRJEB7988) | marine metagenome | biome: marine biome (ENVO:00000447); feature: mesopelagic zone (ENVO:00000213) & marine oxygen minimum zone (ENVO:01000065); material: "saline water (ENVO:00002010), including plankton...
TTGAGCTTTTCCAGTTTTTCACCAGGCTTGTTTATATCAAAGCTTCTTGCGCAGTGCATTAACAATGGTTTTTTCAAGTCAAATTTTGGCGTCGGAATGCTTTTCTCTATTGTTTCTATTAGGAGGTCGATGTTCGTTCCAAAGTGTGCGGCAACAGGAATTATTGGTACATCTTTGTATCTGTTCTTTTCAAGGAAATCGTTTATTGCTTTCATGCTCTTTAATGCCTCTTCTTTGTCCACCAGATCAATTTTGTTTTGTGCAACAACAAGGTTTTTCACGCCTGCAATCTTAAGGGCAGTTAAGTGCTCTTCTGTCTGTGGTTGTGGGCATTTTTCGTTTGCTGCAATCACAAGTACAGCTCCGTGCATTAGTGCAGCGCCGCTTAGCATGGTTGCCATCAAAGTCTCGTGTCCTGGCGCGTCAACAAAGCTTACTGTGCGAAGTTTCTTGGCTTTCTTTCCGCAGATTGGGCAGATCTCTTTGTTTATGTAGAACGTGCCCTCATTACACTTGGCGCACTTGTAGAAGGTAATGTCCGCATATCCAAGTCTAATTGAGATTCCTCGCTTAAGCTCTTCGCTATGCGTGTCTGTCCATTTACCTGTCAGGGTTTGAGTCAAGCTCGTTTTTCCATGATCGACATGGCCAATCATGCCAATATTTAGTTCAGCCTGCGTTGCCTCAACCTTTTTTTCTTTCTTCGCCTTCTTTGGCGCCTTTGTTTCTTTTTTCTCAGACATCACTTTTTACCATTTTACTTTTTGACTTTGCCTTTGATGCTCTTGGCCTCTTCAGCCAACTCCATATTTCCCACGTTCTTCAAAGATTGTTTTACCATTCTTTCTTTTGCTGACTCATCAGTCTCTTCTTTCTTTTCTTCCACTTCAACAGTCTTGAAGAACTCTTCAATCGCTTTTGAACTGTGCTTTGTAACAACAAGGTTTAACTGCATTATTTCCGCACTAACCGTGTTGCCTCGCGCACTCTTTCTCTTTTTTTGCCCCTTGATCTTGGCTTTGAAGCCAACACCGTGCTTCATCAAAAGTTTTTTCCTGCCGCCTCCCTGCAGGCTCTTTATCATTGGAAAACCTTGTTTGTCACTACCACCGGTAATTTTTCCTTTGTAGCCAGTCAATCCAATTATTCCCAGCTCTATTTCGTCGCCAATGGTTTTGTTCACAAACACTGCTTCCTCTGTTTTTTTGGTAAAAGATTTGCCGCTCTTTGGGTCGGCTATTACTATGTTCATTCTGCATCCTCCTTTCTTTTTTCAACGATTTCCTTTATTTCATTTAATAATTCCTGTTCATCCTGATTCAGTAGGCCCTGCAACTCTAGGATCTCAGAGAACTGGTTTCTTGGAATATAGGATAACAGCACTTGGTTTTCCTCAATGGTTCTTCCAACAACGGCCTTGTCAATGCTTACTGCTATCTCTTGACCCTTACCCGCTTGCTCAATGCTCTCGTTCTTGCTCTGTAATCCTGTCACACTGCCAATAATCGTTCCGTCTTCTCGCATGAGTCTGATTCCTTTCTTTATTTTTCCCTCTAAAACCTTTACGCCTATCACAGCAGGTTTGCTGTGCCTGAAAATAAAGCCCGTTAAGAATCTCATTTTAACCGGAAGAGTAAGGTGTTGTAGGGCCTCTTTCTTTTTCTGTTCTCTTGTCTCGTTTGCCCAGGCTTCATAATCCTCTAAGAGCTTGTAGACAACTGCCCCTGAAAATATTTTCACCTTCTGCTTCTCTGCCTCTTCTACCGCTCCTTCATCTGTCTTAACATTAAACCCAAAAATTACTCCTTTGAACTCGTCTTTCTCTCTTACACTGCTTGCTTCCATCACATCGTTTTTTGTTATATTTCCAACATCGGCCTTTTTGACTTTCAAACTCTGTTTCTCGAGTAGGAGGGTAAGGGCTTCCAGTGCACCAAGGGTATCTGCTCTCAATACAGCTCCAACATTCTCTGTCTCAATCTTTATTGACGCCAGCTCCTTTGCAATAACATCTTTTTCCAACCCTGTCTTTACAACATTTACTGGTGCGCCTGCCAAAGCCTCATCAAGATTTGGTGCAGCTATCTTCACACCGCTTGCCGCATGAACTTCTTTAACAGTATTAAACCTATCTCCACTTTCCCGCATTTCGCGTAGGGGTTTCGGTTTTAACAATGCGCGAACCTTTGTTTGGATAACTCCTGTGCGTGTCCCAAGAACAATTTCGTCATTAATCTTTATCATTCCATCATAGAGAATTACATCAACTGTCTTGCCAAGCCCGCGTTCTTCTTTGACCTCTATTATGGTTCCTTTGCCTGCATCGTTCTCACTGATCTCTAAATTTTTCTGCAAGAATTTCTGGCTCAAACCGGTCAATAGCATAAGTATTTCAGGTAATCCCTCACCAACCTTCGCGCTTATTGGCACGATTGGAACTTGTTTTGTAAAGTTTTCACATCTGTCAAAGCGCTCGCTTTCAAAGCCAAGTTCGAACAGCTTGCCCACAAGCTGGTAAATTTTTTCATCAAGTACATTCTTTCCTTTCTCGCTTTGCTCCGCAAGGTTTTTGCTGAATTCCCCTTCCTTTGAATTCCAGTCGTGCAGCAAATCAATCTTGTTCAGTGCGACAATGAAAGGAGTCTTGAATGATTTGAGTATTTCGATTGCCTCAAGTGTTTGTGGCTGAAGTCCTTGTGTAACATCAACTATCAGGACAGCAAGATCAGCAATGCTTCCGCCTCTCTCCCTTAAAGAAGTAAATGCTTCATGTCCAGGCGTGTCAATAAAAAGCAATCCGGGAATGTTCACATCAAAACCGTATTTTTTTAGCAAGTGATCGGCAATATTTTTCACTATGTGCACGGGTACTTCTGTTGCGCCAATATGCTGTGTTATTGCCCCTGCCTCTTTTTCAGCTATGGCTGTGCCTCTGATTTTATCCATCAATTTTGTTTTACCGTGGTCGACATGACCCAGCACAGTAATTATGGGCTGCCTGATCATTTTGTCCTCACTCCAGTCCTGTTGAACCAAAACCGCCTTCGCCGCGTTGTGTTTCATCCAGTTCATCAACCTCTTCAAGTTCTGCTTTCTCTACTTTGTTGAAAACCATCTGGGCAATCTTCTTTCCTTTTTCAATCTTGAATTCCTCTTTCCCATGGTTCACAATTATTACGCCTATCTCTCCCCTGTAACCTGCATCGATTGTTCCAGGAGTATTCAGTACTGTCAAACCGTGATTTAAGGCAAGTCCACTTTTTGGACGAACCTGCGCTTCAAATCCCTCTGGCAAAGCAATCTTTATTCCTGTTGGAACAAGAGCTATTGCTCCCGGTTCAATGCTTGTCTCTTGGGTTGCATAGAGATCTACGCCAGCGTCTCCGGCATGGGCATAGCCTGGCATTTTCACGTCTTTGCTCAGTCTCTTTACTCTTACCTTCAAGTTTTGCACCCTCATTTCTTCAAGTACTTTTCATCCTTGCTGTAAATCCAGTCGAAATTCATTTTCTGGTATGTGTATATTTCATCTTCCTTGAAGAATCTCTTAATTTCCTCTTCGGCCTTTTCTTTGCTCTCGGCCGCGTGCACCAAATTGTTTTGGTTGCTGACACTGTAGTCGCCTCTGATCGTGCCTGGCTCTGCTTCCCTACCTTGAGTAGACCCAATCATTGTTCTCACGACGTTTACAATATCTTTTCCTTCCAGAATAATGGGAATTGATGGAATACTTGTCATATAGTTGATTAGACCCTTGAAGAATACTTTGTCCTTGTGTTCTGCATAGTGCTCTTTTAGCACATAGGGTTGCAACGTAACCATTTTCATTGCGGCAATCTTCAATCCCTTTTTCTCAAATCTCCTTAGGATTTCTCCCACAAGACATCGGTTTATTGCATCAGGTTTTATTATTACAAGAGTTCTTTCCATTCAATCACCTTTTCTTCTTTTTCTTCTTGCTTCCTTTTCTCTTGGCTCTCTTGGCAGGCTTTCTACCTGTCTTTTTCACAGCCTTTTTCTCATCATGATGGAACTCAGTCCACTTGGTTGCATGAGGACTTCTCTTTAAGGATAGCATGTTCTTCTGGCACTTGTTACTGCAGAAGAAGTAAGCTGTTCCATCCTTTTTAGCGAACAAAGTTCCACTACCTTTCATCATTGCTTTTCCACAAAACGAACATTTTGCCATGTCATCACCTTGTCTTTATTTCCTTGGCTTCTCTTTCTGTGCTCAGCAGGATAACTATATCGCCCATCTGGACGTTTCCCTTAATGTTCCTTCTCTTTACCCTGCCTTGGTCAGGGCCTTCCATAACTTTGCACAGAACCTGGACTATTTCTCCATGAACGCCGGTTCTTTTTATTATCTCCACAATTTCTGCTGGGGTTCCTCGATCCATATCAAATCAGTCTCCTTTACTTCCTAAGGTCTTCCAGCTTCTTTGTCAATTCCTGCAAGTCGCTCTTGGCATCTCCTTCTTCAACTATTGCGATAGAAGCGGTTCCAACACCAATGCCTACCCCTTCACCCAAGTCTTTCTTGGTTTTAACATAGCTGAAAGGCACATCTTTCTCATTGCAGATCAGTGGCAAGTGCATTACTATTTCAGCAGGCTCAACATCACTTGCGATTAAAACAAGTTTTGCGCTGCCTCTCTCAATAGCCTTTGTCACTTCGTTTATTCCAATTCTTATTTTCCCGTTCTTCTTTACTTTTGCAATTAATGCAAGCTGGTCTGTCATCAGCTTTTCGGGTACTTCAAACTTTACAAAATCCACCATCCGAACACCTCCTTAGAATCCCAATATAGGGCTTCTTCATCGTCATCGGCGAAAAAAAGCAAAATTGCTATATTTCTTAAAATAATTACCCCGGGGAATGTTTAAAAAGTTAATCAAAACCCCTAATTAGAGGCTTTTACAGTAGTATTTCACTGTTTTCATTCCCTCAGTTGTGGGCACTGTAACATTCCTCAGACTATATCCTGTGGCCTTTGGAAATTTGTGATATAAAGAGTCCCGAGTTTCCGGCTTTACTGTTACCCCTCGCATGTGAAAGTAAGAATCAGTGCTTGGAACTATTGCAACTCTTTCAAAACCAGCGCGCTTGCACTGCCCCTCAACTTCTGTAACCCACCGCTTCCACCAACCAGTATAACGCTTTTTCACTGCCCTTGCATCCGCTCTCATCCGCTCGACTTTCTTTGCTCCCCAGTGTTTTGCAAATCTTTCTCTTGAAGGCCCGGTGGTTATTCTGAAGTATTCATCTCTAATCTCAATAGCCTGAATAAAAAGTGTCGGTTTTTTCTCCCTGCCCACAAAGGTAACCATGCCGCCAACATATCCTACAGCCCCTCTTGCAGGCAGCACAAAATCCCTTGGCCATTCATAGTGGTCAAGTCGCCGCAGCAAAGTATGCTTTTTCACCTCGGCTTCGGTAGGGTAAGCCATGAATCTTACTGCAAAACCTGCCCAGTCCTTGAACCCATGCATATAATCTGCTCTAAATTCATGACGACGAATCTGTACTTTGCTTAATTCCTCTTCTGCCCTAGCTATAGTCTCAAATCCCAGTACAGGCTTGAAAACCATTTGAATTGCCCCGCCTTTCTTGTTCTTGCCCCAGGTCATCTTTCTGCCTTTAAAGCGGTGCAATGCCTTAACAGCGGTTAGTGTTTTCGCACCCAACGTGCGCTGCAATCTGGCGGGAAAATTCTCAACTTTTAGAGCACGCCTTTTCTCGTTTATGGACTCTCCAAGGTTCACTCGCCTCTTGCTTTTCTTCATTTTAGGCATAATCACATCTCATTTATGTGCAAACCAGAGCACAACCCTGTTTTCCTGCACTGAGTCAATTCTGCAAAATCCGAATTTGTCAAGCTGTATAATACTTCCCTCTTTTTCTTCTAAGAGTTCCTTGGATGCAAGGCCCGCCATCTTCTTTCCATCAGGCATAACTAATTCAATATCAATGCTATCTGACAACCATCCAACAACTTCTTTTCCTGTGTTGGTTGTTCCAACAAATTGCCCGAAAATTTCCAATGGGTCCTTCTTGGTTATCTTAACATTATATTTCTCCCTTAACCTGAAAACACTTCCAACCTTGAGCTTCTTTAGAGTTGCAGAGTCAACAACAAATTGTTCTGTGCCATCGGGGGCGTAATCCACGCTAAGCCTTACAGGCTCTGCAATAAAACCAATACGTTTGACATCTCCAAGTTCCTCCTTGTTCAAATCATGCAGCCTCTTTGCATCGATGCTTACTCCTGAACTCTTTACGCCAACATCTAAAATGGCTTTTCTTAGCGCACTAGCCTGAAAACCGCGCCTTCGCAAAGCTTTTATTGTGCCAAGTCTTGGGTTATCCCAGCCTTTGTACTCACCCTTTTCAATTCCTTCCTTTATCTTGCTTGTGCTTAGGACAGTGTCAGCCAACTTAATCCTTCCAAAGTGGAAGCTGTGGGGATAGGTCCACTTAAAATAATCATACAAAAATTCTTGTTTAGTCTGATTCTGCGCATGTTCTTGTCCCCTGAGTATCAGTGTTACCCCTAGCTCATGATCATCTATTGCTGAAGCAAAATTGTAGCTTGGCCAAACATGTTTTCCTTTGCTTTTTGGGTTTGGATGCACCGGATTGTCAACAACTTTTGCCGCCCACCAATCCCTAATACTTGGATCATTGTGATTCAAATCAGTTTTAATGCGTAAAACAGCTTGCCCTTCTTTGAACTCGTTGCTCAGCATTTTTTCAAATCTTTGCAACTGTTCTTTTGGAGAAATATCGCGGCACTTGCAGGCCTTTTTTGCCTTGATAAGTTTTCTCCATTTTTCCACATCACAATCGCAAACATATGCATGACCCTTTTTCAGAACTTCTTTCATATATTTGTAGTAAATGTCAAGCCTGTCCGATGCAAAGTATGTTTCCGAAATCTCACAGCCCAGCCATTCAAGATCTTCCTTGAATATTGCTTCCGCGTTCTCAATAGGCTTCTTTATTTTTGGATCGGTATCATCAAAGCGCAGAATCATTTTTCCGCCATAAATCTTTGCAAACTCATCGCACAGTATTGCGGCGCGTGCATTCCCCAAGTGAAAAGGTCCGTTTGGGTTTGGCGCATATCTTGTTACAACTGATTCTTTTTCAGCCCAATCCAAGGTTGGGAGCATTGAATCTTTTTGCTTAGGCTTGAGCTCATAGCTTCCTTCAAACTTTTTGTACTCTGCCTCAATTTCCTTCTTCCCCAAGGCATTTACTTTTTTCACAGCCTCAATTATGCTTGGCATAGAATCTTTGATATCCAAATCAGGATGCAGGGCTTTCATTTTGCCCACTATTGCGCCCACATCCGCTTTTCCCTCATGCAGGAAAGCGTTCTTGATTGCGTACCTGTAAGCGTCTTCTGTTAAGGACATAATTACCAGTATTAATAGAAGAAGAAAAGGCTATAAAATGCTTTTCTGCTTTTAGTCCGGAAGTACTGGCGGTGTCATGTAATCCATTGCTCCGCCTAGTTCACATTCCTCTGCAGCATACACTATCAGAACATTACCTACCTCGCTTGCCTGTATTTTGCTGTCCAAGGTTAGAAACTGCTGTGCTGCCTCGCTGCTTGACGGCTGGTCCCAGTTCTGGGTGTATCAAAACCAATAGGATGTAAGTTGTTCGCATACTAAATTAAAGCAGTTTCTTGTATTTAAAGCTTTTTGCCCTGTGTCCAGAGCTTGTCAAAGTAGTGTTTTAGCGCGTTTGCCATTGGCTTGTTATCGTGCCAAATTGTGAAGTGATACTCTGGTTGTTCACTCTTGAAATCGCTTAGTGCCATTACAACTTTTTTCCCGTCGATGATAAAAGCATTTAACCCGTGTTCAAAGTGTTTGGCGTCCTTCACACTTTTCTTTACAAGTGTGTTTGGAAAGTGGTTCAGCATTTTGATTACAACATTTTTCTCTTTGGCCTTTGTGATTGCTTCGCTTAGCACATTGTGCTTGTCGGTAATTTCACTGAATGCCATCACATGGTTTTCTGCCTTTTCTATTTCCTGGCTCAGAATCTTTTCAAAGTCCCGTGTATCCTTTACTTTCATCACGGTTTCCCCACTACCAGGGATTTTTGACTGTTCCATTGCAATCAGTGAATCGGCAAAGGTCTTTGCCTTGTCTTCAATTGCCATTATTTCTGTTTTTTTGTCAGTAATAAGGCTGTCAAGAACTTTTCTTGCATCCAAAATCCTGTATTTCTTTGGACGACCGCGAATTTCTATGACAAGATTTCTTTTAACAAGCTTGTCAAGAACATCATAAACACGAGTTTTTGGGACTTGTGAACGCCTACTGATTTGTGGGGCTTCAGCCTCACTCAAACCAAATAGTGTTGAAAGAGTTTTACTTTCATACTCTGTAAGACCCAAACTTTCAAGTAATTCGTTTAAAGAAGATCCGTTCATTCAAAAACCCCAAAAGAGCCTCTATGCTCCTTTTTCAATATAATATAGCACTTTAAACTATTTAAATTTACCTTATAGGGTGAAATAATGAGTGTTTGCGCTATTCAAAGAATATTGCCGCATATCCAACAACACTGCTCTTATCTTTTGTTGTGCTGGCTGAAGTAGTATACTTTAAAAGCCTGGCTTTCTTCAAGCCATTCTTCTCACAGAAACACATTGTGGCAATTATGGGGGCAAAACCACAAATACTAAGGTTTTTTTCCATCACGAGAGCATGAAAACCAGTATAATCCAGTTTTTCAATCAGTTTTATGGCCTCTTTGTCCTGTTTCTTTGCCTCTTGTTCAGGGATGAAATGTGAGAAATCACTGCTGGCAACCACTCCAACTTCATTCCCCCCAATGCTCCATATTGCGCTTCCCAATTTTTCAAGCTCGTTGATTCTGTGGGTCATAATGGTTATTGGAACTATCTTTGCTTTTGGAAAAAGAAATTGGATAAATGGAATTTGCACCTCCAAACTGTGTTCTTGGATGTGGGCCAAATCATCCATTCCAATTCCAAGTTTTTCAAGTAGCTTGTTCCGCATTCTCAAGTCAACCGCGATCTTGCCAAGCGGTGTCTCCCAGTAATCTGCATCGCTTACACTTATTGGGTTGCCAAGCCCTGTGTGGTTCGGGCTGAGAACAAAAATCGTCTTTGTTTTCTTGAGGGCGCTAAACGCGATTGCTGCAGTCTTCCCACTGTAAGCATATCCTGCGTGCGGTGCGATAATACAGTTTACCTTTTTGGTTTTTGGGATTTTTGCAAAGAATTCTTTAAGTTGTGTTAGAATCAGTGTTTTTTCTCCGGGATAAAAGCTCCCGGCAACAGCGGCTTCTCTAATTTTCATCTACTATCTTTCTTGTCATAACTTCTTTTATTATCTCGCCTTGGCCTTTCTTTCCTGCTGTCTTCGCCTTCTTCGCCGCCTTCTTTCAATTCGTATTCAAAGTCCGCGAGCTTGTCGTCAAACTCTTCATCCGTTTTGATTGAACCGTTCTTTTTGAGTATTTCTCTTGCCAACAGCCAATAAACCAGTGCAAGGCTCTTTCTTCCCTTGTTGTTTATTGGGATTATCAAATCAATGTCTCTAAGGTAATTATTTGTAGATGCCAATGCGACAACAGGGGCCTTTACTTTTATTGCTTCTTTTACCGCCTGGTTGTCAACTTCGGGATCTGCGACAATAACTATGCTTGGCTCAATGAACTCTTTTCCAAGGGGATTTGTAAAAGTTCCTGGAACAAATCTACCGAGAATTGCTCTTGCGCCAATGGCTTTTGCAAATTCTTTTGTTGGTTTTTGACCATATGCACGCCTGCTTACAATAATCGCTCTCTCCAAATCAAAACCGGAAATGAACTCGGCGGCAATTCTAATCTTCACATCTATGTTTTCCACGTCAAGAACATTCAAGCCGTCTTTTCTTTTTTTGAATATATATCTCTTCATATCTCCTGTCTTGAATTTTGTGCCGATATGTGCACCTGTCTTCAAGTATTTGTCCAATGGAACTAATGTATTTTCAGCCATGTTATCATCTCTGGTACTTCATGATGTCGTCTATTAGATCTGCCTGTGTGAAAACCATTCTTCTGCAACAGTATCTTTTCACGCCAAGCTCATCCAGTGCTTTCTCTGGATTTTCTCCTTTCTTAACCTTTTCTTCAAAGGCCTCGTAAATACTTCCAATTACTTTCCCGCAGGAAAAACATCTAACAGGAACCATCATTTTTAACCACTCCCATTTACCTCTTACTCTGTTGTTTTTTCTTTCTTGCACCTGGGCCAAGCGGTTTCTTACTTTCTTTTCGCCTGGCGTCATCAACAAGTAATAATCGATCATATGCAAGGAACTTTTCCTTTAACTTAGCGTCCTTGCTAAAGGTTACAAGGGCTTTTGCTATTGCACCTCTTGCTGCAACAGCTTGACCCATAAATCCTCCGCCACTGATTGTAACATCGATGTCAACGGTCTTTGCAACCTCTCCGGCCAAAGTCAAGGGCTCTTCAATAAAGGTCTTTACCCTCACAGGGGTTATTGTCTTCAAATTTAACTTGTTCAGCTTTATTTTGCCGTTTCCCTTTCTTATTACAGCTCGCGCTACAGCGGCCTTCTTCTTCGCCTTAATATTAATGCCGGTCTTTCTTTTCTTCTTTTTCTTCTTCTCTACCATGTTACCACGTTGCTCCCAAAAGTTTTGCAAGGGTTCCTAATACCATGTATTTCTTACTCTTGTCCACTTTTAAGGAATCAAGGTTCTCGAATTTTTTGTCTTTAAATTCTTCCGGAACCGCTATAAACACTTTTACTCTGTGAAATGCCTCTTTTCCTGTTGTCCTCTTAGTTGGCAGCATTCCTTTGATTGCTCTCCTAAACAGTCTGTCAGGCATCCTAATTGCCTTTGGGCCGTGCATTGGATTGCCTTTAACCGCAAGGTTTATTCTAGTTTGGAATTTGTGCAGCAAATCCTTTTTGTTTCCTGTGAGTATTGCTTTCTCTGCATTAACCACAACAACTTCTTCACCTTTGAGCGCGTTTTTTGCGCAGAAAGATGCAACTCTTCCTACTATGAGATCTTCTGCATTAATCAAAATCATTTTTTTTATTCACCTAACCAATAATTGCAATATCGTTTGTCTTAATTTTCTCGTTTATGGCATCACGAATGCTGAGTGCTTTTCCTTTCTCTGAAATCTTCTTCTTCGCGGCCTTGCTATATTCCAAGGCAATGACGTTAATTGGTTTTTCCAGAGTTCCAAATGATAAAACTTTTCCAGGGACGAGCAAAAACTTTTTGCCCAGCTTCTGGTTAACTTTATTCAACTTCCAAACATTTACCGAGACGCGCTGTCTTCTTGGCTTCACTATTCTTTTGGCTATGTCTTTCCAAAATGCTTTCTTTTCTTTTCTGCCTGTTTTCTCAAGCAGGGCAACTGTTTGTAAGACTTCTCCGTTCTTTGGACCTTTATTCTTCAATCAAAACACCATTTTTCTTATTTTTTCTTATATTTTTTTGC
>CEPX01050666.1_pt1 | contig 11513 bp, 12 predicted proteins | sample 361361 | NCBI WGS metagenome assembly CEPX01 (sample SAMEA2619974, study PRJEB7988) | marine metagenome | biome: marine biome (ENVO:00000447); feature: mesopelagic zone (ENVO:00000213) & marine oxygen minimum zone (ENVO:01000065); material: "saline water (ENVO:00002010), including plankton...
CATTACAAACGATGCTAAGAATATCATTCCTCCTAAGAAGAATGCAGCGAACATTATGTCTGATTTATAGTATGACCTTGCCCACCATGGCACAATCATCGCTACTATCATTAGTATGAACATTATTATGTTTTGATTCTTGAACATGCCTGAAGCGCTTAGCCTTGCCTTCATTACAACATCTCTTCCTTTGCTTGCAGGGACTGCTCTTATCAATGGCTGGTTTTCATCATTAGGATTTGCGAACGATAGAACATCAACAAGCTTTTCTTTTGGCAATAATTCAGCTAAACCTAATCCTAACATTGATTTTCCAGTGCCGGGCTCCCCTATTAATAGAACATGCCTTCTCTGCTCAGCAGCCTTTTTTATGATATTAACTGCTTCTTCCTGGCCTATTACCTGGTCTATTATTGTTTTAGAAACCTTGATATCTTTTGTTGATTCATACTTAAGCTCTGCCATAAGCCTCTCAAATAGAATTTCGTTTAAAAATGTTTTGTTAGATTGTCCAAATTACGAAATCTTTTTAAAACAAGAGAATTTCTAAGAGTATATGGGCTCATGGTCTAGTGGCTATGACAGTGCCCTTACAAGGCAGCGCAAATCAAAGATTTGCTGGTCTTTCATCGACCAAGCCTCTGAAAGGCATTAATCCCCGGTTCGAGTCCGGGTGGGCCCATTTTTTATCACACCAACATATTTATATAACCTTTTCTCCTACTTCCAATAAAATGTCTTCTTTATTTAAAGATATACTCAACTCAGAGGAAACATTGTTCAGGGATGATGTAGCCTTATCTTATGATTTTATTCCTAAGCTTGTTCCTTATAGAGAGACCCAGCAGAGATATATTGCTTCCTGCGTAAAGCCTTTGCTCCAGGATAAGAATGGCAAGAACCTTCTTATTTTCGGTTCTCCAGGCATTGGCAAGACTGTTACCTCTAAAAAGGTTTTTGATGCCTTAAGAGAAGAGGAAATGGATGATGATTTATACCTTTTTCATATAAATTGTTGGGAGAGTAACACTACTTTTAAGATTCTGCTTAAGATTTGTGAGATTATTGGCTATAAGCTTACCCATAATAAAAGGACAGACGAATTGTTTTCCATTGCAAAGAATTTTATTAACAAGAAAGCTGCCATTTTTGTGTTTGATGAAGCTGACAAGATTGAAGACCTTGACTTGTTGTATATGCTGCTTGAAGATCTCTACAGAAAAAGTATTTTCCTTATAACCAATTTTGAAGACTGGGCTTCAAATCTTGATATCAGGCTTAAGTCAAGGCTTTCTCTTGACCGTTTGGAGTTCAAGCCTTATAATCTTGAGGAAACTACTGGTATTCTTAGACAAAGATTGAAGTATGCTTTTACACCAAATGCCTGGGATGAGGATGCTTTCAACCAGATTGCTAAGAAGACTTTTGAGCTAAGAGATGTTAGGCAGGGCTTGTTTTTATTAAAGGAAGCTGGCCTGATTGCTGAGAACAGCAGCAGCAGAAAGATTCTTCCAAAGCATTCTTTAGAAGCCATGGGCAAAGTGCAGGAGTTTACTGTTAAAAATCCTGATAAGCTTAAGACTAACTCAAAGTCTGTGCTGGAATTTATAAAAAAATATTCTGGAAGCAAGATTGGCGACCTGTTCACCAAATATAAAAAAGAAGTGAGTGAAATCAGCTATAAAAGCTTTCAAAGAAGGGTTAATGAACTTGCAAAAGGAAGTTTCATTAGTGTAAAAAAGATTGAAGGCGGCAAGGCTGGCAATACAACATTAGTTAATTATAAAGAGGAGGAAAAGAAATTAACCGACTTTGAAGAATGAGCTGGCAAAAGATTTCTGATACTCATGACCTTATAAGTTATGAAAAGAATAAGGAGGATATGAACATTAGGATAGAGGCCAGATTAAATAAAGATAGAACATGGAGCATTTATAAAACTTATTTTGAAGGAGATAACAATAATTTTATTGATGAGCATAAGGCCTCAAACATTTCTGATGCAAGAAAGGTTGTGGACAGGCTTCTTGAGGAAAAAGATCTTAATTTAAAGGAAATCAATGAAATTAAAGCAAAGAAGAGCAAAGCTCTTGATATTAATCTCAAAAGAGCTTTTAAAGAGGGTAACATTGAGAAATGGCATATTTATTTCAATAGCTCTAATGTTGGCTTTCTTAACATTAGATATAGTGAAAAGATTGAGATTGACCTTGTTGTTGACGAGAATTTTAGATTCTTAGAGAAACAACTGCTTGAAGAGCTTAATACTGTTCTTGGCCTTACAAAGATAAGCAGAGAGATCTTGTTTAACAATTATTATTTTGCTCATCATTCTCATAAGAAGCTTAAGAGCAAAAAACCAAAGAAATTGGTTCTGGGAAATATTGAGATTGGTATGGATTTTAGGGAATAGAATTATTTTTCTTCAGGTATAATAATCCAGCAGATAATATAAGCAAGAACTCCTGAGCCTCCTACAAAAGTAAACAAAACCCATGCAAGCCTTATCAATGTTGGGTCAATTCCAAAATATTCTCCTATTCCTCCGCACACTCCACCTAATACTCTATTACTTTTACTCCTGTAAAGCCGTTTCGTACCTTTTTTATGTTTTTTCTTAAACGATTTGTAGTTTTTATTCATTTTCACAAATAATAAATATATTAACGCTCCTATAAAATTAATGAATATAATAATCAACACCCATATAAGCTTATCGGTAGTGTCCAGCTCTGATTTTATGCAATCTATTAACATCCAGAGCCAGAACAGGAAAAAGAATATCATTAAAGGCAATATAAAAATAGCAAGTCCAAGTGTTAAAATTGGTGCAAAAGTAAATTCGAACATGTCAAAAACCTCCGTATTATATCAGAATGGTATGTTTGATGCCACTTCACTTCAAAGTGGTTTTTGAGCATGCTCAGAAATATATTACCTTCCAAAACCAGAAGATGGGATTTGTCCATTAGTTTAAAAGCTAGTGAGTATATTTCTGACATTTTAAATCATTCCTTCTCCTTCAGTTTCTTCTCTTAAAGTGCAAATTTTCTTTAAATCCCAGTATACATTGCATTCCTTGCCGAATTTGTTCCATTTCCAGCAGCCCATGCAGCATGGGCTTTCAACCTCTTTTTCCATTTTAGGTTATCATAATAACAAAAAAATATAAAGCTTTTGTTTTTATATATGTTTATGTGTAATATATCAAGAAATAAAAATTCTTATGCTTTTTTAAAACAATGATAATCAAAGCCTGGATGGTTACGTTCAATAGGCTTTCCATCTTCATATTCTCCTACAACTACAATATTAACACCATCTACTAATGTTATAATTTGCTTATCAAAACATTTTGTGTCCAATAATTCACTGATTGGTAGGCCAAGATTGGTTTGGTCCGGAAAGAATGAGCCATACATATTCAAACAGTCTTTTAATGCCTTAACATAAAATTTCTTTAAAGAATTTTGGCTTATTGAAGGTATTACTCTTTCAACTATATAACTTCCACCTTCTTTTAGTTTATAATCAATGTCTTTCTTTTGATATTTTAATTCATGCCCTTTTCTGAGTTTTAATGTTTCTTTTAATGTTAACTCTGTTAAACTTTTTATTGGTATATTCATGTTATTTATTTAGAACATAGTATCTTTTTTAAATTTACCTCTCAATTAGTAGTAGTTTAGATTATTTCTCTTTTCAAATCATAGAAATCAGCCGAAAAGCTGATTTCTAGGACACTAAACAACAAAGTTGCTGGTGTGCCAGAAAAGCTAAGCTTTTCTGAGCATGTCAGAAATCGCTACGTCCTACACTAAAGTTGTGGATATTACGATTTCTAAACATAACTTTATAAACAATCTAACCTTATTCTGTTATATGACTTCACTAAGCTTAGATTTAAATAAATCTGTTGAAAAGAATGCTTCTGTTTACTATGATAAAGCAAAGAAGTTTAAGAAGAAGCTGGCTGGAGCAGAGGAAGCTATCAAGAAAACAAAAACTAAGCTTGCCAAGCTGGAAAAGCAAAAGAAGTTTTCTGATAATACTCTCCAACAACAAAAAGAAGTAAAGTCCAGAGAAAAGAAATGGTATGAAAAGTTCAGATGGTTTATTTCTTCTGAAGATTTTCTTATTATAGGCGGCAGGGACGCAACCACTAATGATATCATTATAAAGAAGCATACAGAGCCTGACGATGTTGTGTTCCATACAGAGATGCCTGGCTCTCCTTTCTGCGTTATTAAGACCGAAGGTAAGAAGCCTGGCAAAGCAACTTTAGAAGAGACTGCCCAGTTCTGTGCTGTTAATTCAAGGGCTTTCAGGAGAGGCTTGTTGACTACAGAAGTTTATCATATCAAGCCAGAACAAGTTTCAAAGGAAGCTCAGAGCGGTGAATATCTGAGTAAAGGTTCTTTTATGATTTACGGTAAAAAGAATTATCTTACTCCAGAAGTCAAAACTTTTATTGGAATTCTTGATAATGGCAGTGTTATGAGCGCAGCTGAATCTGCTGTAAAGAAACATTGCAAAGCTTATTTAGGCATTGTGGCAGGCAACTCAAAGAAAAGCGAGGTTGCAAAGAAAGTCCAGAAGTTCTTTATAGAAAAAACAAAGCTCAAAGCAGTCCTTGATGAGATTATGCAGGCATTACCTCCAGGTGATTGTAGGATTGTTTAACAAAACCTTTTTATCTTTCTTTAGACTTCTTCTTCTTAAATGAGGCATAATACAAGGAAAGTAAAGGTTGGAAAGATATTCATTGGAAGCAACTCACCAATTTCTGTCCAGTCAATGTGCAGCACTAAGACTTCTGATATCAAAGCTACATTAAACCAAATTCATGAATTAAAAGAAGCTGGCTGTGAGATTATCAGAGTAGCTGTTCCAGATAAGGAAAGTGTAGAAGCATTAAAAGAAATTAAAGAAAACATCACTCTTCCTTTAGTTGCAGATATTCATTTTGACCATAACTTAGCTATTGCATCCTTAAAATATGCAGACAAGATTAGAATTAATCCAGGGAATATAGGAAGTTCTGAAAAAGTAAAAGAAATAATTGAAGCAGCAAAGCAATATCAAAAGCCTATAAGGATTGGCATTAATTCAGGCTCTTTAGAAAAGGATCTAATAGAAAAATATGGTGTAAACGAGCTTTCAATGGTAGAATCCTGTTTAAGATATATTAAATTCTTTGAAGCTAACGATTTCTATGATATTGTTCTTTCATTAAAATCATCTGATGTCACAACAACAATAAAAGCTTACCAATTAATCTCAAAGAAGACAGATTACCCTTTGCATTTAGGTGTTACTGAAGCAGGCACTAGGTTTAGTGGAACTATAAAGTCTTCAGTTGGTATAGGTTCATTATTAAGTCAAGGTATCGGAGACACAATAAGGGTATCTCTAACAGATAATCCCATTGAAGAAGTCAAGGCAGGCTTTGAAATCCTGAAATCATTAGATTTAAGAAAGTTTGGCAGAGAAATCATCAGCTGCCCTACTTGCGGAAGAACTAAAGTAAATCTTATAGAAATTGCGAAAGAAATAGAAGAAAAGACAAAACACATAAAAAAGCCTATTAAGATTGCTGTGATGGGCTGTGCTGTTAACGGTCCTGGTGAAGCAAGGGAAGCTGATGTTGGCGTTGCTATGGGAGAAAAATCTTTAATTTTCAGTAAAGGCAAAGTTATTGCAAAGGTTGATAATGATAACATCATTCCAGTTCTGCTTAAAGAGATAGAAAAACTATAAAATGTACTTAGAAAAGATTGATTCACCTAAAGATTTGAAGAAGCTTGATATAGAGAATCTTCCTGTTCTTGCAGATGAGCTAAGAAAATTCTTGATAGATAATGTGTCAAAGACTGGCGGCCATTTGGCATCAAGCCTTGGCGTTGTGGAATTGACTATTGCATTGCATTACTGTTTTGACAGCCCTAATGATAAGATTATTTGGGATGTTGGGCATCAGGCTTATCCTCACAAAATTCTTACTGGAAGAAGAGATAAGTTCCATACTTTAAGGCAGCATAAGGGAATTAGCGGTTTTCCTAAGATAAATGAGAGCGAGCATGATATTTTCGGTGTTGGGCATGCAAGTACATCAGTTTCAGCTGCTCTTGGGATAGCAAAAGCAAGGGATATTAAGAAAGAGAAGTTTAATGTTGTTTCAGTTATTGGCGATGGAGCAATGACTGGCGGCATTGCATTGGAAGCTATTAATCAGGCAGGCTACCTTAATAGTCCTGTTATCATAATCCTTAATGATAATAGGATGTCAATTGCAACGAATGTTGGAGCATTGTCTGAATATACTCATAGGATAGCAAAGACTAAAGTGTATAAGGATGTAAAACAGGATATTGATGCTATTATCAAAAGAGCTTCAGGTGATATGAAAGATATTACAGAAAAGCTTAAGGCGCACTTAAAGGAAGTTGGTGCTCCTGGATTATTGTTTGAGAAGCTTGGGTTTAATTATATTGGGCCTGTTGATGGGCATGATATTAATAAGTTAATTGAAGGTCTGGAGAATGCAAAACAAATTGAAGGTCCTGTGCTTTTGCATGTTATAACAAAGAAGGGTAAAGGTTATGAATTCTCAGAGAATGATGCAACCAAATTTCATGGCTTAAGCGCTTTTAATGCAGAGAACGGAGAGGCTCTAAAAAAGAAAACTAGTATAACCTATACAGAAGTGTTTGCAGACATTTTGATAAGGCTTGCTGATGAAAATGAAAATATTGTTGGGATTACTGCTGCAATGCCTCATGGTACTGGCTTGATTAAGTTTGCAGAGAAGTATCCTGATAGGTTTTATGATGTTGGCATAGCGGAGCAGCATGCTGTCACTTTTGCTGCAGGCCTTGCAGTTTCAGGTTTGAAGCCTGTTGTGGCAGTTTATTCAACTTTCCTCCAGCGTGCTTATGACCAGATTGTTCATGATGTTTGCCTTCAGAATCTTCCTATTATTTTTGCGCTTGACAGGGCTGGCTTGGTTGGCGAGGACGGGCCAACGCATCATGGTGTGTTAGATCTTGCTTTTCTTAGAAGTATTCCAAATTTGATTGTTATGGCTCCTAAGGATGAGAATGAACTTCAGCATATGCTTAAAACAGCAGTTGATTATAATGGTCCATCTGCAATAAGATTTCCTAGAGGAAGCGGATTGGGCATACCATTAGAAGATAAATTGCAAAGTATAGAAATAGGAAAGAGCGAAACATTAAAGCATGGCAATGATTTAGTTATAGTTGGGATTGGTAGCATGGTTTATGAGTCTTTGGAGGCAGCAAAACAGCTTGAAAAACAAAATATCAATGCAGCAGTGGTTAATGCAAGGTTTGTGAAGCCTATTGATAAGGAAATATTAAAGATAATTAAGAATACTGGCAGGGCAGTGATTGTTGAAGAGAATGCTGTTAAAGGCGGCTTTGGGAGTGCAATGCTTGAAGAGCTTCATAAAGAAAAGATTGATGCAAAGATAGCACAGATAGGCATTCCTGATAAGTTTATTGAGCATGGCAGCCAAAATATTCTGAGAGAGAAGTATGGATTAGTAAAAGAAAATATTGTTTTAAAGTCAAAAGAGTTAATGGAATGAACATTGCAATTATCTGTGCAGCTGGAAAAGGAAAGAGAATGAATGCAGCAATGAATAAGGTTTTCCTTACTATAATGGATAATCCTATTATATGGCATACTTTAAATGTATTTGAAAAGAATGAAAATATTGATAAGATTATAATAGTGACTTCTAAGGAAGATGTTTCTCAGATGATGAAATTTTCTGTTGAGTTTTCAAAAGTGAATAATGTTATTGAAGGAGGAAAGGAACGCCAGGATTCTGTTTATAACGGCATTCAGGAAGCTTCAAAGTTTTGCAATGATGATGACATTGTTTTGATTCATAACGGTGCTAATCCTTTGGTGAGCCAGGAAACAATTAACAAGACTATTGAAGCTGCAAATGAACATGGAGCTTCTGTTGCTGCAATGAAAGTAAAGGATACAATAAAATTATCAACTAAAAAGGATTTTGTTAGAAAGACTCTTGACAGGGATAAGCTTTGGGCAATGCAGACTCCACAAGTAATCAGGTTTGGATTAGCAAAGCAGGCTTTTGATAAGGCTTTTGCTGACAACTTTTATTCTACTGATGATGTTGCTTTGGTTGAGTATATTGGAGGAAAAGTTAAGCTTGTTGAGTGTAATCCAGAAAATATTAAGATTACAACGCCTGATGATATTATCTTAGCAGAAAAGATTTTGGAGAATAAGAATGGTTAAGGTTGGAATAGGAAAAGACTCACACAAATTCGGAAGTAATAAGCCTCTTATACTTGGTGGTATAGAAATTCCTTCAGAACAGGGCTTTGAATCACATTCAGATGGTGATGTTGTGCTGCATGCCTTATTTAACGCTATTTCATCAGCGTTAGGTGGCGGAAGCATAGGCTATTATTATCCTAATAATAATCCTTCTAATTATAATAAGGCTAGTAAAGAATTCTTTGAGAAAATATATGAATTGCTGAAGCAAAATGATTACAAAGTTTACAACATTTCAATCACAATCGAAGCAAAACAGCCAAAACTTGAGCCGCATTTCCCAAATATGAGAAAATCAATTGCAGATATTTGCGAAACTGATATAAATTCTGTTGGAATCACTGCAACAACTGGTGAAGGTTTGACTGCTTTTGGGAAAGGAGAAGGAATACAGGCAATTGCAATGGTGAGTTTGATACAATGTTGACAGAAAAATCTTATGCACGTATAACTTTAGCATTGGATATTCTAAAGAAACTGAAAGGTGGAGATTTAGAAGGTTATCATAAGCTTAACATTATAAAACATCAGATTGATCTTTATGATACAATCAGCATAGAAGAAGCAGATAAGACAGAGATTATCTGCAATAATTCTCATGTTCCAAAAGATAATACTAATCTATGCTGGAAAGCTGCTGACTTGTTAAAGCATGAGTGCAAAATAAATAAAAACATAAAGATAACATTAGAAAAGAATATTCCAATACAGGGCGGTCTTGCCGGCGGCTCTTCTAATGCAGCAATAACTTTATTATTATTGAATCAGTTATGGAACCTTAATTTAACAGAACAACAGTTATTAGGCTTTGCCCAAAAGGTTGGCATGGATGTTCCTTATTGCATTATAGGTAATACTGCTTTTGATACAGAATCTACTGGAATATTAAATAATATTAATACAAAACTAAACCTTAACTTTATTATAATCCTGCCAGAGTTTGGCGTTTCAACAACTGATGCATATAAGAATATAGATTATAATTATATTACAAAGTTCAATCATAAGACTCAGGCAATGAAAGAAGCAATACAAAACAATACCAAAGAAGATGTTATTAAGAATATGCATAATGATTTTGAGTTAAGTGTTTTCTCAAAATATCCTAAATTAAAAAAAATAAAGAATGATTTAATTCACTCAGGCTGCCTTAATGCAATTATGAGCGGCTCAGGTTCTGCAATGATAGGAATAGCAGAGAATAAAGAACATGCATTGGAAATCAAGCAGAAGTTGCCTTATAACTCTATTATTACATCCTCAAAATGAACCTTACAAAAGCAAAATATTCAGGCTTCTGCTTTGGAGTCAAGAATGCATTGGATACTGTAAACAACCTTAAAGGAGATAACATCTATATCTTAGGTGAATTGATTCATAATCCACAGGTTATAGGAAAACTAAAAGAAAAAGGCATAAAGATACTAGAAAATATTAATGAAGTTGACAAAGGAACTATTGTGATTTCTGCCCATGGCATGCCTGATTCTGTTATAAAACAATGTGAAGGCTTGAATGTGATTGATGCAACTTGCCCTCTTGTTAAAAAGGTGCATGATATTTCTAAAGAGCTTGAAAAGGAAGGTTTTACTACTTTAATATTTGGCGACAAGAATCATCAGGAAGTTAAGGGAACTGCTGGCAATCTTAAGGATTGCTTGATTGTTTCAAGCATTGAAGAGCTGAAAACTCTTGATTTAAACAAAAAGATTGGCATAGTTTCCCAAACTACTCAAGAAGTTGAGAAATTTAATCAAATAGTTGATTATGTTAAAGATAAAGCAAAAGAAACAAAAGTTCATAATACTATCTGCTCTGCAACAAGGCTTAGGCAGGAAGCTGCTGCAGAGCTTGCAAAAAAAGTCAATTTAGTGGTTGTTATTGGCGGCTATAATAGCGCAAACACTGTTAAGTTAAAGGATATTTGCTCAAGAATCACTGATACAAAACATATTGAGTCAGCTGATGAATTGAAAGAAGAATGGTTCAAAGATAAAGAGAACATTGGAATTACTGCAGGAGCTTCCACTCCTGAATGGGTTATTGAAGAGGTTGTTAATAAAATAAGCTCATTCTAACAAAACCTTTATAAATCAAATTTAATTCGTCATATATACTATAGGGGGAATCATAAAATGGCAGATCAACAGGTACAACCAATTTTTATTTTACCAGAAGGCGCGCAGAGAACCTCTGGCAAGAATGCTCAAAGAACTAATATTATGGCAGCTAAGCTGGTTGCAGAAACAGTAAGAACTACTTTAGGCCCTAAGGGCATGGATAAGATGCTTGTTGATTCTTTGGGAGATGTTACTGTTACTAATGATGGTGTCACAATTCTTGAAGAGATGAACATTGAACATCCTTCTGCAAAGATGATTGTTGAGGTTGCCAAAACTCAGGAAGATGAAGTTGGCGATGGAACTACAACTGCTGTTATTCTTGCAGGAGAATTGCTTAAGAACGCAGAGATCTTGTTAGATCAGGAGATTCATCCTACTGTTATTGCGCGTGGCTATAGGATTGCCGCAGATAAATCTCAGGAAGTTCTTAACAAGATTGCAGAGAATATAACTGAAAAAGATGATAAGCTGCTTGAGAATATTGCTACAACTGCTATGACTGGGAAAGGCGCTGAATCTTCAAAGGAAAAGCTTGCAGAGTTAGCTGTTAGGGCTGTTAAGCAGGTTATGGACATTGAGAATGGAGTTTTTATTGATAAGGATAATATTAAGATTGAAAAGAAGGTTGGAAGTTCTGTTGACAATTCTGAGTTAATTCAAGGTATTGCTATTGATAAAGAGAAGGTTCACTCAGGTATGCCAAGACTGGTTAAGAATGCAAAGATTGCATTGATTGATTCTGCTGTTGAGGTTAAGAGCACTGAGACTGATGCTAAGATACAGATTAATGATCCTGGCCAGATGCAGGCTTTCCTTGACCAGGAAGAGAAAATGCTTAAGGATATGGTTGAAAAGATTATTAAGAGCAACGCTAATGTTGTTTTCTGCCAGAAAGGCATTGACGACATTGCTCAGCATTTCCTTGCAAAGAAAGGGATTTATGCTTCAAGAAGGGTTAAGAAGAGCGATATGGAAGGCCTTTCAAGGGCTACAGGCGCTAAAATTATTACTAACTTAGATGACTTGTCTGCTGCAGATTTAGGCAAGGCA
>CEPX01140317.1_pt1 | contig 11511 bp, 10 predicted proteins | sample 361361 | NCBI WGS metagenome assembly CEPX01 (sample SAMEA2619974, study PRJEB7988) | marine metagenome | biome: marine biome (ENVO:00000447); feature: mesopelagic zone (ENVO:00000213) & marine oxygen minimum zone (ENVO:01000065); material: "saline water (ENVO:00002010), including plankton...
GCTGGTTCCATCTATTTCGGTTGGTTGAGCTTCAGTTGTGCTGATCTCGCCATTTTCGTTGGTTACACTGGTTGCGGCTGAAGCAGCAGCGCCTGATTCTAAAGAAGTTTCATCACCGTCCTTACTCTCTGTTTGATCTGTTGTCAACTGAATCTGCCGCACTTTTCTCAAGTCCACAGGTGTAATTGCTGTCTCTACAGATAGTTCATCGGTGGCTGGCTCCACCAAAACGTCTTCATCTGCCTTGCTCTCTGCTCCTTCAGCAGTTTTCATTTGAAGTTTCTGTACCCGCCTACCGGAAATGGATGTTCCCTTGCTGGGGGACAGAGTTTCGGTTACGGATTCAGTGGCGCGGGGTTGTAACTTTCTGGCTTTAATCTGAGTGACCCCAGTTTCAGCTCTGGCAAGCAAGATTTCGTTCATGTCTGCGGTTTCCAGTCCAGTATCAGGAAAATTAAATAGGCTTATCCCCGGGGAATCCATCTCTTGAAGCTCTACTTTATATCCAGAGGACAACTCCACCAGCAATGTTTTTTCCGCAGTATGGGGGAGTAATATTTCTTTCACACCGTTAAAATCGGAATCTATTTGTGAAATAGCTGAGGGGATAATTTTCTCTCCGAGAACGTTAGATTGAGTAGCAGTTGATGTTGAATGGTCAATTTTTAGTAAACCACCTTCATTAAGATAAAATTGTATATGCAGATCGTTGGCTTCCTCTGATATTGCTACCAAGTCAATTAGTCCATCGTTATTATAGTCGGAAGGGGAAACCACAAGCAAACCCATGCCGTTTTCTAAAGAGCCAGCCGCAAGCGACTGTTGTTTTTCTATTACACCATTTTCTCCCATTGATAGTAGAGTAATTCCCCTAGCAGGACTTCCCATAGAAATTGCTATTTCATCCCACCCATTATTATCAAGATCTACTATGGCGAGATTAGTCGGGCGGGAAGAAGCAGCACCCCAAGAGGCGCTTGCCTCACTTGATGGAGCTCCATCAATCCAGGAGAAAATCCTAAGCCACGGTTCAATCGTTCCTCTTAGACCACCTCTCGATAAAACAACAATTTCAGGCGAACCGTCTCCATTCATATCTGCGATTGTAATGTCTCTAACAGGCGTGGCAGAGTTATAAGACCAAAGAAGAATGTGTTCTCCTGTTTCGCTTATCTCATTATAAGAGCAGAGAGTGCCATGCTTGGAGGTGGGGTCGCTTTTCTCAACACTGAGGAATTCACTCAGTCCATCTCCATCAAAATCAAACGTCCCTTTTATTGAACTCACAAATTTGGTTTGAGAAAAGAGGAAGAAAGGGGCGATAAGAACCAGGGAAATTATTGATAGTTTGTTGTTAGAAATGTGCATGTTTAATCAGTTTGTAAAACGATGGTCAAAAAATTGGATGTCATTCCTACCTCGGTTTAGTCACGGCCGGAAGCCGCCCAAGCAGAGCAAATATATTCGGAGGTCTTGGGAAAATCAAGCGAAAATCAACGCCAATGTTTCGGGATTTCGCTTGGCAGTTAGAACCATCAGCTATTAAATTAATGGAAACCATCCTACTGGAGGTACACAGTGTACCAATTCTTAAAAACTGTTTTAGCAACAATATTAATCCCTTTTGCCCTTTGGGCACAAGACGATTTTTACCCATCAGAGCCTTACTATGGCGGTGGCGTGGGCTTTAGCGAAATGTTCCTGTTCATAGATGTGGGGAAACTGGATGGGTTCGAGTTGCTCGGGACGGTAACAGATACGTCCGGCAACAGTACTGGCATGGGTTTTAACACAGCTGATTTTAGCACTCCCTTTGTGGTGTATGGAGGTGAAGGATTTTCACAAGTTACCGGTAGATGGAGAATCGGCGGTTATGCAGGTGTTGGGAATTCATCCATCGGCGATCGAAATGAAATAACCCTATTCCTAGATCAAAACAGTGATGGAGTGTTTGATCTTGATGAGGCAATACAAACATACGATGGTGATGTTCCAGACAAGCAAGTCTCTTTTACACTGCTTTTTAGTGGGGCCATTGTTGAATACACAATTCCCGTTTTACGCGGATTAGAACTTAACGCCGGAGCACTCATGGGACTGGGAAGTGTAACGGCGAAAATTACTCAAAGTTCAGGCGGCGGCGGTTGGAGCGACCAATTTACAGATATGTATTCTTTGGGTCCGGACGGTTATTATGCTGTTGGAGACCTCGACACGAGTGGAACCATAGATACAGACGATTTCGCTTTGGTAGAGTTTGAAGCTTCTGCAACCGGATCGAGTATGAGATCATTGAAAGGGTCGTTCTTCAATATGCAGCCATACGCCGGGGTAAAGCTCCAATTCCTCGATAGGATGGGACTCAAAATGACGGTGGGCTATAACTTAGGTTCAGTTCAGCAGGGTAAGTGGATACTTAATGATTTGGAGAAGATTAGCGATTCTCAGGCAACGCCCTTCAATGGGTTGGCTGTCAGAGCAATGATATATTTTGGGTTGTAGCTGTTACCGATAGCTTTGTTCATAGTTTAGGAAGCATCACGTTTTCACAATAGTATATTAGGATATGTCGCAACTGAAAAAACGGCTCATCTTTTTTACTTCCACCGTGATTGTATTTTTTGTGGGGGCATCTTTTGTCGTACCCGCTCTTTCCACCCGATCCGGCGATATTTATGAGAAGATCAAGACCCTTAATCAAATCATTTCCATTGTAAATGAGAATTATGTAGAGCCAGTGGATTGGGATGAGGTGCTTGACGGCGCTTTCCATGGTATGCTGGAAAAACTCGATCCCCACTCGTCTTATATCCCCCAAAAACAGCTAGAGACCATCTCAGAACAGTTTCACGGGAAGTTTGAGGGAATTGGGATTGAGTTCGATATTCTTGGTGGATATATAACTGTCATCTCACCTATTGTCGGTTCACCCTCTGATCGAGCAGGCCTTCAGCCGGGGGACCAGATAATTGAAATTGAGCACGAAAGTGCCTACAAGATTACCAAGGAAGAAGTGTTTGAAAAATTACGAGGCCCAAAGGGGAGCAGTGTAAATATTAAAGTTTCCAGAATAGCTGATAAAAAACCGTTCGAAGTGGTGATTATCCGAGACGAGATACCTATTTACAGCGTTACGTCATCATTTATGCTGGACAATGAAACCGGCTATATTCAGCTTCGCAGATTTTCTTCCACCACATCTAAGGAAGTAAGTAATGCACTAAATCGGCTCAGAGGAGAAGGGATGACACAGCTCATCTTCGATCTTCGCACTAACAGTGGCGGATATCTTGAACAGGCAGTGGATGTCGCAGATAACTTTTTTGTAACCAAGGACACAATAGTGTATACAGAAGGACGCCGCCCAAGATCCAGAAAGGCCTATAAAGCCTCTCCCCGAAAGGGGAGTGATGATTATGCGCTAGTAGTTCTAATTGATAGGTGGTCTGCAAGCGCAAGTGAAATTGTGGCCGGTGCCATTCAGGATTTGGACCGCGGCCTAATAGTGGGAGAGACCAGCTTCGGAAAAGGATTGGTACAGCAGCAATGGATTCTAAATGACGACTCAGCTCTTCGCGTGACTATCGGGCGGTACTATACACCTAGCGGGCGGCTAATTCAGAGACCTTATGGTGATGGCACTCACGAATATTATCGTGAACTTGCAGATGAACATAGGGAAGAAAAACTCGATTCTTTAATTGCTGATCGACCCCGCTATCAAACAAAAAGTGGCAGAGAAGTCTATGGTGGCGGGGGGATAACACCAGATGTTTTTGTTGCGCTCAAAAATAGAACCCCCGAAGTAAGTAAACTCCTAAGAAACGAAAAGAGGATAACATTTAACTGGGGGACTGAAAAAGCGCCCACCATAAGAAGTAACTGGTTATCAGCAAATGACTTTATTAAAAACTTCCAGATTAGTGAAGATCAGCTATCTTCCTTCTTTGAATATGCGATCCAAGAAGGAGCTCCCCCCATTAATAATGAAGAACTAGAAAATGATGTTCCTTATTTGAAGATTGTGCTAAAAGCCGAGATTGGAGGAGCAATTTGGGGAAGGAGCACCTATTTTCAGGTACTCGTAAGCGGTGATTCTCAGGTAATTGAATCCCAAAAGTTATTTGAAAGAGCAAAGAAGCTTTTAACCACAAACAGTGGATGATCAACTGTTTTTAGGGTTGCAATGGTTCGTTGACTTTACAGAGGGTTTTGATTAGCTTCGTGAGCACTTTTAAAATGCAAATAGCTAGAAGGAGATAAAAGATGGTTCAATATTTCTTACAAGGCGGTAGTTTCATGTGGCCAATCCTTATTCTGCTTTTGTTTGGGTTGGGGTTTGGCGTTGAGAGACTTATTACGTTGTTTAGTGCATCTATCAACACCAGAAAGTTTCTCGGTTCCGTTCGCGGCGCGCTTCATGACGAAGGATACGATGCCGCAGTAAATGTATGCAGCAAGACCCCAGGTCCCGTTGCCGAGGTCTTTCATGCCGGCCTAACCCGGGCACATCGGGGCATTGATGCGGTGGAAAAAGGTATCGAGAGCGCCGGAGCCGTTGAAATGGCATTTCTGGAAAAGAATATGGTCTGGTTAAGCACGGTTATAACATTGGCTCCCATGCTTGGGTTTACTGGGACGGTTTATGGTATGATCCAGGCTTTTGATGATATTAAGGCAGCCAACGAAATTTCCCCATCTGTAGTTGCCGGAGGTATTTCAGTTGCCTTGTTAACTACGTTATTTGGTCTTGTTGTGGCGATCATTATTCAGTTGATCCAAAACTTTCTTATTTCTCGAGTAGATAAGCTTGTAGTGGAAATGGAGGAAAGTTCTGTGGTGCTTCTGGATGAGCTTGCTGAGCTAGAACAATCTGGAAAGTTGTCAACAGCCAAACCCAAGAAGCCACCAAAAAAGACGACGCGAAAGACTAAAATTACCCCTAAAAAGGAATAGTTATTAAGAAGCGCATCAAGCCGGGGGAGATACCGACTGCCTCCATGGCAGACATAGCTTTCCTGCTCCTGATATTTTTCTTGGTTACTACTACGATTGACATGGACAAGGGATTAGACCTTGTCCTACCGCCGATGGGCGAGACCAAGGAAATCCCCAAAAAGAATATCGCAAACTTACTAGTGGACGCCAAAGGAAATGTTCTTCTAGACAAGAAACCGATTAATATTAATGATGTTAAAAAAGAAGTAATGAGAATGATAGCAGAAAACGATAAATTGATTATATCAGTTAAAACCCACACAAGCACAAAGTATCAAGCATACATTGATGTGTTAGATCAATTAAAGTTGGCGAACGCAAAGAAAATTTCTATTGCTGAAACGAAAAAATGAAGTTCAAGAAGAAAACTAAAATTGTAGCCGAGATACCAACGGCTTCCATGCCTGATATTATTTTTATGTTACTGATATTCTTTATGGTGACCACGGTATTGCGTACTTATGAAGGGTTGAATGTGTTCTTACCTCAGGCAAAAAAAATTCAAAAACTGGAGGTAACAAAGCGGCACATAGCCCATGTTTTTGTTTCTAAAGATGGGCTGATTTCAATTGACGATAAGATCATATTAAAAGAGCATGTTGATCGTGTTATGCGGATTAAAAGAACAGCTGACCCAAAGCTGGTGATATCTCTGAAAGCAGATAAAGATGCTTCCATGGAACTCATTAGCGAAATACACACAGAACTTCGGGAAGCAGATGCTCTTAAAGTAAACTATTCCTCTAAATCTAAGGCCCCCCAATCGTGATTATCAGGAAGGACTATAAAGTTTCACTTAAGTATCGTTATCCGGTGATGGTTCGCGGCTCTATTCTGTTTAGTCTTTTGTTATTAGTGGGGCTTTCTTTGGCCTTTCCCCGGTTTGTGGCAAATCAATTTATAGATCTCAGTGCGCAGCGAAATGATGACGATTTAGATGTGGATATTCCACAAACAGAACAGTTTGAGCAACCCCCTCCACCCGCCCGCCCGTCTATTCCTGTAGCATCAGATAGAGAAGATCTGGCGGATGACGTGACAATAGAAGATACAGACTTTGAAGATTTTATCGAGTGGGACGCACCACCCCCACCACCCTCATCCGGGCCAAATGTTAAATTTATTGCATATGATGATCCACCGGTGCCAGTTGGCGGTTATGGAGCAATACAGAGAAATATTATTTATCCCGAAATAGCCCAAGAAGCTGGAATTGAAGGGAAGGTTATTATTCAGGCATTTATAGATGATAAAGGTCGTGTTCAGGGAATGAGCGTCCTACAAGGGATTCCAAACACAGGCCTCAACGAAGCCGCTATGGCTGCAATTAAAAAGACGCGATTCAAACCTGCACAGCAACGTGACCGCCCGGTGGGTGTATATATTTCTATTCCGGTTAATTTTAAGCTCAAGGGATGATCATTCCTAAAAACACCCCCAATTAATCTCTACTAAATATTCCAAAGAGTAACTGCTGCGACGATTGTTCCAGCAATCGCCCCCCCATAACAAAGGATAGCAATAGGTGTGCTTACGGACTTCAGCCCGACATCTACAAGGGTGAAGCGAAAGCGGTGAGCCCAATGGAAAAGCGGCAGTGAAATTACGGCAAAAAGAATCAGTTTGATGAGCAGGTGGGACACAGCGGAATAAATTTTTTCAAAGTTGAGAGGATTATCACCCACAAGATCAAATGGTATTAGAATACCCGTGATTACGATTAGTATAGGGAGTACCATGGCTGCCACCATGCCGCCGGCTGAGAAGAGTGACCACCAGATCGGTTCGTTGGACTTTGCCATTTCTACACGGTTAATACCAGCCAGGCGACAATAACGGAAACCACAGCCCACCCGGCGTAAAATGTCCCCGCCACCAACCATTGGGGAATCCGCTCTTCTCCTCTGTAAAGCACGAGAATCTTAGGTGTCAAGTTAAACCAAGTAATGGTGTGGTAGAGTACGAAAACGAGCGTGATAAGATGCAGCGCCACACTACTGGGTGAATTCAAAGCAGCCATGAAATTGTCATAGGCGTTGGCTCCTTGTGTTAGTTTGTAAACCAAGACCAGTAGAAAAATACAATACCCCGCAACGAAGACACTGGTTAGCTCCCTAATCATGAATAAAATGTATGGTTTTCGCTTAAGCCACAATGTGTTCGACACGGGTCTGTGGTAGGTACTCATTTCTTTTTTCCCCACGGGATCAAAACATCCTTAAACCAGTCAATAGTGCTGGAGACTTTTGCCCGCTGGATTGTCGCTGCCGGATCCACATGCTTCGGACACACCGCACTACACTCACCTACAAAAGTACACTTCCAGATTCCCTTATTACTAGCGATGTGTTCCTGACGGGCATCCCTGCCATGATCCCGGGAGTCCATGTTATACCTCTGGCCCAGAGCAATAGTAGCAGGTCCAATAAAAGAGGAATCGAGAGCATAGACGGGACATGCGGCATAACAAAGTAGGCAGTTTATGCACATAGAATACTGCTTAAAGTGAGCAAGCTCGGTAGGGGATTGAAGATATTCACCTTCTTCCAAGGCCTTCTCTTCTCCTTCCTTCGGGATGATGTATGGCTGCATATCTGTCAGTTTTGTCATAAAGTCATCCATTTCGAAAACAAGATCCTTTTCTACAGGAAAACTCGCTAATGGTTCCACCCGTATCTTATCTGGGTAGTAATCCTTCAGGAATGCGGAGCAGGATAGCTTCGGAACGCTGTTGATCATCATACCGCAACTGCCGCAGACCCCCATCTGGCAAGACCAGCGGTAGGAAAGCGTTCCGTCAATCTCGTCCTTAATGTGATTAATGGCGTCAAGCACCGCCCAATCTTCACGAAACGGGATTTCATATGTCTGGAAAGCGGGTTCACTATCTTTTTCAGATTGGTAGCGGAAGATTTCCAGTTTCATGGTTTCTGCCATTACTGTATCTTATTCTTTCTTGCCATAAACCCTTGCTCCAGGTGGCCACTTAGTAATCACCACATCTTTATAATCGATGCGTGGCTCAGCATCACTTTGGTATGCCAAAGAATGCTGTAAAAATTTTTCATCATCCCTTTCTGGGAAATCGGTTCGCTGGTGGGAACCCCTGCTTTCTGTTCTTTCCAGTGCGCTGTAGGCGATGGCTTCCGCCACATCCAGCATAAATTCGAGTTCCAGCGCTGAGGTTAGTTCTGTGTTAAAATTGAGACTTTTGTCTTCCATGTTAATATTAGAAAAACGATCTTTAAGCTCTTTAATTTTATCGCATGTTTCCTTCAAGCTTTTCTCCGAGCGATAGATGCCGGCACTTGTTTCCATGGTCTCGTTCATTTCCTTCCGGAGTATAAATATCCTTTCTGTTCCCCCCGCTTTTCTGAAGAAGTTTCTGCCGATACGTTTCTGTTCATCAGAAGCTTGCAGTTCCAGAGAAGCCGTGTCGATAGCGGTATTTTCCAATGCAAACCTAGCTGCCGCCGTTCCTGCCCGCCGTCCAAACACCAGAAGTTCTGTCAGAGAGTTCGATCCCAAACGGTTTGCCCCGTTGATAGAGACACAAGCACATTCCCCTGCAGCGTAAAAACCAGGAAGGGCGGTAGCCCCGGTGATATCAGTATCAATACCCCCCATCATGTAGTGAACGACAGGCCTTACGGGTATGGGCTTGTAAACAGGATCAATACCAGCGTAATTTTTTGATAGCTCACGGACGAAAGGAATCTTTTTATCAATTTTCTTTTCACCCAGGTGGCGAACATCGAGATGGACTACATGACCATATGGGCCGGAGATAGTTTTTCCCTTTTCTCTTTCCGCTACAAATGCTTGGCTCAGGCGATCCCGCGGGCCCAGTTCCATGCTTTTCTTTACCGGATGATTTGGATCGTTAATATCCAGAGGTTTGCCTAGCTCGTAATCCTGTAGATACCTGTAACCGTCTTTATTCACCAGAATTCCACCTTCTCCACGGGCCGCTTCCGTGATGAGAATACCCGTGCCCGGGAGTCCAGTGGGGTGGTACTGGATAAATTCCATGTCTTTGAGAGGTACACCGGCACGGTATGCCATGGACATCCCATCGCCGGTTTTGATAGCACCATTGGTTGTGAACGGAAAAATCCGCCCAGCCCCACCAGTGCACATTATCACCGATCTACCAGCAATTGCCTCTACTTTTCCTGAGCGAAGTTCGATAGCAGTTACACCTTGGCACCGCCCATTCTCTACTAGAATCTTTGTGGCAAACCATTCATCGTAGCGGGTGATGTTGTTGTATTTGAGGGAAGTTTGAAAGAGGGTGTGGAGCATATGGAAACCAGTTTTGTCGGCAGCATACCATGTTCGCTCAGTTTTCATCCCGCCGAATGGACGCACCGCCACAGTCCCATCAAGTTCACGGCTCCAAGGACAACCCCAATGCTCCATCTGGGTTAATTCTCTGGGAGCTTCATTTACAAAAAGTTCCACAGCATCCTGATCACACATCCAGTCTCCACCGGCGATAGTATCGTTGATATGGTTTTCCAGGGAATCGTTATCTTTAATAACAGCCGCTGCGCCGCCCTCAGCTGCCACGGTGTGACTCCGCATTGGATATACCTTGCTTACAACCGCAATACTTAAGTCAGGATTGGTCTCTGCAACAGCGATAGCAGCTCTGAGGCCTGCGCCGCCACCACCTACCATTACGATATCGTGACTGGAGTTCATTTTATATTTAGTTAAGCGGGAAATATCCTCAAGGAAAAGTTACAAAACAGAGCATAAAATACTCACCACTTTTTATAATGAAATATCAAAAAGGTATCAGCGTTCTGTGATATTCAATTTAAACGACGCCCACAAGCTCACCAAATAGAGAAAGATCAGTCCATATATAAGGTATACGAACGGTGAAATGGGAATTCTTGTTACAGCAAGATACAGAATCAGCAATAGAAACACACCAAGCACCCCTAGGAGAGAATTCCTTGCCCGGGATGTCCCCATAAAGGTGACCAGAACGTAGGCACAGATTAGCAGCCCGATACCGAGTACCCACAAGCCGAAGAAGCGATAGATGGTAGTTAGGTAGTCGGGCAAGTATGCATTCTGCCCGCCGGTAAACAGTTCCTGAAAGCTGAGTTGAAGAGTGGCTTCATTGGCGGCTTGATCCAAGAGCCACGGCTCATCCACAATCATCCACGTGATACCAAGTACTACAGCAGCAAGACCGATAAGGAAGGGAGGAATCCAGGAGAGATTGTGGAGAAGTTTAGGGTTCATAGCGGAAAGGAATATACGAAAGTTAGTGAAATTGCATTAATTAATGGGGTAGGGGAAAATTTCTTCCAGCGTTTTTACTTGTCCGTATTGATCTTTATAAATGACGTGGTTCCTTTCAAACTGGGTGTAATTGTTTAATCCCGCTGCGGCAGCTAGAGAGTTTAGTCCGTTTCTGAGTGTTATCACATAGTTAAGGACGCGCCACTGTTTTTCATCTACGACCAATGCTTTCTGATGGTGGGGGTCGGTTGTTGCCACACCAACCGGACATTTGTTCGTGTGACATTTCATTGCACCAATACAGCCCACAGATACCATCATCCCCCTGGCAATATTGACCAGATCCGCACCCATTCCCATGGCAATGGCAATTTTGTCAGGGCTGAACAGTTTTCCGCTGGCGAAAACTTTAACCTTATCGCGGACCCCATATTTTCGTAAAGCACTGTCCAAATAGAGCAACCCCGATTTCACGGGGAGCCCCATAGTGTCGGCCATCTCTTGATAAGTTGCGCCTGATCCTCCTTCGCCGCCATCTACGGTAATTGCATCGGGGCCGCGATTGGTTTCTGCCATAGTTTTACAGATATCATCCGCAGAATCGGGCCCACCCATCACGATTTTGATACCGACAGGTTTTCCACTTAATATCCTTAGTTCATCAACGAAATCAAACAAGCTTGGAATATCATGAAATTGAAGATGCCGGTTGGGTGAGTCCACATTTTTCCACGGAGTTACACCCCGGATGGCAGCAATTTCTTCATTCACTTTGCTTCCTTCCACATGACCACCACGAATTTTTGCACCTTGAGCCAATTTTAATTCAAACATCTTAACTTGTGGGTTAGAAGCTTTTTCCTGGAATAGCTCAGGTGAGAAATCTCCGTTTTCATTTCTTACCCCAAAGAGCCCGGGACCAATCTGCATAATTACATCTCCGCCGCCTAGTAGATGATGTTCTGCCAGCCCACCTTCACCGGTATGTACCCACGAACCGGTAGCCCTCCCCAAGCCCAGGCTTATTGAGCTGATTGCATTTTCCCCCAACGCACCGTAACTCATGGCACTCATACCGACCGGCCCGATAACCTTCCAAGGCGTTTTGCAGCTAGGCCCGATTATAATAGAATCTTCTTCACGAAGCACCCAGGGTTGAATGGAGATTTCCTCAAGTTTTTCTTTTCTCGAGAATAATCCCTCTGCACCTATATATCTTTTTGTTTTAATTTTTGGTTCACAAACTATATT
>CEPX01415040.1_pt1 | contig 11503 bp, 7 predicted proteins | sample 361361 | NCBI WGS metagenome assembly CEPX01 (sample SAMEA2619974, study PRJEB7988) | marine metagenome | biome: marine biome (ENVO:00000447); feature: mesopelagic zone (ENVO:00000213) & marine oxygen minimum zone (ENVO:01000065); material: "saline water (ENVO:00002010), including plankton...
AGCTCTTAATATTTCTATTTCTCTGCCATTATCATATGCTTTCCATCCAGGATACCAGTATGCACTTAATACTAAAAAACCAGGTTCATCTAAAAATACTTCAGCAATAATCTTATTCGGAGAATAATAAGTGATAGGAACTTCTTTGAAACTACCTTCCCCATACAGGTTTTTAAAAGACTTTTCTAAGATTATATGCTCCTTAGGATTAAACTCCTGCTTGCGAATTTCTTCTAGTACCTCATATTCTTTTTTTATAATTGCTTTACGCACAATAAAACTTCTCGGCAAATAATTTTGGTTTAAATAGATACTATGGTCTTTATTATACACTAATTTATAGTCTTTATCATCTTGCAGATTTTTATCCGATATGATATATTTAACATTAAGTAAGTCCAACATTTTGGGATGCACTATATTTTTTATTGGGATGGTGGTGCTAGGGCCGGGTTTAAACTCTCCCATAGCCGCCATATATTCGTCGTATCTTTTGAGTATTATTGCATCATAACCCAAAACTTTTTGGATGCCATATCTAATAGCTAAATGCTGTGGTACTGCTTTTTCAAGCGTTAAATCCAACACCCTATAACGACTTTTATCATGTTCTATAAAGGATATCACATCATTTTTATTGAATATCTCTTTAGGATCTTTGACATCAATATATGGCAATCCAAAATAAAATAAATCAATAAGAATAATTAAAGCGATTCCAGCTTTAAAATGTGTTTTTCTAATCTTATTCTTAATAAAGAAAATAAAAAGCAATACAATCAGAACTAGCAAAGAAGAAAAAACAATAAGACTTATTAATAATCCATTATAAACTAGGGCTATCTTTCCAGCATAGTAATCAAGCGGTTTTAATGCATCTATCACCTCAGATGAAGTATATTTTGCACTCAATAAGTCCATGCCTAAAGGTAGTATAATTGGTTTTAAAAAATAAAAGATAGTAAGTGCAAGCAATGAAACAATTGCCACTACAATTAATACTTTTGAAACTCGCTTTATTTTTTTAATATTCCTCTTTAATAAAAAACTGACTCCAAATCCTGAAAGAACAGCCATAGAGAAATTTAAAAAATATAATATCCTTTCCGGCATCCTAAAGAGATTAAAACCTGGAATTAAGTTATAAAAAATTGGATGCACTAAAAAGTATTTTCCAAGAGCATATAATAACGAGAATATAGCAAAACCTAGAAAAAAATTGGTGTATTTGTTTCTTTTGAAGATAGAGAATACAACAAGTATTAATGGTAAAAGTCCAACATAAACATATAAACTAAAGTAATGGTAATTTCCCCAGTATGTATCATCAAGGATTGACCCAAAAAAATTTGGAAAAAAGAAAGTAATTAAATTTCGGGGCGGCAAAGAATTCAGGCTAGCATAATCATAATCTATTCCAGATCTAGTACTATGACTGGCAAGTTCTAAAAAAGGAAATAACTGCGCCGCAGAAAAAAGGAAAGTGAATATAGCTACAGTAAACAAAAATAAGATAGATTTGAATACCTTTTTATTTTGTTTTTCCTTTATTAAAATAATAGTATTATAAAAGAAATAAACAAGTAAGAAGAAGACATTGAAAAAGAATAATTGGGCATGCGCCCCATAAAATTGAAATGACAGTATTGCAGCTGTTAGAATTGCATATAAAAATCTTTGTTTTTGCATAAATAACTCAAAAAATATGAGAACAAGGGGGACAGCAATAACTGTGGAATAAATTGTAGAGTGTCCATTATAAATATAACCAACAAGTCTGCCGCTGAAAACATATACTATCGCCCCTACAAAAGAACTAAATTGGTCTAGTTTTATCAGTCTAAGAAATAAATACATAAAAAGGGCGGCCAAGAAATAATAAAGTATGAATAAATAACCAAACAATGGCTCTATTGGAAAAAATAAAAAAGGGAGTTTTGACAAATTAAAAAAAGTAGGGACATAATAACCAAAAAAAGGTCTTCCTGAAAATATATTTGGGTCCCATATAGGTAATTCTGAAAACTCCCAAAAGGATACATGCGAAAAATAATTCCAAAACATTTCTTGTTCTATAATATCTGAAGTTTCCGAATATAAAATATAATCGGGGTATAGTAAAACTTTCCAGAAAAAAATAAGAACAAATATGAATAAAAGAAATACGAATTTATATTTATTAATGATGGGGGGTATGCTTAATTTTCTTTTTATTTTATCCATTTTTGTATAAAAACTAATCTAGATATGCTCATCGCTAATATAATTTATTTAAATTCAGATTAGGATTTTTAAAATTATCCTGTTCTATATAGATTTTATGCCAAATATCAAGTGTAACAATGCTTGAAAGCTGCCTATAATAATACATTGGAGAACTATTGTAATTTTCTATTATTCCCTTAATCTTATCGCGTTTGAAATAGTTCTTATAAATTTCAGAATTATCAAGGGTATTTAAAGCTATATCTTTTAACACCCTTGCATAGTTACCATCAACTGGATTAGTAAATGGGTGTTTTTTTCTCTTTAAAATCTCATTTGGAATAGTTTTTGACACTGCTTTTTTCAGTATATACTTGACATTTGTTCCCTTAAGCTTTAAATTTGGAGGCAGAGTAAATGAAAATTCTACTAGTTTATGGTCGATGAATGGCACCCTCGCTTCCAAACCATGAGCCATTGTCATCTTATCTACCTCATGAAGCAAAAAATTAGGCAACCTTTTCTTCATATCAGTTAAAATTAATGAATCCAGAAAATTTGTTTTTATTTTTGAGAAATATGGTTTAAGTAAATCATAGTAATTAATTCTTTTCTCATTTTCAAAGAATTCATTTGAAAAAAGTTCTTTTTTTTCATCATCTGAGAAAAATTCCCGTAGTATCAAATAAGATTTTTCATTGTCATCAAGATTAATAATAAATTCTTTTAAACGTTCTCTTAATTTACTACCAAAATATGCACTATATCTAAATAGCTTGTTTAGTATGGTCTGAGGCAAAAAATCAACTGTTTGCGCTAAAATATTTTTTCTGATAAATTTAGGTATATACCTAAAACTATTTGAAAGTTTATTAATTTTAAATTCTGCGTAACCAGCAAATAGTTCGTCTGCACCTTCACCTACTAGAACCATAGAAACTTTTTTCTTAGCGAGTTGAGAAAGTTTATATTGCGAAATTAATATTGCTGGATTTGCAACTGGGTCGTCTAGGTGCCAAATTACTTCTGGAAGAAGTTTAATATCATCTGGTTCTACGATAACTTCATAATGATCTGTTCCAAACCTTTTTGCGACCAAACTTGCATATTTTAATTCATTGAAAGGTTCAGAAGCCTGAAACCCAACGCTAAAAGTCTTTACTGGTTCTTTTAAGAACGATTGCATTACTGCAACTAAACTGCTAGAATCTAAGCCACCACTTAGATAAGCGCCAAAAGGTACATCACTTATCAGTCTTAATTTAATTGATTCTTTTATTAACTCCAATAATTTGTTGGCAAAATATTCTTCACCCTCATTTTTTATATCGCCAATCACAATATCATAATATCTCTCAATCCTAAGCTTATTGTCATGTAATGTTAAAGTATGGCCTGGAAGAAGCTTGTATAATCCTTCAAACATAGTTAAGTTTTCAGGTATATACCTAAAAGTGAGGTAATAATGCAATGCATTTTCATTTACCCTTCTTTCGAAGTCTCTACATTGTAAAATTGATTTAATTTCAGAGGCAAAAATAAAATTATTTTTGAAAATCGTATAATATAAAGGCTTAATACCGATCCTATCGCGTGCTATAAATAAAGATTTATTTTTTGAATCCCAAATTGCAAATGCGAACATTCCTCTAAGATATTTGACGCATTCTTTACCATATTCCTCATAAGAATGGAGTACAACTTCTGTATCTGTATTGGTATAAAAACGATGGCCTTTTTTAATTAGTTCTTCTTTCAAGCTCTTAAAATTATATACCTCTCCATTAAAAACAATACACTTAGTTTTATCTTCATTAAAGATTGGTTGATCTCCGGTTGTTAGATCTATAATTCTTAGCCTTCTTATGCCCATGCTGACTTTTCTATCAGTATAAAATCCATCAGAGTCCGGACCACGATGCCTTATAGAATCGGTCATGTGTTTAATTAGTTTCTTATCTTCCCAATTAAATCCACATATTCCACACATATAACTTCAAGAAAAGGGGTATTGTAGTAGATTTAAAAAACTTTTCTTTGAATATTAATATCATCCATTATTCTCTCTGATAGATCAAAGCTGTGTTTTAAGATCTCATTAAGGTTCCTGCTATCTGGATACACCTTATAGCTTCCGGCAGTGTATAACCCATCTAATAACTTATCAGAAGGCATCCTTTCAAAAAAATTTACATCAAACAAGGGTGTTGCTACTTTAGAACGCGAAAGTTTCCACCATGCAATATCCTCAGGATGAAAATTTGGAAAAATCTCATTTAGTTTTTTAGTATATAAAGTTTCAATTTCCTCATCTGTCTTATTGAAGATATCATCAGTAGGAGGTAAATATTTAGCTAGATAAATTATATGCTCTGTACATTGATTGCAGCCCCCTAAATTAGTATGTTCAACAACAACCCCAAATGGAAGATTCTCATCTAGGATATTGACCCACCAGCAATCACAAAGTTTTTTTCTTAGACCCAAAAGTAAGCAAATAACACCTTGGTATTTAATCCTGCTAGTTTGATTATATATCTGATTAGGAAATTCTTGTAAAATCTTTGGGAATAAATTTAATGGGAGTGTATTTACAACTAAGTCAAAATTAAGAAATTCCACTCTGCCTTCTTTTTTTACACTTATTTTATAATTTTTTCCATTTTTATATAATCCTAAGACCTTTGTATTTTTCATTACATTACATTCCAAATTTTTAATTGATTCTTCAAATTTATCAATAAACTGCTGATAGCCGCCACTTATGTAAGCATATTTTTCTTTGCCAACCTTTTTACTCTTAGAAACAGAAGCTGCTCTAACCCTTCCAAATACAAATGCTGCTGAAGCATTGTCTATAGAAACCCCAAATTTAGTTTTAAGTAATGGCTCGAATAAATTCTTATAAATCCCTTTCCCCCATTCCCTTATTAGCCAATCTTTTGCATTAACTTTATCTAAAGATTTCCAATCTCGTATATTAGAAACCTGAAGTATTTTATAACCGAACTTTATCCTTTCAAAAAAAGGTAGTGGCTTAAAAAATAATAAATCAATCGGAGTATTTAATTTATAGATCTTATTTTTAAAATAGAAGCCTGTTGATATTTCTCTCCATATTATTTTGTCATCTAGACCCAACTCCTTTAGCAAATTTAAAAATATCTTATCCTTTTGCTGTATAACGTGATAGAATTTTTCAATGGAATAACCATTTATTTTAAAACTAGATGCAAGGCCACCCAACTCATTAGATTTTTCTATTAAAGTAACCTTGACACCATTCTTAGCGAGTCTATAAGCTATACCCAATCCAGATATTCCGGAACCAAGAACTGCAACATTCATTGGTTCTCGTATTATCAGGTTATTTAAAAATTTTTCTTTAGAAATCCAAGAATTAAATAATAAATTAGCAATATTTATAAATGATTCATTAAATACGGGAATTTGTAAATATTGATCTAAGGGGGTATTTTTGATGTCTTTATCGGCGGTTATACCAGTATACAATGAGGAAGAAGTGATTGAACAGGTTGTTGAGTCTATATATTCAAAAATAATAAGCAAAATTCCTGATAGCGAATTTATAATAGTAAATGACCGTAGTACAGATAATACATCAGATATATTAAAAAGATTAAGCAATAAATACAAAAAAATTAAATTATTGAATAATAGAAAAAATATGGGCTATTCAAAGACTATCCGTAGGGGATATCTCAAAGCAAGCAAGGATTGGATTTTTGATATGGGCAGTGATAATGAACATGACACTGCAGAATACTGGAAACTTGATAGACTTAAAAGCAAATATGATATAATACTAGGCTACAGGAAACACCGCAAAGACCCACTTCATAGATTGGTAACAACTAGACTTGCAAGATTAGTTAATTTTATTCTTTTTGGTTCTTTGATAAAAGATTCCAATAGTGGATTCAGGCTCACTAATAGAAAAGTCTTGCATCATATTATAAGTGTGCTGCCGAATGAGGCTTTTGCTTATGATATTTTAGTTACTATCATGGGCAAGAATCTTGGATATAGGATAATAGAGATTCCGGTAACACATTTTGGAAGGCAAACAGGAAAATGTCACTATCCAGGATGGAAGCTAGCAAAAGGTGTTATCCGTGGTGGATTAGATATGCTATCTTTGCGCATAAAAGCTTGGAGCATTCCTGAATCAGAGTATAAGAAAGCTCAGGAGATAAGAAGTAGTATTTAATTAATATATACTTCTCATATGTATCTACTTCAATGATGCTATGGCCTCTTTAGTATGTTTATTATCAGACGCTCTCACTTCCGCATATCTCACAAGGTTTCTGTTACCAATAACTTTTACAAGGTAGTTTTTTCAATCTGCAAATTTCTTTATCTCCTTTGATTTACAATGTAGAAAGCTTTAAATAATAATCTGAATTTCAGAATTCTCAGATTATTGGGGGAGTTATGGCAAATAAAACTATAAATTTTGGTATTATTGGATGTGGTAGGGTATTTCTAAAACATGCTGAATCAGTTATGCAATTAAAGAATGCTAAATTGGTAGGCGTATGTGACATAAAAACTGACAGGCTTGAGGCTGCAAAAAAGAAATATAATTGTAAAGGCTATGAAGACTATAAGGAAATGGTTCTTCAATCGGATATTGACGTTGTTTCAATTTGCACACCTAGCGGACTCCATGCAGAAATGACTATCAAAGCTGCAAAAGCAGGCAAGCATGTTATTGTAGAAAAGCCAATGGCTATGAACTTACATGAAGCAGATGAAATGATTGAAGAGTGCAAACAAAATAATGTAAAACTTTTTGTTGTTAAGCAAAATAGATATAATGAACCTATAAAAAGGCTTAAAGGTGCACTTGATGAAAAAAGATTCGGGCAGCTTTTCTATGGAAATGTAACTGTATATTGGAGCAGACCACAAGAGTATTATGATCAAGACCCCTGGCGAGGTACAAAAGCAATTGACGGCGGAGTTTTGATGAACCAATCATCACATCATATTGACATGATAAGATGGCTTATGGGAGAAGTTAAAAGTGTAAAAGCTTATACAGACACTTTGACCCATGATATAGAATCAGAGGATATGGGTATTGTAATATTGAAATTTAAAAATGGTGCTGTAGGCAGCATTGTAGCGACTACTAGCGTTTTCCCCCATAACATTGAAGGATCTGTCACAATCATGGGAACAAAAGGAACAGTCAAAGTTGGTGGTGTCGCTTTAAATAAGATGGAAATCTGGAAATTTAAAGATTGGAAAAATGAAGATGAGCTGATTTCTGAAAGTTCTGAGAATCCTCCAAATGTCTATGGTTTTGGACATTTTCACTACATAAAAGATGCTGTTGAATCAATCCAGAAAAATATGCCGCCAAAGATTGACGGAAAAGAAGGAAGAAAAACATTGGAGCTGATAACAAGGATATATCAATCCGCAAAATCTGATAAAGAGAAAGAGATAAAGTTATGAAGGTTTAGCTTCAACCATATTTCTGGATAAAAAGAACCCATGCTCTATTTTGAGATTATACTATGAAAAATCCATCAATATTGTTCATTGGAAGCAAGGATATTGGCTATCACTGCCTTAATGAGTTGATTAAAGGAAAAGAGAATATTGTAGGGGCTATATGCAGGCATGATGATCCTCATGAAAAGCAATGGTATAAGTCAGTTAGTGGGCTCGCGATTAAAAATAACTTAAAAGTTTATAAGCCAAAGGATATAAATGAAAAAGTATTTGTGGAGGAAATTAAAAAACTCAATCCTGACTTTATAATTTGTGTACAGTATCCAAAAATATTCAAGAAAGATCTGTTGGATGTGCCGAAATTTGGAAGCATTAACCTTCATTTTGCACCATTGCCAAAATACAGGGGGTGCTATCCAATAGCCTGGGCAATAATTAATGATGAAAAGGAATTTGGAATTACAATGCATTTTATGGATTCTGGAGTGGATAATGGGGATATTATCGCCCAAGAGATGTTCGAAATAAAAGATAATGACAGCGGTTGTGACTTATATAATAGATGCACACAAAAAGGACTTGAATTGTTCAGAAAAACATTACCAGTAATAAAGTCAGAGAATATTCCTAGGCATAAGCAAGACAATTCACAAGCCATTAAATATGATCGGAAAGTACCTTATAATAGAACTATTGACTTGGACTGGAAAGCAAGAAAAGTGTATAACTTTATAAGGGCGCTTTATTTTTTTCCCTTTGAGCCTGCATTTACATTTTACAATAAGGAGAAGATACACATACTACAATCCAAAATTTTAGAGGATAATATATATGGAGACAGGAGACCCGGTGAAATTGTTGAAATAACAAAAGAGGGTTTTATTGTCAAGGCAATTGATGCTTGCTTGTTAATACTCAAAATAGACGATAAAAACAAAATAGTAAATCCAGGCGAGTATTTATTGTCTCGCAATATAAGAGTAAGAAGCATACTTGGTTGATATTATGCACAATATACCCTTAGTCGACTTAAAGAAGCAGTACAAATCCATAGAAAAAGAGATAAATGAAGCTGTAATTAATACTATAAAAAATTCAAATTTTATTCTAGGTTCTGAAACAGAAAGGTTTGAGCAAGATTTTGCAAATTTTTGTAAAGCGAAATATTGCATTTCCTTAAGTTCTGGGACATCAGCCTTGCAGTTGGCATTGAATTCAATCGGCATTAATCCAGGGGATGAGGTTATAACTGTACCAAATACATTTATAGCTATTGTAGAAGCTATAATTAATTCAGGAGCAAAGCCAGTTTTTGCTGAAATTGATGCTTCAACATTTAACATAGACTTGAGCTCATTAAAGAGTTTCATGACTGAAAAAACCAAAGCGATTATCCCGGTTGATTTATACGGTCAACCTTGCAATTTGGACCCTATAATGGATTTAGCTGAAAAACATAGCATAAAGGTCATAGAAGATGCATGTCAAGCTCATGGTGCAGAATATAAAGGAAAAAAGATAGGAAGTATTTCTCATGTTACGGCATTCAGTTTTTATCCTGGGAAAAATTTAGGAGCCTATGGAGATGCGGGGGCCATAACAACAGATGACCCAGAGTTGGCAGAAAAAATAGCCGCTATTAGAAATCATGGAAGGCTGCATAATGAAAAATATGTACATGAATACATTGGCAGTAATTATCGTATGGACGAATTGCAGGCTGCTATCCTAAATGTGAAATTAAAACATTTGGAGAACTGGGTTGGTAGAAGAAGAAAGGTAGCATCGAAGTATAATGGGCTTATTATAAGCCATAATGTGAAACTACCAGAAGAAGCAGATTATGCTAAGCATGCTTATCATTTGTATGTAATTAGAACAGACAAAAGAAACCAATTAAAGAAATTTCTGAAGTCAAAAGATATTTCTACAAGCATTCATTATCCATTGCCTTTGCATTTACAACCAGCCCTTAAGTTTCTAGGTTATAAAAAAGGAGACTTTAAGGTTAGTGAAACCTCTGCAGATTCCATTTTATCATTGCCAATTTATCCAGAGTTAGAAGAAGAAGAAATTGAATTTATATCGGAAAATATAAATAGATTTTTTAAATAAAAACATTTTTGAAAAGAAAAATTTGATTAATAATGCTAGTGATTATAAAAATTAGAAAGATTAAAATTTTATAAATTAGGATGATAAGAGAATCTAAAAATGTCATTTAAAAATAAAATTGTTATGGTAACTGGCGGAGCAGGTTTTATAGGAAGCCATATATGTGATAAGGCCTTGGAAGAAGGGGCAGAAAAAGTAATTTGTGCAGATAACTTTATTGCAAATACAGAAAAAAATATTCAGCATTTAAAAAATAATGAGAGGTTTGAATTTGAATTTGGTGATGTTGCCGATAGTGATTTTATAACACCCTTGGTCAAAAAAAGCGATGTAATTTTTCATGAAGCTGCATCAAAATTTATTACCTGCCTAAAGACTCCGAGAGTAGACCTTAACACCAATATAGTTGGAACTTTTAATATTCTTGAAGCTGCAAAAGATACAGGTACAAGGATAGTTTATGCATCAACGGGATCAGTATTTGGCTCTGCTGAAAGCCCAAAACATTCAATGAAGGAAGATTACATCAAGAATCCAACCTCAATGTATGGAATAAGTAAATTAACAGGAGAACACTATGTGCTATATTATGCAAAGGAGTTTGGAATTAAAGCAACTTCCCTAAGATATTTTCATGTATATGGTCCTAGACAGGATTTTACAGGAGAAGCCGGCGTTGTAAGCATTTTTCTATCAAAAGTTCTGAGTGGAAAAGAACCCATCATTTATGGGACAGGCGAACAGATAAGGTGTTTTACCTATATTCAAGATGATATAGATGCTAATTTATTACTTTATAAAAACAATAAGACAATAGGGAAAGCTTATAATGTTGCATCAACAAATAGAATAACAATAAATCAATTAGCAGAGTTAATAGTTAAAAAATATGGAGAGAACCTAAAGCCCATTTTTGGTCCAGCAAGAAAAGGAGAAAATATGTGGCCTATTCCTGATACCTCAAAAATTGAAAAATTGGGATTTAAGGCAAAAGTATCTTTTGAGGAAGGGTTGCATCTTACTAAAAAGTGGGTTGAAGGGGAACTAAAGAGGATCAAGGGGCAATAAGATGAAAGATGTATCTATAGTAAGTCCAGCAAGAAATGAAGAACAGAACATTAAAGAATTTACAGAAAAAACTATAACCGCTCTTAAAAAATTAAAAGTTGATTATGAAGTAATAATTGTAAATGATGCTAGTACTGATAGTACTGGATTAATATTAACTCAGTTAAAATCCAGTTATAAAAATCTGAAAGTTATATGTAATAGGAAGAGAAAAGGTCTTACAGGTTCGATTAATATTGGTTTTGAAAATGCAAAAAACCCCATTATAATATTTCTTCCTTCCGATCTCGAATCAAATCCAATTGAAGACATACCAAAGCTACTAAAAACATTTGAGGAAGGCTATGATGTTGTTGTCGGTTGGCGTTATAACAAAAAAGATAATTTAGTAAAAAGAATGCTTACCTTCATGTTTAATAGTTTGATCAGTTTCTTATTTAAAACAAAAGTGCATGATGTTGGGTGGGTTAAATGTTTTAAAAAAGAAATTTTAGATAATATAGAGCCTTTACGTTCAGATTGGCATAGATTTTTTGTCATGTTGGCTTCTTCAGAAGGCTATAAAATAAAAGAAGTAAAAACAAAATATTATCCAAGAAATAAAGGGACGTCTAAATTTGGTAAG
>CEPX01197946.1_pt1 | contig 11502 bp, 8 predicted proteins | sample 361361 | NCBI WGS metagenome assembly CEPX01 (sample SAMEA2619974, study PRJEB7988) | marine metagenome | biome: marine biome (ENVO:00000447); feature: mesopelagic zone (ENVO:00000213) & marine oxygen minimum zone (ENVO:01000065); material: "saline water (ENVO:00002010), including plankton...
CATGACGGAATGAAGCTTCTTCCAAATTTCACCTCAAATTTTAAAGCAGGATTAAAAAGAGACGTTATAATTATCTCAACTTATGCCAGTTTTTCATCAGAAAAATTCCTTAAATACTTCAGAAAAATTCTAGATTATTTTATTCTAATTGCAGATGAAGCTCATAACATGGGAGCAAGTCAAACAAAAGCAACCATGTCAGAGCTTACTATTCCTAAGAGAATAGGACTAAGTGCTACCCCAAATAGAAAGTATGATCCAGAAGGGACAGATGCTATCTGTCATTTTTTTAATGACTCCCCTCCTTTCAGTTATAATTTCGGCATGAAACGAGCCATGAAAGAAGGTCGTCTAACAAACTATTACTATTATCCTCGTATTGTTCAACTTGACGAGGATGAAAAAGAAAACTACGTAAGCCTCACCAATGAATTGTTAAAGTTTTTTGATTTTGAGAATGGTAAATTCAAAGACAATCCAATTGTAGAAACTCTTCTTCTTAAAAGAAAGACGATCATTCATCAGGCAAGGAGAAAACTACCAGCATATAAGGAGATACTTAGAGAATTGGATCAAAATGATAAACTGAAGTATGTGTTTACCTATGTTCCAGTTGGTTCGAGCAATAGCGAAAATGAAGATGACGAGAGTGTTGCTAACAAATTTGTTTATCAATATCTAAAAGCAGCACAAGAGGTCAAGCCTGATTTGAGAGCAAGCACATATACATCTGAGACAGAAGATAAAGGAGGAAAAATTAGAGGATTTACAGAAGGAAAAATTGACATGCTTCTAGCTATGAAAATGCTCGATGAAGGGGTAGATATCCCTCGAACTGAAGTTGGGATTTTTGCAAGTAGCACTGGAAACCCAAGAGAATATATCCAAAGAAGAGGACGCCTTTTGAGAAATCATGATGATAAAAAATTCTCCTATGTGTATGATATGATTGTAGCGCCAGTAGCGAGCTATGATAATGATAATCTTTTTAGAATCGAACGAAATATGGTTCGTAATGAATTGATCAGGGTAGCATATTTTGCCAGTTTATCAATGAACTTTTATGATTCAAAAGAAATACTTCAGGATATCTGTGACAGGTATGAATTAGATTTAGATATGATAATTAATGAATTAGAAGATGAATGACAATCTGTTAAAAGAAATTTTAAGGGACATAGAGTTATCGTCAAAATACCAGATAACTCCTGAAATGATTGATAAGGCAAAACTGGCTCCTCCTTATGAAAACCCAGTGATTGAATATCTGGCAGTTATTATAAGATCAAAAATGGTAGACATGCATGGTGATGTAACTGTTTATAATCAAATCAAGAATCTAATTCGATAATCATGGCCTCAATTATTAATCAGATTTCCTTCCAAAATTTTTTCAACTATTACGGCCCATTTGAAAACAACACTTATGAGTTTTCAGAAGGTGTTAATATAGTGGTCGCAGATAATGGAGGGGGAAAGTCAAAATTTTTCAATGGATTCTTATGGTTGTTTTATGATGAAATTCTGGATTCAGATACTAAAACAAGAAAGAACATCAAGAATCAAGCTATCAAAGTATGCTCGGACAAAGCAAAAAATGAAGCTAGCACTAATGAATTGATTGAATGTAATGTAGCTCTCGAGTTTAGTGATAAGCGTTTTAGATATCGAGTAAGTAAAGGGTTTCGATTAAAGAAATTGAAAGCTGAAGGATCCTTAACCGATGGAGCTGATTGGCAAGTCTTTTTTAAGGAACTTGAAGTATCAAAAAGAGATCTTGACTTACTTGAGTTTCACCCAATCTATGATGAAGACGAACATAAAAGAATCCTAAATAAGCTAATTCAACCCAACCTCCGAGAATACTCTCTCTTCCAAGGTGAGGAGGTGGATAAGCTAATAGATTTCAATCAAGCTGACAGCTTGAATCGTGCAGTCAAAAGCCTCACAGATATTAATAAATATGATGAGCTAGAGAAAATTACAAAGTACATAGCAGATCGAGCAGAAAAAGACCTAAATGAAAAGGTGTCTTCAAGCAATGCTGCTTCAAAGAATTACAAGAAAAAGCTAGAAGAAAAGGATGCCAAAAAGAACTCACTCGATAGCGAGCTTGAAAGGTTAGAATCATATGAGCAATCATATGTTGAAAATAAGGCTGAAGTGGACAAACTTGAAAGTCATAATGAGAATGCAGAAGCAAGAAAGGAGTTCGACGATAAAATTAAGGATCAAAATAGTAAGCTAAAATCACTAAAAGAAGATTATGACCGACTTGTTGAAAAGCTAAATGAACGCTTTTTTGATGGAAACTTTGGTTGGATTGCTATGGGTTGTGAGGATGAGGTAACACAATTCAAAGAGAAATTAAATCAGTTTAGAGAAACTAGAGCTATAAAGAAGGCCGCAAAATTGAATGAGGCTGATAACAAACAGATAAACCTATTACCTCCTGACTCTCCTGACTCGGTCACCTTACAGACAATGGTGGAAAGAGAGCATTGCTATGTTTGTGGTAGAGAGGCGAAAAAGGAATCTGATCCTTGGAATCATATCAAGAGCCTATTAAATAGAAAAGAATCTAGTTCTACTAAAACAATTGAAATATTTAAAAATGATCTCAATGATTTCTTCGGAGATATACAATTGGGAGCTCAATCATACGTAGGCCGTATTAGTGGGATTCAGGAATCAATTTTGCGAACTAGGGAAAAGGAACAAGATCTACTTGCAAAAATCACTAAGGTAAAAGACAAGATTAAAAGTTTAAAGGAAGAACGGTCTCATTTGATCATAGGTGAAGAAGACGATATGGCTGATGCGAGGCAGATCATGGCTCAGTATAAAGGTGCATTGACTCGATTGCAAAAAGCAGAAGATGACATAGTCAGAGCGAAAAACCGCATAAACACCCTAAATGACAATATTAGAAAAGATGAAAATGAGCTGAGTAGAATGCGGCCCCAGGATACACCAAGAGAATACGAGCTTCATCTTGATATTTCATCTGACTTAAGAGATGCTGCTAAACGAACCAGGATTAGGATTTTTGATGATATGCTTTTGAAACTTGAGGAAGAAGCAAATCAACATTTTCAAAACCTAATTAAATACAACGAATTAGCGGGCGGAATTCTAAAATTTGAAAAAAATGCAAGAGGTACGATAGATTTCAAATATGTGGATGATGAAGGTAATGAAGTAACAGGAGCTTCAGAAGGTTTCCAGCGTATGAAGGTCTTAGCAGTACTAATGGCAGTAATCTCTGTCAACCCATATGGATACTTATATCCGTTATTAGCAGATGCACCATTATCAGCTTTTGGTCAAGGGTTTATCAAAGGATTTTTTGAGGAGACAGAAAAAGTATTTCCACAAAGTATCATTCTAATTAAAGATTTATACGATCGTGAATCTGATAACAAGCTCAATAAGCTAGGCAATGAATTGTTGAAGAATAATAGTGTAAGTACAATTTACCTGAATCAGATTCCTCAAGACCTAAAACAAATTGATGTCTATACTGAACATAAAAAGATCAAATAATGACCAGTAGTGAATTCAGAGAAATGATCTTGAAAAAGACACCAAAGTATTCTGTCTCAGTAGAATACTTATTCGAAAAACTTGCCAACAAACAAGGGAAAGGAGAATTCTCACAATTCGGGCCTTTGTATGAGCTGTATGTGTATGCATTCTATATCGGACTGAAAATTGGAAGTAGAATCGAATTGGCTTCCGGTAGCAACGCTAAGAAATTTGTAGAGATTGCGGGATGGAAGCAGGCTTCACCTCTTATCGATTTTCTTTTACTTACCATCTTTAGCCGATCAGAGGAGATTGGCTTTGATTGGAATGATTTGGAGGATATGGAAGAAAAGGAATTGGCAGAAGTAGTCCGTAAAATCATCACCTTCATAGAAGAGTACGCTTATGGCGGACTCGATTACCTGAAGAATAAATTTGACAATGGTGAATTGGATAATTCACAATATCTGTTTGTGGATTTGATGAACGAGGTTATTACCAAACACGATCGGAATCTCGTGGAATAGTGAGGCACTCATTAATAATAGGAAAACGGAGCCTACTCATAGAACTTGGCTACGAAATCAAAATCTTCGGGTTAATGATAAGATGTAATGATTTAAGAGTGTAATTGATAAAATTTCAATTTAATAATCAATCGAAGGTCAAACTACCCTTTTCCGAAATTATTTCATTTAAAATGTCATTAACTTCTTTGTGATTATCTTTAGAATCATACTCGATAATGTGAATATTATAGTCTTTCCTCCATCTATCAATTTCCAATTTTGTAACCTTACGACTATCCATTAAGGCATAGTGATGCGGAGATCCACCATGAAATATATTATGAATAAAACTCAATAATAGAAGAAGCTCGGGATCAGATAATGATGCCCCAATAAATAGAATTGAGCAAGAACTGAAGATAGTGTGCATTACACTTTGGTAACCATAGGTCTGATATATTATTTTTCGATAATCTTTTTCAGTAAGCACAATATTTCTAGGAGCAGTTTTCGCATCTCCATGAGCTTTCAGAATGAAATATTCATCATTCCATAGATTATAATTTATTGTAGATGCATCCTCGTATGTCAAAACATGTGGAAATTCTTCAGAATGAGTTTTGATGAAGGCCTTTTCCAATAAAGTATCATAGTTGGTAGTAATAAGGAACTTTGATGGGAGCTTAACTACTAATTCATGTGCAACTGTAGGCTTTATCTTACGATCATCAAATTTCTCCTTTATGTAAACATTTAAATCATCTGAAAGTGATTCCCTCAATTCTTCAGCGATTAATAGGTATTTAGTAGGATCCTGAACTAACTGTTTCAACTCAACAATTCTATCTTCTGAAATAGTTGTTTCCCTCTCAACTTTATCTATCAAATCGGTTAATAACTGTTCCCATGTTGGAAGTCCGGCACCTACGGATAATCCAGCACCTACATAAACACCAAATGAGTTGTTTTCGATTGCCTTGTATATCTTATCTAAGTTCTTCATTTTCTATCAAAATATATCAGCAAACAGATTTTCAAAAACGTTACTTCGCACCTGAATACGACTTTTCTCATTTCCAGAGTATTTGAAGGCCATGATATACTCGTAAAGATCTTTATCATGATCTTGTGAATTCTGTGAACTCTCAATAAGGATTTCAGGATTTTTTTGATGCTCTAGTCTTTTATTCTCAAAATGAATAAAAATGTTCACAAATTTTCTTGGATTTAAATCGTTTAAATCGTTGCGTTTTTTGTAAAGCATCCAAAAAGTATCAACAAACGCCCATTTGTTTTTGAAAATACCTTTTGAGATTAAATTGATATCCCTCATCTTGTCAAGAATGAGTATAGAGTCCCTGATTATATTTTGATAGTCAATTCTATTGGCTGATTTAAGTTTAAGGTAGAAATCCCTAATGTTTTGTGCTCGAAGATCAGTTATTCCATCGTAATAACATAAAGTAATAACATGATCCATGTAGTCTTGATGTTTATATCTCGAGTTTGAAATTTTAGAATCTTTAAAGAAAACATGACTATCTACAATACCTTGAATGGCAGCTCCAATATTACTAGCTATAGCATGTCTTAACTCGACTTGATTTAAACTTGCCCCCATTTGCAGCCTGGCAAATAATGATCGAATTTCTTCAGGGCTAGAATCCTCTATAATCGCAATATTCAACTCAAAAGAATCAAACTTATCTTTAAGACTCGATAACTGATCGTATCTTAAGTTTTTTGTATTAATTCCGTCAATAATATTTTCATCTAACTGATAAGATTCTTGTCTTAAATCACTTACAAACTCCCAAATTGATCTCATTCTCTGTTGTCCATCTGTAACTTCATACTCAAAAATGGGGTCATTAGGAGTTGCCCTTAAATAAAACTTTGGTAAATCATATCCTCTAAGTATAGAATCAATTAATAATTTCTTCTTTGCTTTATTCCAAACCGAAGTTCGTTGGTATTGTGGCTTTGGATTAATACTAGATTTTTTTAATATCAGAGTTTTAATCTTCCAGGTGGCAAGTCTAATTCGCATATTATCTATTTAAAACAAGCGATACAATCCTTTTCTGCATCAATCACCTTGTCCAAAAGGTATTTGGAGCCATTGTTTTTTAGTTTGTCCATTCTTGTGAGATGCTCGGTTTTTATTTGATGGATTCGATTTGGATGAATTAAGTCTTTAAGCGTTTCATTCTGATTCCAGGTGAAGCCTTCTTTTTCATTTTCATAGTCTACGGCTTGGAAGTATAGGTCCGGATGCTGCTCATACAACCAAACCCACTCTATTTTTTGCTGGAAGAAGCAGAAATAACAACCCGATCTACTACGAGCGTATTGCCCTGTTTCTCCATCTACGGAGTAGTCAATCTTGTTGTAGTAAGAAGGAACGCCCACTTCACTTTCCTCAAGCAATCTGAAAATATCATCTCTTACGAGCACATCTTCATTGTAAAGCAAAGGGTAATCTTCTTCTGTGGAAATCGGGTAATTACCATCTGCTTTCAGATAATCAAACATGACTTGATTGAACTCGGAAACACCTTGATCTAGCAATTGATTCAGCTTGGCTTGAGTTGCCTTTCTGTTTTGCTCTGGGTTTCTATCTTCCAGAACTAATGGATTTTGAATGATCTCAGAGATTTTGTCCAAAGAAGTTCCCTTCACGTACTTACCATACAAATCCAAAGCATGGGACATTTCTTTATTTGAAAGCAATTTCTTGATAACTTCTTCACTCCAGATATTCCTTCGGAAAGGAAAAATAGACTGAATAGAGGATTTCTTTGAAATGTAGCCCTCTCTGTCTTCATCTCCTCTAATTCCTACATAAGAGATGGTGGGCATATCACCCACAAACAATTCAAATGGCTCTATCTTCATATTTTTGGTACACCAACGGGCTACGTTAGAAGGAAGATAGCCTCTATACATTTGATAGAAGTAATCGAAAGGATTTTTATTTAAATCTTCAGCGGCTTTTGATTTTAGCTTGGCAATGGGTTTTCCAAGATACCCTTCCAGTCGCTCTATTAGCTGGTAGGTCTCATCTAGCTCTTTACCTGTATCGCAGTAGTAATATTCTATATCAAGCTGTGGATACGTATTTCTCAAATAGATAGCCAAAGCTGCACTATCCTTTCCTCCTGATATTCCTAATACGTGTCTTGGCTTAGTCATCTAGTTGCTGTTTCAACAGGTTCAATAATATAAACTTATTCAAATTTTTATTCTTTCCTAACGCTTTTTTGACATTGTTCATAGTGTCCAATGCTTCGTCATTCAATTCATTAGGAATTCGAATCACCTGTCCTTTAGTTCCCTCTTCCAAAGAAGAAATGTCAATCTTCAGCAATTTTTCTTGGTCATTCTTTCGCTCTTTTTCCAGGACAACCATGTTGTCAAGCTCTTGAAAAGAACTTCGTAGCTTTTCTTTGAAGATAACTTCTTCTTTGTCTTTAATGAGTTCCAAGTTCTTACCCATCACCACATGACATATGGAGTTGATCCAAGAGTTGCGATCATCCAAAGGCGTTCTTAGCCTTATTAGCAGAGCCGTCTGTTTAGGAATCAACATATGCTCTTTTAAAGAGCTAAAACGTTGCTCAATTAAAGATTTGTATTCTGCGAATTCAAGGTTCTTTTTACCAAGTAATTCTTCTGAAAGGAAAAGTTCGATACGATCTAATAATTGATCAAAGCAAGATTGCAGGTTTCTAATAGCTGCTCTGATCTTCTGAATGTATTCATCAAATTGATCCTGGTCTTTTAGTAGGTCATTGATGTCCGTTTTAGTCGCATTAGGTAACTCTTCAAAAAAGAGTTTTTCAGGATCTTGAGCTTTCTCAATGGCCTTTCTCAGCTGTTTTGCTTCAGCTGTTAACTTGTCAGTGGTCTTTGCATATTGATTGAGATGATGATAAAAAACCATAAAAGGTTTTACACTCTCTATCAGGCTTTGATTATTGACTTTTTGCTCATCATCTAGTAGCAGGAGTTCTCTATACTTGTTGTATAAATCCAATTTGACACCAGCCACATCAAATGCCTTGATCTTAAAATCTTTAGGTGTCCGGGTAAAGGCATGCAAATGAGATTCTGTTAACTCAGGCTGATAGCCCTCATTATCAGTAAATAGCGCAAATTCATCTCGTTTAATAAAAAGAAAAGTAGGAATCCAAAACTCCAAGAACCCTGCAGTTAATTTGAATGGTTTTTCACTTAGGATATCAAATAAATCGGAGATTCGATTCTTCTCTTTTTTAGAGGATTCTAAGAACTCTTCGCACTTTTTCCAAAGCGCCTCAAATGAATTGGTGGGTTCTGTAAATTGATAACTGTTTCCTTTTTTAGAATGGATACCTGTTTCTTTTAACAGTGTTAAATAGATGGTCTTTTCCGCAGGAAACTTATCCTTTGGCAATCCAATATCCTCAAGAGAAGAGTTTTCAACTAGATGTTTGAAGTATGGTTTCTTGGCACCAACTGCCCCAACTAGAATGTGTCTATTGACAAGCTCATTCTTAAATTGTGGTGTATTGGAATAAACCTCTCTACAAATCTTAGAAAGCTCTTTATTCAAGGTTTTAGAAGAAGATATGCTAATTTCTTCCCCTTTTCCAATCCATGAGACTTGCTCAGAGAAAAGTGCTTCTATAACACTTTTATTCAGAAGAGCTTTTTGGCTCCTTAAGATATTATCAAACTCCTTGGTTGCTTCTTTGTCAAAGTGATTCTTTAATCGCGCTTTAGAGGTCCTTTCTATATCAATAAGTAGTTCTTTAATATCTCCCGAGTTGTTAAAGAAGGCGTAAATTGTTTCTTCTTGATCTTTTGAAATCTCTTTTAACTCACCTATCTCAAATTCAGTATTGAACACCAAGTTGACATACCCATCGATTTGATCCTTTGGTGTCTGTTGAATTGGAGTTTCGGAAACCACGTATTCAAAAAATCGTGGCGTTCCCAATTGATAGGTGATTGCTTTGGCATTGACCACAGAAAACTCAAAGTGTTGTTTGACTTTAGCAGCTATGTCAATGTAATCTCCAACTTCCTTATCCGCTGCCTTTATTTCTTCGGCAAAGTCAACATCCGTACCGTCAATGAGACGATACGCATTGTTGTATTTCGTGAAAAGTATGATTTTTTTAACCTCTAACTCCTGAAGAGCAGCCTCGATCTCCTTCGAAGAATACTGATTTAGATATCCCTTGAAAAAGTCATCATTTACATTGGCTCCTTTATGACCGAGCATAGAGATCAAACCAATCGTTTTTACGATAACTTGAGCTAATTCTATATTGCCACTAATTCTTGTTTCGGTTCTTTCTATCCCGTTAGCGATGGATTTCCAACCGTTAAAGTCTGTTAGGTTTTTATCACTTCTCAAATAAGAATAAAACTCATGATTCAAGTAATTGTGAATATCGGCAATGAAGACTTGCTTCTTGCTGGTTTCTTCAAACTCCCCTTCTAAATAAGTGAAAAGAGATCTTTCATTTTGACCATAGCGCTGAAGCCCTATAGCTAAAATGTAAGCGGAGAAAATATCTAAAGGCCAAAGGTTCGAGCCGATATCTGACAAGAACTCAGCTTGGGATCTAACAATCGAAAAAGAGTCCTGTAATTCTAGGTTTTGTTTGATGATTTTCTGATCACCTTTTTTGCTTCCTATTTTTTGTGCTGCAAGAAATAGCAGTTGCTCAACTGGCTCGTTGAAGGTAAGGTCTTTGAATCGACCTTTTACTTTTCTCCATTCATTCTTCTCAGCTTCGCTTAAATGTGACCCTGAATACGCATCAAAACTCTGATGAAGAGTGGTTATCAGCAAACAGTTGTTCTTTTCATCAGCAACAAACTCTGCCAGTTGCTGGAAGAAGTAGATTTCCTTTTCGGGCTGATTTCGAACAGCATACTCGACAAACTTCCCAAACTCATCAAGGATAAGAACTTGTTGCTTTCCTTCTTTTTTAAGCTTTTTAAATAATTCTTTTGAATCTGGTGCTGAGCCAATCAGTTCTGATAATTTTTCTTGCAATGAACCATACTCACCAACCATTCGAATGAATTCGAATTGGTTCTTATGTTTTAACCCAAAATAATCAGAGCTGCCAAGCAGGTCTCTTTGAAATGCCCACAAGAAAGAGGACTTTCCAGATCCATATGAACCAATGATCGAGAAGTTTCTAAATCCGCTCTGAGACAGATCTGCTATTTGTTGTGCAACTCGTTTCGCATTTGGCGTTGGTATGTAATCAATTGTGGTAGATTGATCACGAATAATATTAACAGAGGGAGAAAACTTAGCCTTCATAATAGTTCTTTAAAATATCGAATGCTTGAGACTGCTTCGATAGTTGTAATTCTCTTATACCTGCCTCGTTACTAAAGTTGATCCAGTCATACTTCTCACCGATCTCTTCTAGTTTTTCAATTAAGCCTTCACGAGTTAATGCAAAAATGCTCCCGACTCCTAGGTTGTACATCGTATCAAAGCTGATGGAGTTACTTTGCTCTTCGCCTTCTAAAATGCAATAAAGAAGGATTTCTGCAGGAATTTCCGATCTTCTTTTAGGTTCAATGGTATAGGAGTCGATTTTACTTGGTTTTCCCTTAACCTCAATTTCTTTTTTGGATTTTGATACAAGGTTTAACTCAGTCAATAGACCGGAGTAGGTTTCATCTAAATCTTTACTGTCTTCTCGAGGGACATAGGTTCTACCAAATATTTGAAGGTCGGTTTTTAAGGTATTTGGTGAAACTGAACCTCCTTCTCTTTCCACTAAACTGATGAAATGATTGGGACTGAACTCAGGTCTTTCTTTTCTGAGCTCATTAAAGATCATAGAATAAATTGATGCATGATTTTGCTTAACGAGATAATAATGAAGCAACCATAAAGTACCTTGATCTTCCAGAAAGGGATCCCAGCCTTTATCATCAAATATTCTCTTTCCTAGGTCCGAAAGTTCCTTGTTTTCATAGTCAAATACCCCAAAAGCTTTAAGCCAGTATTTGATGCCCGCGACCATATTCTTGCCTACTCCCAATTGAACGGGAGCGTCATCAGAGTTGAAATCTCCTTCGTTTTGAATGAAATCATAACCCTTCTTTAGCCAGTAATAACGACATTGAAAAGACTCGTGACCTGAGAACCGTAGTTGATTTGACATTAGAGCTTAAGGTGAATTTCCTGAAACTCAAAAATAAAAAGAAAAGACGAGCATTTATTAGAAGCGATCAAATCACTCCATCCAAACCCCACCAACCCTACCAAATTTCACCTTTGTAGAACAAAAGTCAAACACACTCCGTATACTTATTCTACAAAACCGAAACAACTATACAGCACTCTGTCAGTTCAGAAGCTTCCATGGAAGCTTCTCATGCCTCGCTATTAATTTAAGTCCATCATAGAAAGTCCTTCTCTTTTAGGAGAAGGATTTAG
>CEPX01097807.1_pt1 | contig 11499 bp, 10 predicted proteins | sample 361361 | NCBI WGS metagenome assembly CEPX01 (sample SAMEA2619974, study PRJEB7988) | marine metagenome | biome: marine biome (ENVO:00000447); feature: mesopelagic zone (ENVO:00000213) & marine oxygen minimum zone (ENVO:01000065); material: "saline water (ENVO:00002010), including plankton...
CGGCGCGAGTGCGGCAGCGGCGCAATGGAGGCCGGCGCGCAGCGCTGAAACGCAGTTATCGTCGGGCGCCGTTGCCGAACGCTATAAATACAGACCCCTTCTGCGCGAAAACCTCCGCTCGTCGGGGAGAGGCAAATTTGGCCAAGGGACTCTACACCTCCGCGCAGGCTCGCAAGCACCGCCAGAAGCAACGCTGGAACGACCGCTACTATCGCAAGCGGGTGCTCAAGCTGAAGCAGAAGGCGGACCCGCTACAGGGCGCGCCGCAGGCGAAGGGCATCGTGGTCGAGAAGGTCGGGGTCGAGGCTAAACAGCCCAATTCCGGCATCCGCAAGTGTGTGCGAGTGCAGCTCATCAAGAACGGCCGGCAGGTGACTGCGCTGGCGCCGGGCAACCTCGCCATCAGCTTCATTGACGAGCACGACGAGGTGGTCATCGAAGGCGTCGGCGGACGCATGGGGCGCTCGTACGGCGACCTCTCCGGCGTGCGCTACCGGGTCCTGAAAGTTAACAACGTCTCGCTGCGCGAGATGGTCCGCGGGCGCAAGGAGAAGCCGATTCGGTGAGCGCGGTCGCGGAGGCCGGGGCGGCCGGGGCGGACGCAGCTCCCGAGGCGGAGCCGGAAGCACCGCCCGAGCCGGAGCTGCCGGTACTGCCGCTCTTCGGCAAGTGGGACCTCAGCGAGGTCGAGGTGGAGGACCCGACGCTGCGCAAGTACATCAACCTCAACGCTTTCCAGGTGCCTCACACCGGCGGTCGCCGCGCGCGGACGCGGTTTGGCAAGCATCGCATGACTGTCGTCGAGCGCCTCATCAACAACCTGATGCGCTCCGAGCGCTACACTGGCAAGAAGGCGCAAGCCTACAAGGTGCTGCGCAACTCGTTCGACATCGTCCACGCCAAGAAGAAGCAGAACCCGATGCAGGTGCTGGTCCGCGCGCTCGAGAACGGCGCGCCGCGCGCCGAAGTGGTTTCGCTGCGGTACGGCGGCATCCGCGTCTACAGCGGCGTCGACGTCTCGCCGGCGCGACGGCTCGAGACCGCCATCGGCAACATTTGTCGCGGCGCGATTGCGTCGGCGCCAAAGCAGCGCTCAATCGTGAAAGCGCTCGCGCGCGAAATCATGCTTGCTGCTGAAGGGAATCCGGACTCGTTCGCCGTCGCCAAGAAGGAAGACAAGGAGCGCCAGGCGGAAGCCGCGCACAACTGAGCCATGGGCCGCAAGGAAGATAACGTCAAGCGCGCGCAGGCGCTGTTCCGCGAACTGGGACAGATTCGTAACATCGGCACCGCGGCGCATATCGACCACGGCAAGACTACGCTCTCGGACAACCTGATTTTCGGCGCCGGGATGATGTCGGAAGACCTCGCCGGCAAGCAGCTGATGCTCGATTTCGACGAGCAGGAATCGGCGCGCGGCATCACCATCAACGCCGCCAACGCCTCGATGGTCCACGAGCACAAGGGCACCGATTACCTCATCAATCTTATCGACACGCCGGGGCACGTTGATTTCGGCGGTGACGTCACCCGCGCGATGCGTGCGCTCGACGGTGTCATCATCGTCGTCTGCGCGGTCGAGGGCATCATGCCACAGACCGAGACGGTCATCCGGCAGGCGTTGAAGGAGAAGGTCAAGCCGGTGCTTTTCATTAACAAGGTGGACCGGCTGATTGCCGAGTTGCAGGTTACGCCCGAGGACATGCAGCAGCGCTTCGGGAAGATTATCACCGAGGTCAACAAGCTCATCATGGGGCAGGTGCCCAAGGAGTTCCGCAAGGAGTGGAAACTGGACGCGGCTGCCGGTACGGTCGCCTTCGGGTCAGCCTATCACAACTGGGCCACCTCGATTCCATTCATGCAGAAGAAGGGCATCTCCTTCAAGCAGATTTACGATTACATGACGGAAGAGGACCGCAAAGGCCTTGCACACGCCGCACCGCTGCATGAAGTTCTGCTCGATATGATTGTCGAGAAGATGCCTTCAGCCGAAGTGGCGCAGAAGTACCGCATCCCGCATATCTGGCACGGCGACCCCGAGTCAGCCGCCGGCAAGGCGATGGTCTCCGCTGATGACAAGGGTGTCACAACTTTCATGGTCACCAAGGTGGTCATCGACCCGCATGCGGGCGAAATCGCCGTCGGGCGGCTCTTTTCGGGCACAATCGCCAAGGGCGACCAGCTCTACGTTTCCGGGATGCCCGCGCCCAACCGGGTCCAGTCGGTGGGCGTCTTCGTCGGCGCCGACCGGATTGCGACTGAGCAGGTGACCGCCGGCAACATCGTCGCTATCGCCGGGCTGCGCGACGCCATCTCCGGCTCGACCGCCACCTCCCAGCAGGACCTTGAGCCGTTCGAGCGCATCGTCCACCACTCGGAGCCGGTCGTCACGACCGCCATCGAGGCCAAGCATACGCGCGACCTGCCAAAGCTGGTCGGGGTGCTGCGCGCGGTCTCCAAGGCCGACCCCTCGATCCAGATTGATTCCAACCTCGAGACGGGCGAGCACCTGATGTCGGGGATGGGTGAATTGCACCTCGAAATCACCGAGTACCGTATTGCCAAGGAGCACGGCGTCAAAATTACCACCTCGCCCCCCATCGTGGTCTACCGCGAGGCGGTCATGGAACCCTCGCCGGGCGTCTTCGAAGGCAAGTCACCAAACAAGCACAACCGTTTCTTCGTCACGGTCGAGCCGCTCGAGCCGGACGTGCTCGCTGCCATCCAGGAGGGTACAATCCCGTCAGGCGACATCAAGAAATCGCGCGAAGTGGCGCGACAGCTGATGGAGTACGACTGGGACCGCCCCATCGCGCGCGGCGTGCTCTGCATCGAGAACGGCTGCGTCTTCATCGACGCCACGAAGGGAGTACAGAATCTGTTCGAGACGCGCGAACTGCTGATTGAAGCTTTCAAGGAAGTCGTCAACCGCGGCCCTCGCTCGAATGAGCGGCTGCTGGGAGTCAAGGTACTGCTGCGCGACGCCAAGCTGCACGAGGACGCCATCCACCGCGGCCCGGCGCAGACGATTCCCGCCGTCCGTAACGCCATCAACGGCTCGATGCTCATGGCGGGCGTGGCGCTGATGGAGCCGAAGCAGAACGTCTACATCAGCGTCCCACAGGACCTGATGGGAGCCGTCACGGGCGAGATGTCGCAACGCCGCTCGGTGATTGCCGGGATGGAGACCGAGGGCGATCTCGCTACGATTACGGCCAAGGCGCCAGTCAAGGAGATGTTCGGCTTCGCGGGCGAGATTCGCTCGGCGACTGCCGGCCGCGCGCTCTGGTCAACCGAATTCGCCGGCTACGAACCGCTGCCGCGCGAGCTGCTGGATGATGTCACGGCCGAAATCCGGGAGCGGAAAGGGCTCAAGCCCGAGGTTCCGAGACCCGAGAACTACGCCTGATTTTCCGTCGAGAAGCAAGTTAATCTTTATTTACCCCCTGTCCTGCGGCCCCACCTGACCAAAGGAGGTCAAAAATGGCAAGCAAACCCCACATGAATGTAGTATTCATCGGTCACGTCGACCACGGCAAGTCTACCTCAGTCGGCCGACTCCTTCTGGAGACTGGCGCAATCGAGCAGCACCTTGTTGACAAGTATCGCAAGGAAGCGGAAGAGCGCGGCAAGGGCGGCTTCGAGCTGGCGTACGTGATGGATAACCTGAAAGAAGAACGTGAGCGTGGCGTCACGATTGATGTAGCACACAAGAAGTTCGAGACTGACAAGACCTATTTCACGATTATCGATGCCCCGGGGCACCGAGATTTCGTCAAGAACATGATTACCGGCACCTCGCAGGCTGACGCCGCAGTGCTGGTGGTCGCGGCCGACGATGGCATCAAGGCGCAGACCAAGGAGCACCTCTGGCTCGCCAAGGTGATGGGCGTCGAGCAGCTGATTGTCTCAGTTAACAAGATGGACATCACCAAGCCCGCCTACTCCGAGAAGCGTTTCGAGGAGGTCAAGGCTGACCTCGAAAAGATGCTTAAGATGGTCGGCTTCCGCGACGAGCAGGTGACCGTCCTGCCCGCTTCAGGCTGGAAGGCGGACAACATCAAGGATAAGGGCGACAACCTCGGCTGGTGGAGCGGCGACACGCTGCTGGCGGCGCTCAACAAGCTCTCACCCCCCAAGGGGCAGGAGGGTGATTCGCTGCGTCTGCCAATCCAGGACGTCTACAAGATTTCGGGTATCGGCGCCGTGCCGGTCGGCCGGGTCGAGACCGGGACGCTCAAGCCCGGTATGAAAGTCAGCTTCCGCCCCTCCGCCCATCAGGGTGGCAAGGTCGGCGAAGTCAAGTCGGTCGAGATGCACCACGCCGAGGTTCCGCAAGCGGTACCGGGCGACAACGTCGGCTTCAACTTGCGTGGCGTATCGCACACCGATATCCGCCGCGGCGATATCTGCGGTCCCGAGAACGACCCGCCCACCGTGGCGCGTGCGTTCAAGGCACAGGTCATGATTCTGGACCACCCTAACGTGATTACCAAAGGGTACACCCCGGTATTCCACAGCCACACCGCACAGGTGGCGTGCACCTTCGACACCCTGCTGGCGAAGATGGATCCCCGCACCGGAGAGGTGACCGAGGAAAATCCCGACTACCTGAAGAAGGGCGACGCGGCGATGGTACTCATCAAGCCCACCAAGCCGCTCGCAATCGAGGAACAGGCCAAGTTCAAGCAGCTTTCGCGCTTCGCTATCCGCGACATGGGTAAGACCGTCGCGGCCGGCATGTGCCTCAAGATTGAGGAGTCCTGGGACTGAACTGATTAATGGCGAAGAAGGGAGATACGCGGGCCTGCATCTCCCTGCACGCCCTTGACCACGGCTCGGTTGACCTTGTCTGTGAGCAGATTCGCACCATCTCCGACCGCACCGGCGTCCAGATGACCGGCCCGATTCCGCTCCCGACGCGCAAGCTGCGTGTGCCCGTGCGGAAATCCCCCGACGGCGAAGGCTCCGAGACGTGGGACCGCTGGGAGGCGCGGCTGCACAAGCGACTCATCTATATTGACGCCGACGACCGCGCACTGCGCCAGCTGATGCGCATCCAGATACCCGACGGCGTCAAGATATCTATCCAGATTCAGTCGAAGTAGAACGGCGTTACAGATACGGCGACAGCAGCATGCAGAACATCGCCGCCGAACCGTAGAGCGGGAGCCATGAGAAGCGCGCAACCTGCACGACGGCGTTCGCGGCGGCCGAGATGCGGTCCTGCATTCCCTGTCCCAGGATTTCGACAGCGTCGACCGTGACGCGCCCCATCGCGCTCTCGGCCGGCGCGAGGTCCGCCAGCGCCTCCGCCAGCGCCGCCTGCGCCGCGGGGAGGATGAAGTCGGCGCCCGAGAGCGGGTTGTGGCCGCCGGGGCGGATATTGACGTAGTGGTTGTCGGTCGTCGCCAGTAGCAGCGTATCGACGCTGTCGGCGAGGCCTTCCCGCAAGGCAGCGTTCATCCCCGGCGCGAAGCCGTTGGCGTCCCACAGCAGCAGCGCGCTGGTCGCGCCGCCGGTTTCGAGCGCGAGCACGCGCAGCCCGCCGGGGCCGATACCGTGCTCGAGGTCCTCGCCCGGCAGCCGCGCGACGCCGGCGCGCAGTTCACCGATGGGGGCGGCGCGGCAGCCGTCGGCCGCCGCGCCCATCGCTTCCGCCAGCGCGCTGCCTTCCGCGGTGCCGGCCGGGAGCGGGGGGCGGCCCCAGCCTTCCTGATTATGCAGGTCGACGAGCAGCCGCTCGCCGTCGCCGCGGGTGGCGCTGCCTTCGAGGATTGAGCCAAGCGCGGGGTGGATATCATCGCTGTCGTCCGGCTCGGCGAAGAGCAGCAAGTCTTCCCCAAGGCCGAGCGCGTGCGCGTCCGGTACCGTGCCGGCCGACGCGGCGGGGCGGCCGCCGCCACCGTGCGCGGCGTCGGCGGCCGTCTCCGCCATCGCATTGCCGATGCGATTGACGTCCTCGGCGCGCAGCGGGTTCTGGTCGTTGGTCGTCGCGCCATGCAGCGCGAAGCCGAGACCAGGGAGTTCGGGATCAATCTTCGACGGCAGGTTGCTGCCACCCAGTTCGCCGAGTGGGCCAGGGTGCAGCCCGGGGATAGCGAGGAACGCCAGCGGCTCCCCGTCGCGGCGCAGCGACGCCCAGCCGCTCTCGACGCGCACCGTCTGGCAGATTTCCCGCAAGGCGCGCGTCAGCCGCCGCCCGTCGCCGGTCGAGTAGAATTCGATGAACGCCGCCATGTGCCGCATGCCCGAAATGCCGACCGCACGCTGATAGGGGGTGTCGACGAAGAAGAGGAAGCCGTAACTGGCGGCGGTGAACGTGACCAGCGAAACGAGGCCGACATTAAGCCAGTGCTCGGAGTTGTCGCCGAAGAGCCCCCACAGCGACGCCAGCGGCGCCACCATCGCGAGCGAAAGGGCGACCCAGCCCGGCGCGGAGCCGTGGGTGCGCAGCGTGAGATACCAGAGCCCGCCGGTCGCGCCGACGCCGAACGCCAGCCCGCCCATCGTCGAGAACCACCACTCACCGCCAGCGAGGGTGCAGAAGAGCATAATCAGCGCGCCGGTCGCGCCAGTCTGCAAGCCGTAGCGCAGCGGGTAGCGACCGTCCCACGCCCACGCGAGGTTGGCGGCGAGCGTTGCGACCAGCAGCGGCGGCAGCGCCAGCGTGACCGCGCCGAGCAGCAGCCGGTCGGAGACCGCCTCGGTGATGAGTGGGAAGTCGCGCAGCCCGATGACCGCCAGCGCCAGCGTTGCGGCCGCAAATAGCGCACCGCTCAGTTCGCGGCGTGGGGTGTGCAGCAGGTAGCCCGAGAGCCGCGCGGGGGGCGGCACATCAGGGTCGACTACGAGTTCGGGAGCCATTCAGCCGGCGTGCACCGCCCCGATAATGGGCTGCAACTCCTCCTTGACCATCGACGCCCGTTCGACCAGCGTACCCGTGACGACCATGTCGGCGCCCGCGGCGACCGCGGCAGCTGCCGAGTCGACGGTGCGGATGCCGCCGCCGACTATCAGCAACGCCTTAATCGCCTCGCGGACCGCGGCGACAATCGCGGGCGGCACCGGCGCGCTGGCGCCCGAGCCCGCCTCGAGGTAGATGAAGCGCATGCCGAACAGCTCGCCCGCCATCGCGTGCGCGACTGCCGGCGCCGGGTCGTCGCGCGGTAGCGGCTGCGCCTTGCCGACGCGCGCGGCAGCCATGCCGGGCTCGACAATCAGGTACGCCATCGAGAGCGGCTGGAGCCCCGACTGGTGGACCATCGCGGCGCTCGCAATCTGCTCGCCGACGAGGAAGCGCCGTTCGGTGCTGTTGAGCAGCGACATGAAGAAAATCGCGTCCGCCTTCGTGGAAACCGCCTTCGCGACGGTCGGGAAGAGGATTACCGGCAGGTGCGACTGCTCCTTGATTTCGTCCACCGCCGCGTCGACACGCTCGAGCGAGAGGCCGGTCGAGCCGCCGACCATGATTACGTCGGTGCCCGCCTCGGCTGCGCCGTGCGCCATGCGCCCGATGGTGGCGGTATCGCTCTTGCCGGGGTCGAGCAGCGTCAGGTGCAACGGCCGCTCGCGGCGCAATTTCCGCAGTCGTTGATAGACTTCCAAACGCGCGGGGAGCGCCAAGGGCCCCCTAAAAGCGGTTTCACTCCCAGTCGAAGTCGAAATCTTCCTCTTTTTCCTCGACTACCGCCACCGCTTCAGCCGCTACGGGCGCGGCTGCCACCGCCACAGGCTCCGCTGCGACCGCGACCGGTGCGGCGGTCGCCACCACCGCTTCGGCCGCCACCGGCTCGGCAGCCTCGGCCGCCTTCTGTGGGTCCGGGAAACCGGCCATGCGGCGGCCGGGGAGCTGCGCCATGCCGTCGTCGGGCGTCATCTCGTTGCGCAGCTTCAGCACGGTGTCCTTGTCGACCTGAACGTAGGTGTCGGCGTAATCGCCGCCGCCGACAAAAACGGGATAGCTGACGTATTCACGCCGCCGTCGCGCAGCGCGCACGGGACGTGGGGGGAGCGGGACACGCGGTTGCGCGGCCGCCGGCGCGGACACCGCGCCGGCGGCCGTGGTAACGGCGGGTGGACCTGCAACAGCATCAATCGAGGGCTTGCGCCGCCGCTTGCGCCGCCGCTGGCCGCCGCCCTGCGGGGCGGAGGTGCGCAGCCACATCAGGAAGAATATCGCCGCCAGTAGCGTCATCGCCAGTACCGCGGCGACGCCGGTCTCGATGACGCGGAGCACAGTCAGAAAGATGATTGCCAGCACCACGATTATCGAGACTGCCATCAGCAGCAGCACCGGACGGCCACCGGCTGGCGGTTGGCGCTTGCGTCCCTGTTTCTTCCTGCGAGCCATGGTTCGACGGGCGCCGAGCACTCTCGACTTGGTATAAGGGTTACCCGGGGGGCAGCCCTTTATCCGGCAGGCGCGTCGCGGAAACATGGAGCTGGCACTAGTGCACGCCGGGAGCCCTTACTCCGAAGGACGCAAGCGCCAGCCGGGCGGCGACTGAATGGCGATGATTACCGTTGACGTCGGGGCCGAAGCGGTCCACGAATACGCCCGCGGCATCACCGCCGGCGAGGTTATTGCCAACGTCCACGGCCGCAAGTCGGGTGCGGTCGCCGCGCTTGTCGACGGCGAGGAGCGTGACTTCTCGCACGTCCTCGACGGCGACTGTAGCGTCGCCCCCATCCCCGGAGAGTCCGACGCGGGGCTCTACATCCTGCGCCATTCGTGCGCGCACCTGCTGGCGCAGGCGGTCACCGAGCTGCACCCGGACGCGCAGCCGACCATCGGGCCGCCCATCGAGCACGGCTTCTACTACGACTTCCATATGGAGCCGATTAGCGAAGAGCAGCTGCGCGCCATCGGGAAGCGCATGAAGCAGCTGGTGAAGCAGAACCTCAAGCTCGAGCGCGAGGAGCTCGACAACGCCGCGCTGCGCAAGATGTTTGGCGATAACCAATTCAAGCTCGAAATCCTCGACGACAAACTCGGTCACGATGTCGGCTCGTCCGCCTACCGGCAGGGCGACTTCGTCGACCTCTGCCGCGGCCCGCACGTTCCCAGCACGGCGCACCTGCGCTGGTTCAGGCTCACCAGCACCAGCCAGGCGTACTGGCGCGCCGACCGCGAACGCGAGTCGCTTGTCCGCATCTACGGCCTCTGCCACGCGACGAAAGAGGGCTTGCAGAAGCGCGAGCAGCAGCTCGCGGAAGCCGCGAAGCGCGACCACCGCAAAATCGGGCGCGAGATGGAGCTCTACATGATTGACGAACTACTCGGCAAGGGGCTGCCGGTCTGGCTGCCCAACGGCGAGGTGCTCAAGGGCGAAATCGAGCGCTACGCGGTCGAGGTCGAGGAGGCGTACGGCTACGTCCGCGTCACGACGCCGGTCCTCGGCAAGCAGCAGCTCTTCGAGGCGAGCGGACACCTGCCGCACTACGCCGACTCGATGTATCCGCCCATGGAAATGGACGACGGCACCTACTACTTGAAGGCGATGAACTGCCCCATGCACCATCTCGTCTTCCGCCACGGCAAGCGCTCCTATCGCGAACTGCCGTTGCGCATCGCCGAATACGGCACCGTCTACCGCAACGAACTTTCGGGAACGCTCACGGGGCTGCTGCGCGTGCGCATGCTTTCGATGAACGATGCACACATCTACTGCACGCTGGAGCAAGTGACTTCAGAGGTGGAGGCCAACATCCGCATGGCGCGGGACTACTACGCCACCTTCGGCTTCAACGACTACAGCTTTCGCCTCTCGCTCTGGGACCCCGAAAAGAAGGAGAAATACATCGACCAGCCCGAAAACTGGGAAGCGACGCAGGACCACCTGCGGGGCATCCTCGACGACCTCGGCGTCGAATACGAGGAAGCCATCGGCGAGGCGGCCTTCTATGGGCCGAAGGTCGACATCCAGTTCACCACCGCGCTCGGCCGCGAGGAGTCGATAGCGACCATCCAGCTCGACTTCGCCGCCAAGGAGCGCTTCGGCCTCTCCTTCATGGACGAGACTGGCACGGAAAACGGCGAGGTGTTCGTCATCCACCGCGCTCCGCTATCGACCCACGAGCGTTTCGTCGCGTTCCTCACCGAGCAGTGGATGGGCAACTTCCCGACCTGGCTCGCGCCGGTGCAGGTGCAGGTCGTCACCATCTCTGAAAAGCACCGCGACTACGCCGCAAAGGTGCGCGACGCGCTTGCGGCCGCCGATATCCGCGTGAGGGTCGACGACAGCGACCATACCATCGGCAAGAAAATCCGCACGCACCGCAAGATGAGGCCGGCCTACATGCTCATCCTCGGCGATGAGGAGGTCGCGGGCAACACCGTCGGCATCCGCGCGCGCGACGGCCGCCAGCGCAACGGCGTCCCGCTCGCCGACTTCGTTGCTGCGCTCGCCGTCGAGGTCGCGAGCCGCAGCCCGGAGCTGCGGCTCGTATCGGGCGAGTAGTCCGAACCGACCTTTTCCGACGGTCATTTTATTCAATCAAATTAAAAAAACAGTGGCGCAGAGGGATTGATCCGAACGGACCTTTTTAGAAAAGGCCCATCAAAATTGCGGGTTCGATTCCTCTCGAATCGCACATGGTGCAACCTCTGGTTGCACAGTGGCGCAGAGGGAGGGATTTGAACCCCCGTGAGCGATGCTCACCGGCTTTCAAGGCCGGCGCCATACCGGGCTAGGCGACCTCTGCAAAAATGAATCGCGCTGGCCCAGCCAAGGGGGGCGGGCAAAAAGGACTGGCTGCCGTCTTCTCGACGACAGACCTAGCGGCGGCCTCGCGACATCGGGGACCGGCTTACATCGCCACTCTTGTCGATGTAGTACAGATAGCCGTCTTCCCTCGAGACGCCAGCGGTCGCGACCAGTTCGGGGCCGCCACCAGTTCTTTTTCCACCACGGGCCATCGCTGTTCTCCAGACGTGGCCGTCCTTGCCCAGGTAATAGAGGTACCCGGCCTGCTTGCTTACTCCGGTTGATTTGACTACTTCAGCCATGTGGAGTCACCGGAACAGTGGGTGTATTTCGCCCTATATAAGTCTGCCTCTGCTCACGACGACGCTATCGTCGAGAGCCAAACCGGCTTAAATCCGCCCGGAATCGGGGCGTATGGCGGTCGGCTTTATCCTCATCAAGACCGAGCCCTCCAAGGAGCAGCAGGTGTACGAGGCGCTCGGAAGCGTGGAGGAAATCGTGGAGTTGCACCCGCTGTTTGGCGAATTCGACCTGTTGGCCAAGGTTGACACCGGCGATTTCTACGACCTGGGACAGGTGGTGGTGCAGAAGATTCGTACCGTCGAGGGAGTCCAGGACACGCAGACCCACCCGGCGACCAAGCTTGAACGGCCGGCTGAGGCCGCCGCCGCTTCCGACAGTAGCCTAATAAGGCGCAGCCAAATCGCCGGACGATAACTATGGACCTCAGCATGGAACTACTGGGCTACACGTGGAATTTTGAATTCTTCGTAGCCGCATTCCTGTTCGG
>CEPX01196470.1_pt1 | contig 11498 bp, 15 predicted proteins | sample 361361 | NCBI WGS metagenome assembly CEPX01 (sample SAMEA2619974, study PRJEB7988) | marine metagenome | biome: marine biome (ENVO:00000447); feature: mesopelagic zone (ENVO:00000213) & marine oxygen minimum zone (ENVO:01000065); material: "saline water (ENVO:00002010), including plankton...
ATCCATTCAGATCCATTTCTTTATGGTGTGGCTTACTCTGGGTTTGCCTTATTTATGACAGTGGGAAGGTTGAGTGGTGATGCATTGATCCCAATGATTGGAAAGAAGAAGCTTGTTCTCTATGGTGGACTCATTTCTAGCATTGGATTAGCTATTGCTGTCCTTTCAAACTCTGCATTTCTAGCGATAGCCGGTTTCTCTTTAACAGGGCTAGGTTTCTCCTGTATTGTTCCAGTCTTATTCATAAGTGCTGCCAATGAACCAGGTTATAGCTCAGGAACAGGTATTGCTGCTGTGACTACTTTAGGTACAGCTGGATTTCTAGTGGGTCCTCCATTGATCGGCCTTTTGGCAGAGTGGTATGACCTAAGCGTAGGTCTCGGGTTCGTATTATTTTGTGCTGTATTGGTAAGCCTTCTCTCTCTGGCCATCAAGTTCAGATGATTTTGCTTTTCTTTGCCAAAAATTTCTTTCCATGTCTGATAGATACGCACAAAGAGGAGTTTCCGCAACCAAGGATGATGTACATGCAGCCATCAAGAATGTAGACAAGGGTCTTTTCCCTCACGCATTCTGCAAAATCGTACCAGACCTCTTAACGAAAGACGATGAGTACTGTGCAATCATGCATGCAGATGGAGCAGGCACGAAATCTTCGCTAGCGTACATGTACTGGAAAGAAACTGGTGATATTTCTGTTTGGAAAGGAATTGCTCAAGATGCGGTGATCATGAATACAGACGATCTGCTTTGCGTCGGCTGTACTGAAAACATCCTGTTATCATCAACTATCGGAAGAAATAAAAATCTGATCCCCGGAGAGGTGATTTCTGCTATTATTAATGGCACAGAAGAAGTACTTCAGATGCTTCGTGATCAGGGAATTGACATTATCAGCACGGGTGGAGAAACAGCTGATGTTGGCGATTTGGTAAGAACAATCATCGTAGACAGTACTGTAACAGCCAGAATGAAACGATCAGATGTCATCTCCAATGATGGAATTAAACCCGGTGATGTGATTGTTGGGTTGGCATCTTATGGTCAGGCTACTTACGAAAGTGAATACAATGGCGGTATGGGTAGTAATGGACTTACTTCGGCACGCCATGATGTCTTTGACAAGGAATACCGTGACAAATACAAAGAAGCATACGACCCTGCAGTAGCAACTGAATTGGTATTTTCAGGAAGTAAAAAACTTACCGATAGCGTAGCAGGAAGTCCCCTGGATGCTGGAAAGCTAGTTTTGAGCCCTACAAGAACTTACGCTCCAATCATTAAGAAAATTCTGACGGAACTTCCTGGTAAGGTGCATGGAATGGTGCACTGTAGTGGAGGCGCACAAACCAAAGTGCTTCACTTTATAGAGAACTTGAAGGTAATCAAAGACAACTTGCCACCAATACCTCCACTATTCCAATTAATTCATGAAGAAAGTGGTACGAGCTGGAAGGAAATGTACCAGGTATTTAACATGGGTCATCGATACGAGCTTTACCTTCCAGAAGAATACGCTCAGGCAGTGATCGATATTTCTAAATCCTTTAACGTAGATGCTCAGATAGTTGGAAGAGTAGAAGCAGCGGATAAAAAGGAAGTGGAAATCATCACGGAAGGTGGGACTTACAACTACCTGTAATTCATGATTGTATCCAAGCCCAAGACACAAACGTTGACTGCATTGACCATTTTTCTGGTTCTATGCTTCGCTTCGTTTTTTCTATTGCTGAATAGTTTGTTGAAAGAACCATCCTATTTCATCGTGAAACTAATTTTAACGCCGATTGTGCTGGTTATTGGTCTCCTGGTTTTAGGGAAGTTACTAGGTGCAATCAAAGTGGTGAAAGTTGGAGATAATAAAATAGAGGCATTTTATCCGATTAGTAGAATGCGTACGACGATCAGCGTTCCTAACATTCTAGGTTGGCATGAAGAAGTGGTCAAGACCAAGAATGGAGATTTCCGGGAAGTAAAAATCCTCTACACGAAGAAAAAAATCCTGAAACTTTCCAATAGAGAGAACACGGAATACGAAGCGGTGGTGAAGTACCTCAAAAAGAAGGTAAAATTCAAGAAGTAGATCACCAACCAAGTCCCAACAATACGTAAGTAATCAATAGCAAAATACACTTCCTTCTTACCGGGATATCAACAATGATCAAAAATCAGCATTTTGATAAATTCAACTCTAGTTGATAAATTGGAGAATGATCCAACCTTTCCTTTCCCGTTTTACATCAGCATGTCTGATTGTGACCTTCTTTATTCCTTTCACAGCCTGTGAACCTTCTCAACCTACACTAACCTTCGATGTATCCATCAGTGATGGGCTTGTAGACGAAGCCAAAGACGGCAGGTTGTTATTACTTCTGTCCACTGATGATTCTCGAGAGCCTCGATTCCAAATCAGCGACGGACCAGGTACACAGTTGGTTTTTGGTCAAAATGTAGAAGGCATATCTGCCAATCAGTCCATACGTTTCAACAAAGAACATTTCGGGTATCCCATTCAAAGCATTGACAATTTAAAACCGGGAGAATATTGGGTACAGGCATTATTGCATACTTATGAGACGTTCAATCTATCTACAGGACATACTGTAAAGCTCCCTATGGATAACGGCGAAGGCCAGCAATGGAACCGATCACCAGGAAACCTTTACAGCACACCCAAAAAGATCGTAATAGAAGAAGGTCAATCAGGTAACTTCAGTATTACGATTGATCAAGTGATATCGCCAATTGAAGGACCGGTGGATACAGAATGGATCAAGCACATCCAAATGAAAAGTGATCTCTTGAGTGAATTTTGGGGTCGAGATATGTATTTGGGGGCGCATGTTTTGTTACCGAAAGGATTTGAAGAGCATCCAGAAGCACATTATCCATTAATGATTTTTCACGGACATTTCCCTTCTGATTTCGGAGGTTTCAGAACCACTCCTCCTGACCTAGATCTCGAACCTGATTATTCTGCTCGCTTTGGTGTTTCTGGCTACAATATCATGCAGCAACAAGAAGCCTATGATCAATACCAGCAGTGGATTAGTGAAGACTTTCCACGGTTTATCATTATTGAGATTCAACATCCAACACCATACTATGACGACTCCTATGCGGTTAACTCTGCAAATCAGGGTCCCTATGGAGATGCTATTACTTATGAGTTGATTCCATACATTGAAGAACAATTCAGAGGTATCGGAGAAGGATGGTCCAGATTCCTTTATGGTGGATCCACAGGTGGCTGGGAAGCACTTGCTGTGCAAGTAATGTATCCTGATGAGTACAATGGATGTTTTGCTGCATGTCCAGATCCGATAGATTTCCAGGCATATTGTATCAATAACATTTACGAGGACAACAATGCCTACTACTATGAAGGACCTCACAGAAAAGATTTAAAACCTGCCCACAGAGACTATTTAGGTCACATTTCCTCCTCTGTCCGAGACATGAACTGGCGAGAGCTTGCTTTAGGAGACAAATCCAGATCTGGACAACAATTTGACATCTGGGAAGCTACTTATTCCCCACAAGGAGAGGATGGGTATCCGGTTAGACTTTGGGACAAATACACTGGTGAAATTGATCATGAAGTAGCCGAGTACTGGAAAGAAAACTATGATCTTCGATACATTCTGGAAAGAGACTGGGAGAAACTTGGACCCAAGTTGGAAGGCAAAATCAACATCTACTGTGGAGATATGGATAATTATTACCTGAACAATGCCGTCTACCTCATGGAAGAGTTCTTGGAGAGTACCACCGATCCATACTACGGTGGCGAAGTGGATTATGGAGATCGCGCAGAGCATTGCTGGAATGGCGATCAGGAGAATCCAAATCACATCTCGCGTCTGCGATACAACACCATGTATGTAGACAAAATCATGAAACGAATTGATGAAAGTGCTCCAAAAGGAGCTGACTTGACGAGCTGGAGATATAAGTAATGAGAAAACTAATCAACACTCTCAAAGAAAAGTGGGCGGAATACATCCTGGAGATTTTAGTGATCACAATTGGTATTGTCGGTGCATTTCTTCTGAATAACTGGAATGAAAACGTTAAAGCGAATAATCAACAAAAGGAGATAATCAGTAATCTTCATGAGGAATTTGAAACAAATCTGGTTTCACTTGAAAAACAAATTACCCGTTTAAACAAGAAAATCAGGGCATGTAGTCAAATCCAAAATTTAACTGGTCCTTCAAATAAACTAGATGACGCCATATTGGTAGACACCTTGATTCAGCGATTGTACGACAATCCAACCTGGAATCCTAGCACCTATGTCATCAGCGATTTAAGAAACTCGGGTCAACTAAAATCCCTCAAAAATGAACGACTGAAAGAACTTCTTCATGAATGGGAACAACATTATGAAAACCTGAAAGAATGGTATGGCTTTGAATTAATGATGTACGAAAAATTCGTAGTATTCATGAACGAAAATGGCAGCGCGAGAAATGCCATGTTCAAGCCTGCATTTGGGAAAAGTAAATTTTCAAATGCCAATGAAAAGCTATTTAAACACCCAGAGTTTGAAAACCAGGTGGCCCATGCACTCATGGTCACAGCAGGACTACAAAATATCTATCAAACAGAGACTGTTGAACTTATTGATCAACTGCTCAAAGAAACAGAATGAACCTAAACCATATTTGGTTTGACCTTGGTGAAATATAACTGCAATGTTGTGCTACAAAGAATGAGTCCAACTAACAATATTCCAGCTGTTAAATAAGGTGAAACGTCTAGAATATTGGCATTTTCACTACCTGTAAATAAGCGATAAAATGAATTGATCTGAAGGTAATTGAATATTAATAAGGAAGATACAACCAGCACCTGGTAATGCCCATTTTTCAATTTTCCAGGCAGTCTTCTACGTAATTCAAAAGACTTTAGAGTAGCATATACAAACAAGATTAATGGAGCTAATCCAAAGACAATGATCATAGCCACTTTTATTGCTTTTACCTCATGAATCAATGGTGCTGCAACAACAAATAACGCAATCGTCAATAAACTAGTGACTAATTGTGGCCATCGGAAGTAGTTTGTGAATAGTGTAAAATGCGCCTTTCGCATCTGACGAGTAAGATCTTTGATATACCGAGAGTTAATATCCTCTATTCGTTCATTAGGAAAAACATGATCTATTTTAGCTATTGTCTCTTCGAGGGAATCGTCTGAATGCTCATATGCTGACGCATAATGATCCAGAACTTCTAAAAAAACCTCCTGGTACTTGAAAGGTTTTTTGATCAGGTGAGCCTTTAACAGGTCAAGTTCATTTGTGGTGATTGTTTTCATTGGTGACTAGGTTTTAGATTGAGCAATAAGCTGAGATTGTTAAGAAACCCAGCCAATTCACCTACTTGTGAAGTCACACTCTTTTGCCCATCTTCAGATAACAGGTAATATTTCCGTATGCGTCCTCCTACTTTCTGAGACTCAGAGGTGATCAACCCATCTGCTTCCAACTTGTGAAGTGCAGGATATAAAGCTCCCTCTGTAATCTGCATTTCACCTTTGGTCATTTCTTTTACATGCTGAGTCATCTCATATCCATACATCTTCTCATGGTCACTGAGCAGCTTAAGGATGATAACATTCAGGCTTCCTTTGATGAGTTGTTTATTTTCCACAAATCAAATATAGGAAACTATACCTAATTATCTTAGGTATTCAATTAAGAACTTTTTGTTGTCTTATGACATTTTATAGATATCACCTTGCTGGCAATGATTTAGATCAGGTATTTCTCGCTGCTAGTTTCCTGATGACTATCTTTGCATCGCGTAATTGTCAGATTACCATTAAAGACTAAACGAAATGGCAAAAGTATCTACAGAGCCGAGAGTGCTCAACAAACCTAAGCTCAAGCAGGAAATCAATTTTATATTGATACACCTTCTTCCATTAGGTGCACTGTTTACAGGAGCTACTTTTTTTGACTGGATGTTGTGTATCGGTCTTTATGTATTCAGAATGTTCTGGATTACAGGAGGCTATCACCGATATTTTGCTCATAGATCCTATAAGACTTCACGTTGGTTTCAGTTTGTGATTGCCTTTATGGCACAAACTTCAGCGCAAAAAGGAGCACTTTGGTGGGCGGCACACCACCGCGTGCATCACAGAACAAGTGACACCTATGATGATCCACACTCGATGAAACATTATGGTTTCTGGTATTCACATGTAGGTTGGATCATTGGGCCTGACTATAAAGAAACAGACTACAAACTGATCGGTGACTTCTCTAAATACCCTGAATTGGTTTGGTTGAACAAATATTACCTGATTCCTCCATTCATATTGGCGCTGGTTGTAATGGCACTCGGAGGAATTGTAAATGGAGGAAGCATTCTAGAGATGTTCTCAACTGCAGGATTTTCTGCATTATTTATTGGGTTTTTCTTGAGCACTGTGATTACTTATCATGGTACCTTCAGCATCAACTCCATCATGCACAAGTTTGGAAAGCAGCGATACCAGTCTGATGACGAGTCTAAAAACAGTTTGTGGTTAGCTCTTTTAACATTGGGCGAAGGATGGCACAACAACCATCACTATTATGAGTCTTCAGCAAGACAAGGGTTCTTTTGGTGGGAAATTGACATTACCTATTACGTGTTGAGAACATTCGCCTTCTTTGGATTGATTTGGGATTTGAGAGGTGTGCCTGATCACATCAAATATTCTAAAAACAAAGAAGAGGCGAAGGAGCTAGCGAAAAAAGCTAAAGAGACTGCAGCTGCCTAAGAAATTTTAATTCATTGAGGGTGTGTTCAATAAAAGGCATCCTCAATGTGTTCTATACCTTCACCATGCTTGATGGAGATGATATCAAATCGAATATCTTTCATCCAGTTGATCCCAAAGATGTATTCTTCTGCCGCATCTATGATGGATCGCTCCTGAGCTTTGGATACAAACTCCTCTGGCTCACCATAATCATCACGCTTTCTTAATTTCACCTCGAAGAAGACCAGCAATTCATTTTGCCAAATTCCAATGATGTCAATCTCACCTCTACCATGTCGATAGTTTCGCTCCACGATTTCGAATCCCTTGTTACGGAGATAAGAAACCGCTAAATCTTCACCATATTTGCCCTTATTTTTCGAATTCATGGTTTGATAAAGATAAGCCGTAACTGATCATTTCTTGATTGAATGAATTTGAAACTTGTCACAGTCTTAGACTGTTGGAACCTTATATTAACAGATAAGTGACTGAGCAGAATAAAAAAACACGTTTTATAAATCTTGGACTGAAGGACTACAAAGAGACCTGGGACTACCAGGAGGAGTTATTCAAAGAGCAAGTAGACAGGAAGATTGCCAATCGCAAGCTTCCAGAAGACGAGCAAACACCTACAGATAATGTGGTGCTGTTTTGCCAGCATCCTCATGTTTATACATTAGGTAAGAGCGGAAAACCTGAACATCTTTTATTAGACACAGCTGGTCTTGAGGAAAAAGACGCCAGTTACTACAAAATCAATCGTGGTGGGGACATCACCTATCATGGGCCTGGCCAGTTAGTCGGGTATCCAATCATAGATTTGGACAACTTCTTTACGGATATCCACAAATACCTGCGCTTCTTGGAAGAAGCCATCATCCTTACCTGTGCGGATTATGGAGTAAAAGCTGGTAGGATCGATGGATTAACTGGAGTTTGGATTGACTTTGAGGACATGGATAAGGCGAGAAAAATCTGTGCAATGGGTGTGAAATGCAGTCGGTGGGTAACCATGCATGGATTTGCTTTTAATGTCACGGCAGATTTGAATTACTTCGGCAACATCATCCCTTGTGGTATTGATGATAAGGCGGTGACTTCTTTAGATAAGGAAGTTGGTTACACACCCGACATGAAAGAAGTAGAAGATCGTGTTAAAAAACACATCGTTGATTTGTTTGAAATGGAGCTAATCTAATTCATCAAAGTTTTCGTTAATTTTAAAGGACTATGGTTAATTGGAATGAACATATAGTAAGTGATCCAAAGGTTCTGTTTGGAAAACCGGTAATTAAAGGAACAAGAATCCCTGTTGACTTAATATTAGAAAAATTAGCCAATGGCGAAACCTTTGAGTCTCTTCTAGCAGATTACCCCAAACTCACAAAAGAAAAACTATATGCATGTTTGGCTTTTGCCTCTAAGCTCACAAACATGAGTCAATCATTCGAAATTTCTGCCTGATGTATGATTTGGTGGCTGATGAAAGTGTTCAGTTTAGAATCATTTCAACACTAAGAGGTCATGGTTTCAAAGTTTACGCGATAATAGAATCCGATGCCTCCATTAGTGATATTGAAGTACTCCAGATTGCTCAGGAAAATCAATGTATCCTGTTAACAGAAGATAAAGATTTTGGAGAGTTAACCTTCAGATTAGGAATGCATCATCATGGTATAATTTTACTGAGGTTATCAGAGGTTGAACCCGAGAGTCGAAGCAATTTAGTTCTACAAGCAATTGAAAAACATTTGGATCAAATGCATGATTGTTTTTCTGTTATAACCCATGAAAAAATTAGAATTACCCGCCTAGAAGAATGAAGAAAGACATCAATTTTCCCCAAATAGAAGACGTATTTGTAAGTGTAGTGAAAGACGATGAAGGCTGGAAAGTATACCTCCTTAACCGTACAGATAAATCATTGGAGACGGTGATGGTCACCAGTAAAGGTTATGGTGTTAAGGATGGCAAGGAACAAAAGACTTCTGTTCTCAGACACATGATGCCTAAAATTGAAGCTGGAGAATATGCTTTAGTGGAACCAATCGCAGAAGAAGTTTTCCACTTGAACAATGAATATTGGGTAAGCTTCTTCATTGATGGCCAGCTCTACGATAAGAAATACATCTTTGTGCCAGAGACCATTATCAAAGAAAACCTGAGCTTCATTCCAGAGCTGAAACTACAAGGCGTATTGCATCAATAAAATTTGCTTCCTATTTAGTTAAATAATCAAGCGCCTGTTCTTTGGTGTTGAAAGGCATGATCTTCTGTTTGGCTATCAGGTTATAACCAGAAAGAAATACTTTTTTCAAACCTGTAATTCCGACTACAGCTCCTCTCTCCGTTTTCGCATCAAACAACTCTTTGCCCAGGCGTTTCACTTCGGCCATGTATTCCTGGCTACCTGTGACGTTATTGAAATCGCTGAGCGTAAAAATTTTACCTGGTGCGCTCTGATAAAAGCTGGCTGTTGCTTTGACCACTTCGATCATTTGCCACTTGTCTTTACAGTGCGAGTAGTCAATCAGAAGTACTTTTTTGCCGTTATGTTCTATCCAACTAATGTATCTTTCGGGGATAAATGAATCACTCATTTGCCTAGGTGTTTGGTTAACTAAATATACCCAATGAACCACTCAATTGCAGCAGTTAGATGCAACAGACCAGACTGATTTTAATCACTTAAGCTCTTTTTATTTCCATGAAGATAGCCTTGCAAAATGCCCACAACGTGTGCAGCTATTTCTCCAGGTGAGTTAGAGGTCGATAGGTTTCGGGCTGTGAATAAAGTTCTCTGTAGAGGTTCTTTTCGAGGAAGAAAATCCTCACTATAATTGGCAATTTTAAATGCGGGAACAAGGCTAATGTATGCTCCAGATAAATAGGATGGGATTAACATATTGCTGCCATGTACTCCAATGCACAGATGTGAGGTAGCATATTGCTCACACCATTTATCCTCCTGCTGTGTGAAGAATTCATAGTCCATTCGCTGATCCTGCAAAAACGAATAACTCAAGCCTTTGCCAATCCCAATAGATTTCCAATTAACTCGAATGGATCTGTTCACGCGCTTGATTAATTTTTTGTAATTAGAACGCTCTTTGAGCAGAAGATATTTCTTCAATGATCTAAGCCGAGTTTTTCTCCAAACCAGATACAGCCATTGATCCACTTTAGAAGTAAGCCACATCCGATCTTCGCGAAGAAGTAAGATGATTTCATAAGGCTCACCTTTTGCAAATTGACTGAAGTCAAACGGAGACACTTTGGTAAAAGCTGTAAGGTCAACTTCTCCAAGATCTATCGACATATCCACCTCGGCCAGCTGTATTTTATTGTAGCGTTTAAGTTGTGTTAGGACAAAATCATGAAATCCGTTTAGATGATCATCTTGATTCCTAAAAGTGGTTTGGACCAACCAAATCTCGTCTACATAATCTGGAACAAAGTGTTGGAAATTCGGATGAACAATCACGATCAGTTTACCACCAAAGTGCTCATATCTGGCAGAATTGAATAGTTTGTATAAGGCATGCCCATAACAAGCATCTAAACAGTTCAGAACAATTGCCTGATTACTTTTGGATCCTGTCTTAGCTACTATCTCAAATGATGCAGCACTACCAACCTGATCAAGATATGATTTTACAAAGGGTTCTGTCAGCCAATTTCGAAAGTGTGGATTGTCCTTGAGAATCGTCCCATCCATAGTTATTTCAACAGGATGGGCATAAAAGTGACCTGAAGGAAAGGCCTCAACCTGATCATTATTAGTAACAGAAACATGGTGCCCATGAAACCTTACTTCTTTATGAGACTCTTCTAGAAGTATGACTTTATCCTCTCTAATTACCAGATCTGCCATAAAGCAATTTTACGAAACGATTGTAAATAAAAATTCGTGGATGCTCCTTTTATTGTGGACACATTGGTAAATTCAGAACAGATATCTTTGCTCATTTGGACACTCCACCTAACCAAAATACCTCCATATGGATTATCGCTTAAGAAACCTGCTAATTCTTGATATTGAAACTGTGGCCCTCACAAAAGAATATCAAAAACTTAATGCTGACCTGCGCAAACATTGGGAAAGAAAGTCTAGTTTTCTTCGTAATGAAGATGAATTAACATCTGAGGAGCTCTTCAGCGAAAAAGCCGGCATCTATGCGGAATTTGGGAAAGTAATAACGGTTGCTTTCGGGATTTTTCATGACTTGCCGGATGGAAGCCTTGCACTTCGGGTCAAATCAGTGACAGGACATGATGAAGCAGCCTTGTTAAAAGAAATAAAGGACTTATTGGAAACTATATTCGATCCAGAAAACTTAAGACTATGTGCCCACAATGGAAAGGAGTTTGATTTTCCTTATCTTAGCCGCAGAATGCTCATCAATGGGATAAAACTCCCATATGTGCTTGACAACTCCGGCAAAAAACCATGGGAAGTGAATTTTCTAGACACCATGGAAATGTGGAAGTTTGGAGATCGAAAGAACTTCACCTCACTCGATCTACTCACAACCATTTTTAACATCCCCTCGAGTAAATCCGATATAGATGGATCAATGGTAAACAAGGTTTACTATGAAGAAGAAAACGGGCTTGAGCGCATCCAAAAGTACTGTCAGGGAGATGTAGTCGCTACCGCACAACTTTTTTTGAAAATGAATGCGCTGCCCGTAGTAGATGAAAAAAATATTACAATAGTTAGTTAACTCTAT
>CEPX01194225.1_pt1 | contig 11497 bp, 13 predicted proteins | sample 361361 | NCBI WGS metagenome assembly CEPX01 (sample SAMEA2619974, study PRJEB7988) | marine metagenome | biome: marine biome (ENVO:00000447); feature: mesopelagic zone (ENVO:00000213) & marine oxygen minimum zone (ENVO:01000065); material: "saline water (ENVO:00002010), including plankton...
GGTTCCCGAGCCGATGTCCGGTTCGAAGATCAAATCGCTGCGATCGTCGTGATGAAGAAGGCCCGTCAGGAAACCTTCACTGGACCGGCTTCCTCGGGAAGAATAACCCTTCAAGATGGCATGAGCATCATAGGGATTCCGAGGAATGGAGAAGTCCAAACCGTGGAGGACCTATCCCTGAAGTCCGACGCTATCAGCGTCGTTATCCGCGAGGAAGGCGGGCGATTCCTTTCGTATCCGCCGTCCAATGCGCTGATTCGCGGCGACAAGGCATACCTCGTCGTCTCGACAGCCTCTGTCACCTTCACGATTGATGGTGGTATGTGGCTGAACGATTTTGTGGCATCGATAGCTTCTCTGGAGGTCTTCTCCGCGCGGAGGATTCCGGAAACGGTCGAGGATGTTGTGGTGGACGTTAATGCGGCGATTCGGGAAGGCCAGGAGAGCTTGGGACGACCGTTCGTCCCTGTCTCCTTCATCCCTACTCCGCCTAAGACGGCGCTCCTCCAGAACTACCCGAACCCGTTCAACCCAGAGACGTGGATTCCGTTCCAGTTGTCTAAAGATTCCAGCGTGCTTATTACGATCTATGCCAAAGACGGCAGGGTCGTACGCATTCTGGACCTCGGACATCTGTCTGCCGACTCGTACACACGACGAGAGCAGGCAGCATACTGGGACGGCACGAATGAAGCTGGAGAACGTGTTGCCAGCGGCCTGTACTTCTACCGCCTCAGAGCGGGAAAGTACACGGCTGGTGGACGCATGCTTCTCTCAAAGTAGTAAGCGAGCAAGAAAGGGCTCGCATCGATACAGGCTCCCTCATCACATCTGTGATGTTTCGGGAGCCTTTTTTATTTTCGCCTACAGTGCCTTGCCGCTTGCCTGCCTTCCGCAGGCAGGTGGCGAGGTTACTACAATAAGGCGAAAATAATCCCGAGCGAGTACCCCGACGTGATGTCGGGGGACGACGAGGGATCACCTATTGTTTTCTCTTACCCACTCGTCTATACGAGTAGTATCAGGGTGAAGTTCGAGTTCAGTTTCGTCTGCGTAGACTCGTGCGTTTTCTGTGTTTGGTTTTTTTCTATTAATGCGCTCTAACTGATACTTTTTTAATATCTTCTCCAGCAGATCTCCAAGGGGACTTTTTAATACTGATTCACTTATCCATTGAAAGACGTTTAATTTTTTGGGCCCCCAACGCTTATCAAATGCAATCTCTTTTTTTTCAGACCATTTATTTGCCTCAAAGAACTTCCTTGCTTCTGCTTCTTTTCCATAGATTGGCACGAGGTTTTGATAGAGTGTTTGCCAGTAGGCATTATATGGCGGTCGCAGCGTGTAGCTATCCTTTGTTACAAAGTGATTAAAACAGAACTTGTCTTTTGACTCTTCTTTAGAATACGCACTCTTTCTTCTCTTTCCCGCTAAACTAAAAAGCGCGACTGTGCATGCTCGCGCTGTAAACATTCTTCCAGTTTTACATCCTAATATAATGTCAAAATCAGAATCTTCTGTTTCCTCCCCCATGGCCATAGAGCCTGCAACAAGAGCAAAGTCTATAAATGGAATCCAGTTAAAGATTCTTCTCTCTGCTAAAAGCTTCTCCCATTTTTCTTCAGGCTCATTCATCATCTCCCTGCGGCTTGTCTATAAGCTCTGGTTCAAAGTCGGTTCCCTCTCCAGTTAGTTTTAGTACATCCTTGTCTATTTTTTTAAATTCTTTACTTGCTGCATTGTGGGCATTTACTGTTGTACCTAAATGCCCTCCTACCTTCCGCATATAGTCTTCATAGGCAATAAGATGTCTTCGAAGTCCTTCTACATTTTTTAGAATATCTTTAGTAGATTCCTGAATTTGGTAGGACCTCATCCCCTGCCACATTGCCTGAAGTGTTACATAAAAGGTTGTTGGAGAGACTATGTGAACGTTTTTTTCTTTTGTTGCATAGTCAATAAGATCGCGCGTATTTACCTTGATTGCTCCCACCTGATTTACCAAAAGATCATAGAAGATTCCTTCTGCTGGGATAAACATGAAGGCAAAGTCAGTTGTTCCCTCTTGCGGCCTAATATATTTTGAGGTTTCATCAATTCTATTTTTTAAGTCCTGCTTAAATAACTTTTCAAGTTCTTCACGGCGTGTATGATCTTCCTCCTCTACAATACGATTGTAGTTTTCTAAGGAGAATTTTGAATCTATGGGGATAATTTTTTCACCTACGAATAGGACGGCATCAACGATTTCTCCATCTTTGAACTTGTACTGCATCTGATACTGCTTTGGCTGGAAAGCATTCTTTAAAAGCGTTTCCAGATAATACTCACCGAGGATGCCTCGCTGCTTTGGGTTCTTTAGAATATCCTGAAGCTTTTGAAGCTGGTCCGCAAATGTTTCTACTCGCTTGTGAGATTCTCCAAGACGTGTGAGCTCTTGAGTTACATTATTAAAAATCTTGTGGCTTTCACCAAACTGGGACTGCATTGCCTTTGTTGACTCGCCGAGCTTTGCGTCTAGTGTTCTTGTTATTTCCTGCAGCTGGTTTTGCAAAAGTACAAGTGACTGGTCGTCTTTTTCCTCCTCTTTTTTGGGAGTCAGTTTTTTGAGTATGATATAAAAGCCCGTGAGAAGTGCTGCGGCAAAGACGACGGCTATAATAATGATTTGGAGCGCGTTCATATTAATTTAGCGAAATAATAAATCCAATTGTGATAAGAGTGAGTAGCGCCACAATGTCACTTGCTATAAGAAATAAAATGGAAAGTATTCTTTCTTTTTGAAAAAATGCCTGCGCCAACAGAATATTTATAAGAATAACAATTCCTCCTACTCTTGGTATCACAGCCATGTCCCCCTTATCTCCCAGCATCTTAATTTCTTTTGATGCGCCAATTTGGAGAATGAGGCCTGAATCAGGAAGACTGCTCTGACTTATAAGAAACACTCCTATTCCTATTCCATATAGTATTACTGCTATAAGAGTGAATGCCAGAAGCGGCTTTTGTAGCACTTCGGGAAGGTTCATTTGTATGCATAATACCCCAGCCCCCTTACTATGACAATAACAAAAAATCAGGGTAAAAGCCCTGATTTTTTTATGCTAGTTGTTATTCCTTGTCCTGCCTTTTTAGAAGCGCTGTAAGAATTGGCGGAGTAAGGAGAGTGGTAAGGATTACCATGATAACAACAATTGAGAAAATCTCATTTGTAATTACACCAATAGACATTCCTACGCTTGCAAATATCAAACCCACCTCACCTCTAGGCACCATACCAAATCCAACAATCCACATATTCTTTTTGCCTGCGAATACTCCTCCAACGAGTTTTCCTATAAATGCTGCGGCTGTAATCCCCAGGGCGAGTAGGAGAATTCTTACATCCCCGAGTGTTCGAAGATCTACTCCCATGCCAACCCAAATAAAGAAAATTGGTACGAGAAAGTGCGCTATTGGCTCCATAAGGTCTTCTACATGGCGGTCCGCATAGTGCTGCATTGCGAGCTGTATTTTATGTTTCGTATCCTTATCTGTATTCTGTGCTGCCTCTTTTATTTCTTCACATACTTCCGGATCCCTGAAGAATCTAAAGTGTACCGAATCTAGCACGAGTCCCGCGGCAAATGCTCCTACAATTGGCTCAAGGCCAATAAGCTTTGCAAGATACGCAAAGATGAGCGCGAAACTTACTGCAACAGTAAACTTCATTGCTACTCCTGTGTGGATTTTTGAAAAGACTCTTCCAATTTGAGGCGCGGCAAGCTGACCAATAATAATTGCTCCTATAAGAAAGAGAATCGCCTTTGCCAAAATCCAGCCAATTAGCCCTATTCCTACTGCACCAAGTGTTGCGATTGCTGATACTACTGCAAGGATTACCAGTCCTAGGACATCATCTATGACTGCTGCTCCAATTACAGTTTGAGCTGCTGCGGTTTTTAGTTTTCCAAGGTCTTTAAATACTCGTGCAGTAATTCCTACTGATGTTGCTGTAAGCGCTGCTCCTAGGAAAAGATACGTTGTCATTTCAAGTCCTGGAAGGAGCCATGGACCTACAATGTATGTTCCCAGTACAAATGGTACTACTACTCCAACGAGTGCTACTAAGCCGGCTTTTACGCCAACGCGCTTCATCTCTCCAATGTTTGATTCAAGTCCAATTTGGAATAGAAGAATTACTACGCCTAGCTCTGCAAGGAAGCTGAATATTGTGTCTGTTCGGAGAGGCTGAAAAAAGTAGATTCCAACGAGTGTAAGGTTTCCTAGCACGATTCCCGCAATAAGCTCACCAAGTACTGCTGGCTGACCTATTTTTTCTACAAGACTTGAGACTTTTGCAATAAGGAGAACAAGAGCAATCCATAGAAAGATTATGGCAAAATTGTGTCCTTCTTCTTCGTGTTCTGCTGACTCCTCCTCTGCTAATCCATTTTCATGCAGTACTTCCTCTACATCTCCTCCTGCTCCTTCTGTTAGGCCTCCTTCATCTGCTATTGCAAGAGGGGCTGAAATAAGCAGAGCTCCTACAACTACGAGTGAAAATATTTTTATTAGTTTAGGCATATTCATACAAAAACGAGATAAATTTTAAAACATCCACGATCCTTGTGTCAATTACTTTCTGTGGATAGGTCTTAGAGACGCCTCTTATTCTTTTTCTTTCTTATAACCTTTAGCCGCGCTAATTCACGCTCGAGAGAGCCAAGAGCAGAGATGTAACTTGCCTTATCAGCGTTACGCTTTTCATGGACAAGCTCTTCTGCCTTCTTTTTTGCCTGTTCCACCTTTTCTTCTGTTAATTCTTCTGCTTTTTCTGCAGTGTCTGCCAGTACCCTAATCTTCGAGTCTGGAAGAACTTGCACAAATCCTCCTGAGGAGGCCATGTGTACTTCTTCTTTTCCCTTCTGAAGAGTAATAACTCCGGATGACAAAGGCGTTATGAGCGGAAGGTGGCCCGGAAGAACAGTAATCTCCCCCTGCCTTGCTGGAAGGGTTACAGAGTCTACTTCATCATTAAAGACAGTGCGTTCTGGTGTAACAATGGTGAAATGCATGGCTTAGGAATTAGGACTTAGGATATAGGATTTAGGTTCTACTAATTTACGACTTTTTTTCTTCGTCAGACTCTTTTACGTCTTCAATGCCTCCCTTCATATAGAAGGCGCTTTCTGATTTTTTGTCATGCTTTCCCTCTAATATTTCTTTGAAGCCCTTGATTGTTTCTTTTAGCGGAACATATTTCCCTTCCTGACCGGTAAATGCTTCAGCAACTGAGAACGGCTGAGACAGGAATCGCTGAATTTTTCTTGCGCGTGATACCAAGAGCTTGTCTTCTGGAGATAATTCTTCAACTCCCAATATTGCAATAATATCCTGAAGGTCTTTGTACCGCTGGAGCACCTCTTGTACGCCTCTTGTTACTTTATAGTGCTCCTCTCCAAGTATTTTGGGATCTAGAATTGTTGAGTTTGAGTCGAGTGGGTCAACTGCCGGATAGATACCGAGCTCTACTAGTGAACGGGCAAGGACCACGGTTGAATCTAAGTGGCCAAATGTTGTTGCCGGCGCCGGATCTGTTAAGTCGTCAGCCGGAACGTAAATTGCCTGAACCGATGTGATAGAACCCTTGTGCGTCGATGTAATTCGCTCCTGAAGCTCTCCCATTTCAGTTGCAAGTGTTGGTTGATATCCTACTGCGGATGGAATTCTTCCAAGGAGAGCTGAAACCTCAGAGCCGGCCTGCGTAAATCGGAAAACATTATCAATAAATAGAAGCACGTCTTTCCCCTCTTCGTCTCGGAAGTACTCTGCCATGCAGAGGCCTGTAAGCGCGACTCTCGCGCGATTTCCCGGCGGCTCATTCATCTGGCCAAAGACCATTGTGGTTTTATCCATTACTCCGGATTCTTTCATTTCTCTATAAAGATCGTTCCCTTCTCTTGTTCGTTCTCCAACTCCGGCAAAGACAGATGCTCCACCGTGAACTTTTCCAATATTATGGATTAGCTCCATAACGATTACAGTCTTTCCCACTCCCGCTCCTCCAAATAGCCCTACCTTTCCACCCTTTACAAATGGGCAGATGAGATCGATAACTTTAATTCCTGTTTCAAATACTTCTGTTTTTGTTGACTGATCCGTGAACTCCGGAGCCTCTCTGTGAATTGGATACTCTTTCTTGGTTTTTATCTCTTTTGTTCCGTCAATTGGCCTTCCAAGAACATCAAAGATGTGGCCCAAAGTTTCTTTTCCAACGGGCACTGTAATTGGCTTCCCTGTGTCATGCACCTCTGCTCCTCTTGCAAGACCATCAGTTCCTCCCATTGCGATACATCGCGCGACCTTGCCTCCTAAGTGCTGCTGGACTTCAAGTGTTAGTTCGTTCTCTCCATTTTTCACTGTGAGAGCGCTAAAAATCTTCGGCGGCTCTTCTTTAAAAAGAACATCCACAACTGGTCCAATGATTTGTTGAATCGTACCTTGCTTCATACTTCTTCTAATACCGCTTTCCCGGTTGAGATTTCTGCGATTTCTCTTGTAATCGCAGCCTGCCGGAGCTGGTTAAACGTAAGTTTTAAGTCGTCGACCATATCTACTGCAGCATCGGAGGCATTCTTCATTGCTACCATGCGCGCTGCCTGCTCTGATGCTATTGATTCTAGTAATGCCTGATATACCTGCGTCTGAATTGCCCTAGGAAGAATAAACTCTAAAACTTCGTCTCTTCCGGGCTCGAACTTGAACTCATAACTATATTTTGGCAGGTCTTCTTTTTCTTTTTTCTTTAAGTTTGATTCTACGTCTCCCAAATCTTCGCTTGATTTTATTGGCAGAAGCTCGTGAATCACACTTCTCTGATTAATCGTTGATACAAAATCGCTATAAATAATAAAGACGTGGTCGTATTTTTTATTTAAAAACTCATCTGTTGCCAGTCTGGCGATTGGTGCTGCGTCATTGAAGTTTGGCGCCACTGAAAGATTATCGAATGATGCAAGTACATTCCACTTTTCCCGCGCTGCCCTATCTTCACCTTTTTTTCCTATTACAACATAATCTACCTTTCTTTTTTCTCCCAAAATTTTTAAGAACTGCGAAACTTTTTGGAAAATTTCTGTATTGAAACTTCCGCATAACCCCCTGTCAGACGTCATTACAATAAGAAGCACTTTCTTTATCTTCTTTGGCGAGAAGAGAAGTGGGTGCGCTTTTTGATTTACTCTGCCTGCAAGGTCATCTATAACAGCCCATAGAGTTCCCGCGTAATCACGAGACGCAAGCACTGCGCTTGTTGCGCGCTTCATTTTTGAGATAGAAACAAGCTCCATAGCTTTTGTAATCTTATGGATATTCTGAATCGAGTGGATTCTTGTTGTTATGTCTTTTAAATTACTCATCTTTTTCTTTCTTTTCGGGTTTATTCTTTTCTAAAAATAGCTTTTTATAATCCTCAATTACTGATTTTACTTTCTTTTCCAGATCTTCTGTTAATTCTTTTTCTTTTTTAATTGCTTCGAGTATTTCTTTTTTTGAAGTCGTAAGATACTTGTGAAATTCGTTTTCGAATTCTTTTATCTTATCTACCTCAATATCATCAAGAAATCCATTTACTGCCGCGTATAGGATTACCACCTGATTTGCTACTGGCATTGGTTCGTACTGAAGCTGTTTTAAGATTTCTACAAGACGCCTTCCTCTTTCAAGCTGTGCGCGAGTTGATTCATCAAGGTCTGCGGAGAATTGCGCAAATGCCTCAAGCTCTCTAAATTGCGCAAGGTCAAGCCGGAGACGTCCTGCAACTTTTTTCATTGCCTTAATTTGAGCTGCTCCTCCTACACGGGAAACAGAGAGACCAATGTTTACTGCCGGACGAACGCCTCTATAGAAAAGGTTGCTTTCAAGATAGATTTGGCCGTCGGTGATAGAAATGACGTTTGTTGGAATGTACGCGGAAACATCTCCTGCCTGCGTTTCGATAATTGGGAGGGCTGTGAGAGATCCTCCGCCATTATCTTCTGACATTTTTGCCGCGCGTTCCAGAAGCCGTGAATGAAGATAAAAGATATCCCCTGGGTAGGCCTCTCGGCTTGGAGGGCGTCTTAATAGCAGAGAAATCTGCCTGTATGCCCATGCATGCTTTGAAAGGTCGTCATAAACAACAAGAGCGTCTTTCCCCTTGTCCATAAAGTACTCTCCTATTGCTGCTCCTGCATAAGGCGCGATATATGAAAAAGAAGCTGGATCAGATGCCCCTGCTACGACCACGATGGTATGATCGAGAGCTCCTTCTTCTTCAAGCTTTGCAACTGTTTTTGCTATTTTTGATTCTTTCTGACCAATAGCTACATAGATACAGACAAGATCTCCTTTTTTCTGATTGATAATCGTATCTATAGCAAGCGCGGTCTTTCCTGTCTGCCTGTCACCAATAATAAGTTCTCTCTGCCCGCGTCCAATTGGAATCATTGAATCAATTGCTTTTACACCTGTTTGCACTGGTGTATTCACCGGCTCACGAAAGATAACGCCTGGGGCAATTTTTTCAATTGGGTATCTTTTTTCTGTTTTTATTTCTCCCTTTCCATCGATAGCCTTGCCTAGAGGGTTTATTACTCTTCCTATCAGTTTCTCTCCTACTGGTACAGATAGAATATTCTTTTTTCTTTTTGTGATAAATCCTTCTTCTACTTTTGTAAAATCACCAAGAACGATTGCCCCTACAGTGTGCTCCTCTAAGTTTAGAACTACACCCTCGGCAACCTCTTCATTTTTTTCATTTATAAATCCGATCATTTCAGACATCATTATATCTTTCAGTCCTACAATCTTTGCGACACCGTCTCCAACTTCAACCACCTTGCCTATCTCTTCGCTTTGCACTTCGCCTGAAAATTCTTCAATCTGCTTTTTAATTTTTTCCAATATTTCTGCCTTTTCCATATTATTTCGTACTGAACATTTGATTAATAATGTTATTAAATGATGCCTCAATAAGGTAGTTGTCGTCTAGATTAATTTTTACGCCGTCTATAAGCTCTGGATTTTTCTTCATTGTGATTTTTGCGGCCTCCCCTCTGCCCACAAAATATTCTTGTATGCTTTCCTTGCCTTTTTCAATTTCTTCTTCATCTCCTTCGGCTTCTATATATATACTGCTTATTTTTTCTTTTTCCTGCCACGTTTTTTCGAATTCTCCATATATCTTTTTCAAGAGATGAGTATCATTGCTTTCTCTTACGTATTCCAGAAATCCTTGAACCCCCTCCTCTAACTCTTCGGGAGAAGGCGCGGCTCGTACAATCCTTTCAAGAATATGTGAATATTCTTTAGTTGTCATGTTTTTTTAATTCTTTTTCTGCCTTATCCCAAAGAAGCTCCGACGTTTTCTTGTCTGCAACTCTTTGCAGGATTTTTCTTACTGATTCTTTTACCAGAGCATTTGTTTCTTTCAGTATACTCTCTCGAATCTCATCCTTTTCCCGCATAGACTGCTCTTCTGATTCCTTTAAGAGCGCTGCCGCGTTTTTTCTTCCTTCTTCTACAAGTTCATTTTTTAACTTTCCTGCTTTTTCTTCGGTTTCTTTTAAGATTGCTTGAGATTTTTTTTCTGCCTCAAGAATTCTTTTTTCGTATTCTTCTTCAGCGCGCTCTACTTTTTCTGTGAGCTCCTTTGTTCGCTCATTATTTTCTTTTATTTCTTTTCGTCGTTTTTCGAGAACTCCTAATATGGGCTTGTAAAGAAAGCGATGCAGGACAAAAAGTAAGACTCCAAAGTTTATAATCTGGGCCACAAGGAGTCGCCAGTCTATGCCTAGTTTATCTAAGAGTTCCACGTGTGCTCTTCGTGTTTTTCCGCAGACGACGAACTGCGGAGGTGGTTACCCGCCTAATTTTTCGCTTTGCGAAAACTTTGGCGGATGTAGGTTTGCTAGCTAAATTTTGTTCGCCATTAGGGCTCCAAAATTTAGAGCAAGCTCTACACGAACTTTACTATCAATGCGACTACCAATGCGTATATTGCTATAGCTTCTGCGAATGCAACTGCCAAAATCATCGGAGTCTGTATTTTGGAAGCTGCTTCTGGGTTTCTTCCAATTGCCTCTAATGCTTTGCTAGCTATCTTTCCAATCGCAAGAGCTGGAAATATTGCTCCAGCTGCTATTGTTGCACCAGCGACAATTATTTTAATTGCTTCTAAGTCCATGTTTTATGTATTAATGATGTGCTGTCGCGACCTTTATAAATACCAATGTTAGCATTGAAAATACTACTGCCTGAATAAATCCTACGAAAATTTCTAAGAATAGGAAAGGGAGTGGCGCAAGATATGGAACTAACACCAGCACTACGGTGAGAAGTACCTCACCAGCAAAAATATTACCAAATAATCGAAAAGAAAACGAGATCACCTTTGCAACTTCTGCTATAAGCTCAAGAATTCCTATAAATGTGCCTATAAAATAGGGTTTCTCCCATGGCGGACAAAAGAATTTTTTCCAGTACTTGAAAAATCCCAGTGCGGCGATTCCAAAAATTTGTATGCTGAGTACTGCTGAGATTGCTATTGCAAGAGTAAAGTTAAGGTCAGCTGATGAGGAGCGAAGGAACGGCACTAAAGTCTCATGGCCATGCTCCCCTTCCATGATGCCTATTGTGCCTAATCCCGGAATAATCTCTACAAGATTTGAAAGTACTACAAATATAAAAATTGTAGCAATAAGGGGAAAGTACTTTATTGAATCCTTTCGGCTTCCGGTTACAGAGCCCATAAAATCCAAAAGTTTTTCAAATATAAGTTCTATGAAATTTTGTAGTCCTTTTGGCTTTTCTGAAGAAAGGTTTTTTGATATGAGCAGCGCTATAACAAATAAGAGAAGTATTATTCCCCAGCTCACAAGCAGCGTATTGGTTATTGGAATGCCTGCTATTGTAAACAATCTTTCTGCTGCTAAAGAGATGTGCATAGGTTAAATTTCCTTATTGTCCTTTTCTTGATCCTTTATAATCTGTTTGATCTGCTGATAAATCAGTAATGAAGAAAGTGCCAGAGAAACAAATATTCCTACAAGCAGAAATATAAAAGACGTTCCTAGTCTTATGTCTAGAAATCTTCCCAGGAGACCAAGTGCAACTATCGGAAGTGCAATTTTATATCCTAATCCCCATGCAAGACTCACTGCCGCCCCTAAGGAATTTTTGCTTTCTTTTGTACTGCTTTGGTCTGTCACAAATGCTTCAAAGACTCAAAACGCCAATAGAATACCTTACTTTAGGGGTTCTTGTCAATTGTGTATAAGTTCTTTTTGTGGTCTTGCTTTGTAATTTGAAGTATTACTGACAAGCACTCCATACTCCTTTTCCTTCTTCTTTTGCCGCCCGCTCTGCCTTAAGAAAATCTTCTTCATATAATATATCTGGAGGATATGAAACTGCAAAGGCAGCACCTTCTTGGATGAGCTTTAGGTTTACAAAAATTTCCTCGTCAGCCTCAGGA
>CEPX01150409.1_pt1 | contig 11496 bp, 3 predicted proteins | sample 361361 | NCBI WGS metagenome assembly CEPX01 (sample SAMEA2619974, study PRJEB7988) | marine metagenome | biome: marine biome (ENVO:00000447); feature: mesopelagic zone (ENVO:00000213) & marine oxygen minimum zone (ENVO:01000065); material: "saline water (ENVO:00002010), including plankton...
GGATATAAACAAGGTATAGGTAAAGGTGAATTAGGTTATGAACAGGCTTTGGCTACAGGTCAGCTTGGCTATGAACAGGCTTTAGAGTCTGGTGAATTAGCTTTTACGCAGGGTAAAACAGATATACAGCAAGGTTTAGAGACTGATGTTTTTGGTGCTCAATCAGCTTGGGAGCAAAGACAAAGAGATTGGGCATTTAGTCTTCTTGCTGGAGATATTTATGAAGGTAATACCTAATGGCTAACGGTAGATACAGACAACCTAGGATGTATACTAGAAGTGATGCTATAGCTAGTTTGACAGATACTATTTTTACAGTTGCATTACAAATGCATAAAGATAGACTCGTAAGAGATATAAAAGAAGGTGATCGTGAATATGCAGCTACTGTTAGTATGTATCAAGATGCAAGAGCTGAAGCTAAGGAAGCTAAAAAGCAATATCAGGAAATAAAAGATGAATGGAGAGAAACAGGTATAGGTCTTAATGAACTTAATGAACTTTTTAAGACAGATACATCATTGAAGGTATTGAAAGATATTAATGAAATACCTGCTAAAAATTGGGGAGAAAGAGCAGAGTATTTTTCAGATAAAGCATATAATTTGGAAAGAAAAGCTGATCTTGTTCAAAATATATTGTATGGCGATATAAGAAAAGCTAAGAATATCATGGCTGGGGGTGCAGGTAAAATACATGGTGAAGATCCTTTAGCATGGGAATTATCAGATTTAGGTTATGAAGCATATAAGAAAGTTGAGGGTAGTACTAATAAGTACGTAGAAGAGTTTTTTGAACAGAATCCTGCAGCAGTATTAGCATCCTTGAATAAGCTTCAATTAGGTGAATTAAATAGGATGGTTATACGGGAAAGAAGTGGATATTATGGTAGAACTGGACAAAAAACAAAAGCACAAGGAGAAGAAGATAAGAAAAAATTAGCTAGACAATATTTTGGAACTCTTCTTGAAGGTGCAAAGAAGCGAACTAAATTTGAGGAGCGTTCAAATATTAAAGCGATATGGGCTGTAATGATAGATGCTGGTCCAGATGTTTATAAACAAAAAGATATAGATGAAAAAAGACAAAAAGTTGAAGATCTTGCACTTGAGATTGGACTAAGATATTCTTTAGCTATGGGTGATGTTGAACCTTCTGATGATATGGCTTTAAAACGCTTTAGGGAGTATGATTTAATGCATAGTCTAGCTACTGGAAAATCTGCAACACATGAAGGAGTTATAGCTAATCCTGATTTTTATAAGTTTTGGAATTCTATTGATAAAGCATATGAAGTTTGGGAAAATGAAAGTGACCCTACTAAGAAAGGTGCTTTGTTGCTTAACGCACAACAGCTCTTCGGATTTTATGGATCATTTGAAAAGTTTAAAACAAATATAACAAATGTTAAAGAAACGTATTTGCTTTCGCCTTTTAAACAAGACAACTTGATTCCAACAGATGATGGAAATACAGGAGATGATGATCCACCTATTGAAGAGTTGGATGAATGGCAAAATCTGCAACTAGAAACTGATATAAAATAAATGGCATCTCCATCTCCAGCAGTACTTTTAGAATATTCTTCACGTATTAAGGAGGAATTGGATAAACTGGAGAGTTTTGAAAAGAAATCACGTTATTTAGATCAAACACTCGGTAAGTCAACTCTAACACCAAGAAAATTGATGGCTCATAGTCCTGATATTAAACAGGATATCAACTCTTATATGATAAAAAATATAGCAGATGAGTTTGGAAATCCAGAAGATCCAGGTTTTACATTTTCAAAAGAGTATTCTGATAAGTTTCTTCTTGATAAATTAGAGCTGATAGAAAAAAACCAGCAAATGTATGAGGATTATTTTGGTGGTGAAGAAGGCATTACTGAACTAGAAGAAAGTTACAGACAACGAAATGCTGCTTATACAGAAGCTAGTGAAAAGGTTTTAAATTTAAGAGATGCTATTTTTAAAAGGCGTAGAGAGTTTGACGCAAGATCAGAAGCATTTGGGGGTCCAGCTGGTGTTTTTACAGTTCCTATGCAGGCAATGAAGCCAGTCATACAGTGGGCTGCTGGTTGGACGGACTGGTTTCAAGATGAAGGTTTGGAGATGGTTGAAAATAGAAAACTTGATTGGGACCCAGCAAATAAAAGATATGGACCAGGACCAGAAATTCCTGCTTTACAAGCTGAACTTAGAGAAGCTTATGAGGAAAAAACTGAAACTATCCCAAGACAGTATCTTCCAGTTGCTGAAAAGTATAAAGAATATATAGATATGGAAAGAAGTGATAAGCATAATAGAAATTTAATTAATTCTACAGGTATTGATGAGGCATTAAGATTTCTTGATGTAGAATCATTAAAACCGCTTTTACAAGGGAATTAAAAGATGGCAAATGGTCTTTTAGGAGATACTTCTTCTACTCAAGACATCTTTGATATATTAGATCCTACTAGGAAGCAAAGAAAAGAACCCCAATATATACCTGATGTAATAGAGGGCACTACAGGCAGTCCTTTATGGGATTTTATAGGACAGGCTACATGGAAATTCACAGATGAACTTATGTTTGGATTACCTGGAGTTTCAGATGCAATAGATGAATCTATAAAAGGCGATGCTGCCAATACTTTTGAAGAAAGGCTTCTTGGAGGTGCTGCTGGAGATTGGGAAGAACTATCAGATGCAGGTAAAGCAGGTGCTATGGTAGGTGGTGCTTTAGGTATGCTTCCTACATTTGGAATAGCAGGTATTTTAACTAAAGGTGGCATTAGGGGTGCTGCTGCTATTGGTGGTGTAGGAGCAAAAGCAGCTGTAAAGAAATCTATTCCTGAACTTGTACAAGCTGGTAAAAAATTACCTGTAAAGAAGGGTATAGATGTAGCTAGAACTCTAACTGATGATGCAGCACGGACAATAGTTGATGATGCTTTTGATATTGCTAGTGCGGCAGGAGATATAGCAAAGCTTGAAGGTGGTATATCTCGTGAAATATATGAAGAGAGTTTAAATGCTGGTATAAAAGCCAATATAAGACAGACTCTTGAATTAGCTGATGAAGAACTCTTAGAAGGTTTATCAAGAGAAACAGTTAAAATTATTACAAGAAATAATCCTGAGAGTGCTGAGGTTCTTATGAGAATGCTTGCCAGTAAAGTACCAGGATTCCGAGGAAGTCCTAGAGCTGCTATGCTTTTGGGAGCTGCAGGATATGATGCCGCTATAGGTCTTACAATGGGCACTATGAGAGTTGGCATAGAAGAAGCATACGCAACTACGTGGAATGTTAAAAAAGATGTGTATGGAGAATATGAAGATATAGGATTATATGATTTTAATGCAGGAGATTTTGCTAAAAGATGGTGGGAGACTGCTATACATGAGGCTCTTGTTTTTGCTCCGTTTGGAATTGTAAAGCATATCAATCCAAAATTATTCGGTGGAAGAAGTACTGGTGCAAGTCATGGTAAAAGATTAATGAATATAATTAATCAATCTACCAGAAAGGTTTGGAAGCCACTAAATAAATACACTAATAAAGAACTCAGAATGCAGCTTACAGCTATGGATGAGATAGCAGGAGGGAGTTTAAATTCTTCTGCAGGTCATAAGTTTGCGAAACTTGCAGGCAGGGATGGTAATCGTCAATGGTGGGTAGATGCTACAACAGAAGCAGATACTAAATTAATGAGAGAATTCCTTGGTAAGATAAGAAAAGATTTTGTATTGAAGGCTCCAGCTTATTGGGCAGGAGAATTTGGTGCGGATATGTTAAGATCAGTACCAAGAATGGCAGCTGGTGTGGTGGCAATGAATATTGCAGGTTTAAAACAATCATTTTCGTATCATGGTTTTACAGAAGAAGCATTAAAAAGTGCTATGGGAGAATCACCGCCAGAGATAGCAGCTAATATTTTTACAGCTATGTTTTTTACAAGAAAGCCACACAGTTTTAATGTTGAAGCATCTCCTGAACTGTTTAATAAGATATTCGAAACTGGTCAGATAGAAAATTATAGAAAAGCAAAGATAAGTAAATTAAGAAAGATGGTTGGTGGGTTGAATACCTTTGGAGCAGATCAAAAAGGACTCCAGAGGATTATAATGAATTATGGTCATTATGATGTTAGAGAAGGTAAGGATGGTGAAAGTCAAATTTTAATTAAAAAGACTTTAGATTCTTCTCGTGAATTCAATGAGATTGAAACTATTTTTAAGCCTTATGAGGGTAAGCAGAGGACAGGTACTACAGATTTAAGAACTGCATTCAATGCTCGTATATCAGAAATGATTACAAATGGTGATATAACTTATGAAGAATCCCTTCCTTTGTATGAAAAACTATATGTTGCTGAAAAGATTGTAGGAGTATATAATAAAAATACAAGTGCTCAAGTTAATGTAGATAGTTATACTCCTAGAGAAGCTTTTGATATAGTTAATAAGGTAAGCTCTGTAAAATTTAACAATAAATTTATAACAAGGAATGATCCTGACTCTCAAATTGAACATTGGATGGAAGGGATTGTTAATGAAACTGTCCGCACTCCTGTCAATATTCAAAAAGAGCATTTAATTCAGACATACGAAGCTCTGGATATAGAGATAGAGACTAATCGAAAAGGTCCAATGAAACTTCCAGATATAAGGGATATAGATTTTGGTGATGGAGATGTCAATCAAACTATAGCTTATTTATATGAAACTGGTATAAAAAATAATTGGATTGAACGGGGAAGCCCTCTTAGAGTAGAGTTAGCCAAATTTGATGGAGACTATCAGGCAAAAGTTAGAAAAATATATGAAAATTCTACTGATAGAATGATGGCATTAATACATGGTGAAAAGTGGAGTGATAATCATATAGTTGATCCTTTGGTTCTTATTAATGAGGTATGGGCTAATACACATAATGATTTATTGTTACAGACTCAGAGATATAATGCTTATGAGCTTTTTACAGGCGGTACTGACCATAATACAACTTCATTAAAAGCAAGAGATATTAATAATTCAATTAGGAAATATTTAGGTTCAAAGGTAAAACCTGAAGTTACAAAAGGTGAGAAGGATGTAGAGAATTATGGTGAGGTAGATGCATTTATAGGCACTCTGCATAGAGTAGTATCATCTTTAAATCCAGATAATGTTCGTAAAGAGCGTACAGTAATGACTCAGGAAGATGCTAGTTCTCTGATGGAATTAGTAAGAGAGGCTACTGGGGATCTTTTAATAGACAGCAATAACTCTAAGAATTTTGAAAATTATATAATGAATAAGTCCATGAGTAGACTTGGTATGAATGATATGACAACTGGTATTGATACTAAAGCCAGCTTATGGACTCTGATGCAAGATGCCAATATTAATAATCAGACTGAAGGCACTAAGCCTATATTCCCAAATGTTGATAGTGTGAAAAAAACACTTCAGTCTGCTCTAGATTCTAAAAAAATTAGTCAAGAAACTCATGATGAGTTAGTACATCACTATACAGAAATGTCTGATGCTATTTCCAGATCTGGATTTCCTGCAGAATTTGTAGATAATGCAGTAGAACAAAGTTCTGGTGATTGGCAAAAGTCTATTACAAAATCTCTTGCTAATGGATTAATGGTAATGGATGAAATGGCTGGAGATAGAGCAAGGAGAGTTTCTTCACTTCTTGATAATGAGGTATCCAGACTTGCTATGCTTCATAAACAAATTGAGTCGGGACAGGATATGATTGCTCCTGAAAAAAGAGAAAAATATGATAAACAGTTACAGGATCTTCTTGATAGTAGGGAGCAGACTCTTGGATTAACTACTATGATAAAGACTGCATTAAAGGATAGAGATCCATATATGTTAAGAGCAGTTGCCAGGAATGAAGGGAATGTACTAAATGTTATAGAGGCATTAGCAAAAGATCCACTTGAATCAGATAAATCTCTTTACCTTGAAAATTTGCTTAGGCTGCGTAATGATATTACAAATCAAGCACACTTTCAGGCATTGAATGAATCTACAATCCCTGAGTTTATAAGAGAACAATTAAGAGTACATGAACGTAGCATTCCTGAGAAAGATTTACAAGAAACTATTATGAGAATGACTACTTCTCAGTTTTCTAACAAGTACAGGATGTCTATTCGTGATATTGATACAATTTTTGAGATTGACAGAAGTGGACAAAAGAGTGCCAAAGATATTAGAGCATTTGCTGAGAGTATTCTTGGTGCTTATTATACTAATCCTGCCAGTATACAAAATTCAACACTAAGAGGTCAGGTAAATCAGATTACAAGTACATTAAAGAACTTATCTGGACAAGTAACTCTTACTCCCCAGAATTTTATAAACTTTGTAGTTGATCCATTACGACTTAGAATGCAAGCTCAATCTGAGTCGATAGCGGCTGGATTAAGACCAAGTTCAGTTGAAATAGATACTGATTTATATCAAATCACATCTTCATACTTTTCTAAAGTACCCGTTAAAACCTTAAAAGTGGACCTTAGCAGCAATACTTTGATTCAAGACTATAAAATGATGGGTGAGACAGCAAACCGTGGTTTGACAGGCATTTTACACGCTTTAGATCCTGATCAGAATCATATATATCTTGCTGAAATACAAGGTATAGATGTAAAAGGCAATATTATAAGGAATATAAATGGGTTTGATTTAAATAATATTAATAGTGCTTTAACGTCAGGTAACTTCAAAATAAATAATCCAAGTGGAAGGTCTGAGTTCTATAGACATGATGATCCAAGTAGAATGATGGATGTTAACCGCAATTTACCTGTTCAAGCAGAAAGATTTAAGTTGATACCTATTAATTGGAATACTTCTCTTGTTGTTAGAATGGATAGATATACTGGTTCTATCCATCAGCAAATACAAAGACAATTTAGAGCTGCTGATCCTGTTAGTAATGATCCAGGTGGTGAGTTATTTAGAAAGTTGGAAGCTCTTTACGATGGTGATATAGCACAGCAAACTCCAGAAGGGGCTGCTATAAGGAATATTTTGAATGCTATTAGGAGAGCTGATGATGATGTAGATGTAATTGAGGCTATTAAGCTTACCAGAATGATTCTAAATATGCCGCTTGCAATACCTCGGGTTATTGATAATGGAGTAGTTCATCTTGACCATAGTTATATAAAAAATAGACATAAAAGAGATCCGCTTACTGAAACAAAGAATGGATATATACCTACAGATGCTAATAGGGAAAAAACTGCTTTGCTCTATAGAAATGCTAATTCTGAGTTATTTCACAATGTATATAATAGAATTAGACCTTGGCTTGAACGTGATCCAAATACGGGTGAGTTTAGAAAGTTAAAAGTACTTTCGATAGACGATGAGGGAAGTCTGGTAGATAGTAATGGCAACACACTTGATAATCCGTTTGATTCTTTAGCAAGAGCAAGAGTTGAATTGGATAGAAGATCTAATCTAAATGCTAATGATCCTGACTATATTGATCAGAATACTTTCAAGAAGAATGTTAGAGATATAGAGAATGCGAGAAAATCAATGCTGGATGGTGAAATGTTTTTAGCAGCTGATCCATATCTTGCTACTCTATCTATGGTAGGATTGCATCCAGACATGGTGCGTGTCGATATGAATAATGATGTAATTGGATTTAGATCAGGAGCATTAAAACCTACTATAACATTTACTGATATTAATTTTGACAGAGGCAGCTCTGATTATGGAAGAGTTCAAGAATGGTTTGGAAAGACTGCTTTTAAGCATAATCCATTTATGGACAATCTTATGAATCTTTATGAAGTAGATGCGATAACATTCAAGTCTGCTAATAAAATTAATAGTCTTAAGCTAAGAGCCAATGAAGATATCGTTGATCAATTCACTACAATAAATCCTAATTCTGCACAAGTTCAAGATAGAAGTGCCTATACAATGAATTGGAATGAATTTTTAGGAGATAAAGCTAATTTTATTGGAGAACGCAGAGTAGTTGAGATACCTTTTGAATCTATGAGTTTGCGTGGAGTATCGAGAGAGCATGACCCTCTTGTAGGATCTAATACTGGTGTTCATATGAATCATGATAATGGAGTAGCTGATTGGATAGGTATAGAAAGTAAAATTGGTCGTTACCAGGATGGATTAGCATCTATGTACACTAGTGTATACTATAGAACTGCTTTAGCACAAAGAATTCTTGGTTCCAGAGCTGAATCTGGTGATCCGTCAATAGTAAATAGTGCTATAAGCTCAGTACTCCTGAGAGATGGAATTATTATTGAACCTTGGGCACTAAAAAGATTAGATAATAATATGTTAGGTTATTATATGAACAATGGCAATATAGCTGGTGGTATAGTTCCTGACGGTTCTCTTGATGTAATGACTGCAGATATGGGTAATCTTGCTATTACTATACGTTCTGATATCGGTACAAGACCAACGGTTCAATACTTTGGTGAATTTCTTCCATCATATTATGCAGCTCAGAAGAATTTTAAATTTCCTGGTGCTGAATTAAATGGTGTGCATAACACACTGATTCAGCGTATACGTTATTATTCCGAAGCAGGGATGGATAGATCAGCAGATGGATTTATGGCTAATATTGATGGCAAAAGTTTTTTACAGGTAGAAGGAAGATTTATTGATAAAAATGGATTTTTAAGGGATCTAGATACATTTGAGACAATTGATTTACCAGAACCTGCAAGGTCAAGAAATAAAAGAACATTTATACAGGCTAAAAGCAAAGAAAATGCTGGTTTGAAAATGATTAAAGATCGTAGTGGTGATTTTGTAACGCTTGCTGATGCTGCTCTATGGTTAGAACCTGAAGGTTTAAGTATTGGGATGTTAAGTAGCAGACAGCCTAGAAATATGATGGGTGATATCGTTATTAATAAAATGGCTATTGTAGAAGGGATTGATGGAGTTCGCAGAGCACATGTAGATGAAGCTGCTGGCAATGTTAGTAGAATGAATTATGTAGATGCCATTAAACCTCAGGATGCTGATTTTGATTTCGATAAATCATTTAATTTTGTTGCTGCACCAGGGTTATTTTGGAGAGAAACAAATAGATTAGCTGGTCATGTAACTACTGAAACTATAAATAATGTCCTTGATAGGATGTTTGATCCTAATATAAATGAGGGATCTATATCTAAAACTATAGTTGATTTACTTGGAGCAGACTTTAGCAATGATCAAGTAATGTATGAGGTTAATTCAGCAAGGGGTCGTTTTGTTAAAATGCATCAAACTGTTACTTATCTTGCAAATATGTTTAGACAGTATCCTCATGTATTGACATTTGAAAACAAATATATAGAAGGAGGCGGTAAATTTCTTCAAGTTCATTTGAATACTAGTGGCAGATATTCTACTGCTGTTGATAATATATCTAAAATGGTATCAAGGTTTATTGATGTAAACAAAAGATTACCATCTGAACAATCTGTAAGAGATATTCAGAGAATACAGAATAAAATACTATTTGGATATACTGATGGAAGAGGACAATTCCAAGACGGGATATTTGAGATTAGATATGAGACTACTAGAGAGCCAGGAGAAGTTAAAGTTCAAACCAGACAACAAGATTTAAATGATCCAAGATATCATCATGTAAGAGATGCTATTAATAAAAGATATATACTTCCTATCAATAAGTATCTTAAATATAATAGGGGCTTAGAAGTGGATGAGGGCGGTATGGAATCTAAAGCAACTATAGAAAATTATGCTAAAGCATACGAAAATTTGCTTAAGGTATCCTTAGACCCAACTAATGATTGGGGTATAGATCCTAGAATAGATATGGAATCAGGAATAAAAGCTGCGGCTGATTATTTTGCTGTTTCAAAAAATCCTTATGATATTGCGATGAGAGGGTTGCATGATCTTTATAGCAAAAGCACTACTTTAAAAGAACAGGGAAGTTATGGTAAGGGTCGTTCAGTAGAGCAGGATATTATAGACTATGTTGAAGGTGGATATGAAGGATTTGTAGGTGAATCTCCTGAGGCTGTTCATAATAGGGTTTTTAATAAAGCATTGCGTAACTATGTACAAGATGAAGCAAGAATGCTGAGGCTTAATGATTTAGCAAAACAGGAAAAAAGTCTTATACTGCAAATAGAAAAAGAAAAACAATTCCAAAAAAATAATGAAGAGACTGAACTTATAAGAGGTCTTCAATTAAAGCTTGATAGAGTTCAAGAGTTAAAGACAAGTATGGAAGAATCATTAACATATTACTTTAAGAATGATCCTGCTGATCCACCTGTAGTTTTATTTAATGAAGGATACGAAAAAGGAACTTATATAGCACAAGTCAAACCTATTGTAGTTATAGATAAGGCTGGAAACATAAAAGAAGTAATTCTTAAAGGCAGATCAAACTTTAAGACAATTTATAAGTCAGATAAATTGGTACAGAATGGTAAAAGATTTCAAGTTACAGATGGAGAGGAACAGAAAGGATTAAGGATTTTACATGAAGCATTCAGTGGTTTGCCTATGTTTGAAATGGAAGATGGAAGTTGGGCAAGGCTTTCAAGTTATGAAGCTAGAAATCATGTAGAAAAAGCTTACAGAGGTATATGGGCAAATATTATTAAAGCAAAAGAATTACTTGATAAAGATAGGGATGTTCAAAAGGGTGGCAAGAGACAATCTATTACTAGATATGTGATTGAGCGTGAGAGAGTTTTATATGATAGCCTGTTTCATGATCGTAGAATAAGTGAAGATCCTGTAATGCAAAAAGCATTGATTTTAAGAATGCTTATACCAGAAGTATCTGATAAAATAATATCAGTAAGAAGTGTAAATGAAGGCTCAAATAAGCAGGCTGTTTATGATTATATGTATAGGGAAAATTCATTAAATGAACCAATTATATCTTTGCTTGCTAAAATATCTTCTGGTGAGCATAAAGGGTCAAGGGAATTTGCTACAGAAGTATTGGATGATATAAATATTTTAAAGAATGCTGCTTTTATAACTACTGAAAATCCTAACATAGATATTAATTTGTTGATAACAAGAATGTATACAGAGCCAGCAAGTTTAGATGGTTTTATGACCACTGAAAAATATTTATCCAGGGATGTATTTGACCAACAGCGTTCACAAGATCAAATTGCAAGAGATGCAGCAAGAGTGATGATAGATTATGCATCAGGCAAAGGCATTATTGATCCAGTTATATTATATAAAGCATCCAAAGAAATGTCTAAACGAAATATACCTATTAGAGAGCAATGGGGAAGAGTTGAACATCTTAGTAATGAAGATGGCAGTGTACGTGAATTTGGTATAAGAAATGTTCTTATTTCTGAAAGGGATGCATTGAAGAGGAAAGACTTAGGTGAACGTGGTGGAGTACAGGAATCAACTGTAAATAGGATTAAAAGCATTGTAGATTGCTATAGACAGCAAAAATGAAAAATAACGAAAAAGTTATCTCATATATACAAAATTTTCG
>CEPX01196802.1_pt1 | contig 11463 bp, 13 predicted proteins | sample 361361 | NCBI WGS metagenome assembly CEPX01 (sample SAMEA2619974, study PRJEB7988) | marine metagenome | biome: marine biome (ENVO:00000447); feature: mesopelagic zone (ENVO:00000213) & marine oxygen minimum zone (ENVO:01000065); material: "saline water (ENVO:00002010), including plankton...
ATTTTCAATTTTTCTTAGAATGTTTAGTATAGATAGGATTATCTTGATCTTCCTTATGGAGTTTCTTTTTTTCTTTCTCACTCATATGCCAAAAAGAATTGTCTAATGGGGCATTTGCATATTGATCTTTTCGATCGTGTTTGAATGGACACCACCAATTCTCGACAACCTTGACCATATAGGAACAATAATCATACATCGCAATACTAAACGGACAATATATACCGCAGTTATAGAACCAAAATATCTTAGTTTTAGCCCATGCGCTCCACCAGGGAGATGATCTTACAATTTGATCTCTATAGGCATATCTGTAGGATTTTCTATGAGGGATGAAATCTTTGTACTTTTTAAGATTCTTTGCCCCCAAAAACCATAGATGTGCTTTGACAAACAAGACACCAAGGATAACAAAAGGAACTGACACAATAACTGGAATATAGATTAAGGGGATTCCAAGAATTTGTCTCCACATAGGAATTTGAGAGTATGCATCACCAATTTTAATTCTATCAGCCTCATTTATGGTGTATTTTTTAGCGGTGTGCTTCATATCTGTTTATTTAGGATGACTGTATATAAATGTTTGTGGACAGATCTTTCGTTGCATCTCTAGAGTGATAGTGAGATTGCTTATAAAGCTAAGGCAAAAGTTTATATAATTCTTTTATTGTAATTTAGTTATGTCTGAAAATGAAAATCCTCGACCAAAAAGTTATGACCAGATTTTTGGAGAAAAATCCTATACAGCTGTAATGTTAAAAGTACAAAAGCGTGAGGCTAGAGTATATAGAGTATTTGAGTGGGGTTTGGGGATTGCGGCTGCACTTTTTGTAGGGTCTATGTTCTATTCACTAGGGTCTAGGAGCCATAATCTGGACCGTAGCCATACTCCGATACAGGTTACCACACCTACAGCAACCTCAACCATAGCTGAAGTTGTCCAACCACTTGTTATTCCTAATGGCATAGATACCATCGAATAATTACTCCACAAACCTATAGTTTCTAGTATTCATATTACATACTCTTATAAACCATTGATAATTCCTTTTTGTTATGGCAGATTATGAAGACTTTAAAGCGTCAAATAAGGGTAGAGGCTCTTCCAACAGAGGATCTTCAAGAAGAGGTTCTCGAGATAGGGGTAGCTCTAGGAGAGGTTCTCGAAGTTCTGGTAGAGATAGAGGCGATAGGGAGATGACAAGAGTAACTTGTTCAGAGTGTGGTGAGAAGTGTGAAGTTCCATTTAAACCAACTTCAAATAAGCCTTTGTTCTGTAGTGATTGTTTTCAGAAACAAGATAAAGGTTCAAAAGGTTCTGTAGATTTGTCAGAAGTGAATGAGAAGTTAGATAAGATAATGAATTTCTTGAAGATTGAATAGGATGCCACCGTCCGGAATTTTGTGAATTCTACGAATTCCAAAATGCTCAGAAATCTTCGAATTTTGACACGAACCAGGATATTCTTTAAAAGAAAAAAATACGCTGCCACCCGGATTCGAACCGGGATATCCTTTCGGAAATCGGCTCTCAAGGCCGACGGAGTACCAGATTGTCCCATAGCAGCATAGAACATATTCAAGGGAAGAGAATCAATATTTAAAGCTTATTGTTAGGCGCAGTACCAGATTGGTTCAAAAACCGAAGGTTTTTGACACCTTGCTGAACTTGTTCAGCTTTGTGCCACGGTGGCGTACGTATAAGATTACAGAAATCCTTTAAATATCTATTGCTTATCCACCCAATTCTATCTTCTCTGTTTCATAGATATTTAAGAATGTTAAGAGTAGTGCAAATATTAAAGGTCCTATTAGAAAGCCCATAACTCCAAAGAGGAAGATTCCTCCAAGGACTCCCACTAACACAATAACTGGATGGATATCACTTTTATCACCTATTAGTTTAGGTCTTACAAAATTATCAATATTTCCAATTACAAAGGCTGCTATGATTAATATTATAGTTGCTTGCATATCTCCTGCTGCAAATCGGAGTAGTAGGGCAGGAACGATGATGAGTGCAGTCCCTCCAAACGGAAATAATGCAAATACAGTCATAATTACACCCCATAGAATCGGAGATGGTATACCTACAATCCAAAATACAAAGCCCCCTAATATACCCTGTAGTATTGCAGTAAGAATGTATCCGTATAGCACAGCTGATGTTACCTGTTTAAACTGTTTGGCAACCTCTGTTTGGTGTTTTTTAGTAAGTGGGATGAGCTTTTTTATTTTTTTAACTAAATCATCTCCATCTCGGATAAGATAGAAGGTTGCAAAGACAACAATGAATAGAGAAAGTGCAAGTTTTGGTATTGATAGGAAAAAGTCTTGCGCATAGTTTATGACAAATTTTGTGGTATTTTTTAGGGCTTCATTGATATAGAACTGAAATTGGGCATCTGAAATGAGTGTTTTAGTGAGGGCAGCTACCTTACAACCTGTATTGGTTGAGTCAGGGGCGCATTCTACTGGAATTATCTCTCCTGATATGAACTTTTGTCTAAACACTTGGTAGAACACCTGGGCTTCATCTACAGCTTGGTCTACCATAAGAAATGTAGGGATTGATATTAGGGCAATTAATAGGATTGAGATTAAAAGTGCAGCTAGAGTTTTATTTTTAATGTATTTCCTAGACCATTTGTAGACTGGATGGAGGATGAATGCAAGAATAATTGCAATTAATAGTGGAGTTATGAATGGTTTTATAACTAAAAAGCTTAGATAGAGCACTACAATTAACAGTATTACAAATAGGTATCTTACTTGATTCCCCCTTTTCATTTAGTGTAATGTCTAGTTTGGAGTATATAAAAGTTTCTGATAAGATTTTGTGAAATCAGACGGTTTGTAGCCAGCACCACCACTGGCACTCACAGAGTGCAGTGGTGCTGGCAGATCTGTGAAGAGGTTTTTACTACTGGATTTAGTCTTTACATTTCCAGCTACTGGTCTGGAAATGTAGATAGACTGGCTCACTGTGTGAGCCTGCAAATCCAGTAGTGCTGATGTTTAATTTAATTACAGAAATTCTTATAAACACAACAAAAAATCAATATCCTAAGGGCCCATGGTCTAGTAGCTATGACATCGCCTTGACTTGGCGAAGATCGCCGGTGCAACTCCGGCTGGGCCCACCATTCTAGATCTTAGAAAGAAAACTCTTAAAAAGCATCAATTACTTCTAATCTACATGCCCTTGTAGCATAGTAGCCATTGCGTCAGGATTGGGCTTTTGTTTAATCCCGCAATACATTGGTATACTATACAAAGATGTGGAGGTCCCGAGTGCAACTCTCGGCAAGGGCTTTTATTTTTCCATACTATTCACAGTTTTATCAAAACAGCTACTTTCCTTTACTATATACCCTTTTTCTAAGAACTGGAGTATATACGGATAAAATTTTCTCTGTTGAACTGCTGGACATCTTCCTGATAAACCAATTTTTTTCCCTTCAATAAAAATGGGAAAGTCTTGACAAGTCTTAGGTCTATCTTTATGTTTATGGATTATACATTTATTATCTTTAAGACTAGGACAACCACCATTATTCAAATCAACACTGAAGTCTCCAGAGGGCAATAGTTTTAAGCTCTTATTTTTGAGTAAGTTTGCTTCATTCCCTGCAGTTACTGTGGCAATCTGTTTGTCATTAACTATTAAATATCCTTTTCTACAACAGTAAGATTTGCATTCATTCATACAGAATGAGGATATACTATTCCTAGCTTTGTCTGCTAACTTCTCAACGTCCATTAGGATTTAAGTGTGTTGTTGTATATTAACCTATGTGAATTATAGAAAGCTTTAAATACACGTACGTGTACACGTACTTTATGGTAACTAAAACATTAACTATTACTGAAGATGCTTATAATCTTTTAAAGCAGCAAAAGTTAGAAGATGAAAGTTTTTCCCAAGAGATTACAAGAATTGTTGGAGGGAAAAGAACAAGAAAATTGCAAGATTTGTTCGGAATAATTTCTCTACAAGAAGGCGAATCTTTGCAGCAAGACTTACTTAAAGCAAGGAAAATGAATCTTCGTTTATTAAAAAAGAGGATATAAAATGAAATTACTAGATAGTACTTTTATTATTGATTTGATTCGGGGAGATAGTTCTACACAGAAAATCCTTAAAAATAACAAAAATTTAGTAACTACACATATCAATGTTTTTGAAATTATTAGGGGGTTTATGCTTCAAAATTATGCCCCTGAAAAATTACTTATCGTGAGCAAAACCCTTGAAGAGGTAGGCGTGCTGCCAATTACTGATGAGGCAATGATTAAAGCTGCAGATATTTCTTCTTCATTGATTAAACAAGGTCAGGAAATTTCTGACAATGATTGTTTGGTTGCAGGAATTTCACTAAGTCATGGTATTAAGACTATAATTACTCGAAATACGTCTCATTTTAAGAGAATTAAAGATATTTCTGTGGAGTCTTATTAATGTCCATACTTGCCCACAATATTAGCGGTCAATTGAATATAGCTTCCAACACCAGCAATTGCCAATAAGATATAGACATAGAAGGCATAGGGGCAATAATAGTGAAAGAACAGTACAAACAAAGCTATCCAGACACCTGTACACCAAGGACACTGTAATAGTTGTGTAATTTTTCTTTTAATTCCTGACTTTGGGAGATGTCTACTAACTTTTATCATTCCTGTTTTCTTTTCAACCTTCTTTACTTTATCTAGAAAGATATCTCTAATGAATTGAGCAATGGAGTCATAGACTATTAAACGAATTAATCTAAACACTGCTAAGGAGATGATGATGAATTCAAAAACAGTAAGAGAAAGGTCTTTCCCCCTTAAAATGTAGAGTCCCCCTATGAGTAGGATTGTAAATATGATTGTAAGGAGTAGGGATAGAAACTGTTCATCATGTGATTCTTTTACTTCTTTTCCTAATGTATTCATAGATTACCTTAAGAAATTGTTTATTTAAAAATATGGTACTACTTTACGGGGTAATCTAGTATCTCTTGTCACCTAATAGTAATAAAAATACAAGGTTTTATAAATCCTAAATTTTTCCAGATTGACTATGAAAACGGGTAAAAAGTTATATTCTCAGTTGGTATCTCAGGAGAGAGAAGTCTACAGACTTTGTGCGGATATAATCAGTAGTGTCCACCCCTGTACTCAGGGATCAAGGGAGTTACGTGAGGGTGCGACAAGATTGTACAAGTCGCTATCTAATACAGAATGGGATAGTGCTGGTGCTTTTAAGGTCCTTCTTGAAGATGAAGGATTGAGGTGTCTCTATAGGGAAAGGAATTTCCAAGTCGCTCATATCAAGCAGACACAGATTGGATTTCGTTTCCAAGGTTCAAAAGTAGATTCACCAGATGACGTTCTTAAAGAAGTTGATTGGGAATTGAGCAAAGACAATGAAATACCCATCGAGATCTATCGTGAATGTTCTCTAGATAAATTTTCTGTAGGTTGGAAGGATGATTGTAGGATACGTATCTATCCATCTTCAGACTCTCACAGAATAAAATCAATGACGTTCACAGAGTTGTACGACAAATATACTTTTGAAAGACCATCTCATTATGATCGGCTCATGGAGATTCTCCTGGAAAATTATGGTATGCAACTTACACGAGAGCCAGCTGAGCCATCAAGCAAGGCAAGTAGATTCAGACAGGACTTTTACGCTAGATTACATGATTATGGGGGGATTGAGTTTAAGTATTCACCTTTTGTTACAGATCATCAAGATATCGCGTGGCAAGATGCTCGCGAAATGATGGGCATAATGTTAGAAGCTATTAATGACACACCAAGAGTTCTTAAGAAGGAAACTTGATCTTACTTTATCCTAATAACTTCAAGATTCCTTGGAGCGTTTGTCTCGATTCTAAAGCCTTTATGGATACTTGAAGCTAGATCAAGACATGCAGAGTTCTCTCCGTGATTTAGAATTACCTTTTTAGGTCTTGGAGTGACGTTCTGGACATACTTCATTAATTGAGCTCTATCTGAGTGGTTTGTTACTTCAATTCTATGGACTTCCATATTTAACTGTACCATCTCTGTTTTATTACCTTCCTTGAATATTAATTCCTTTTGACCATTCATGATCTTTCTTCCCATGGAACCTTCACCTTGATAACAACTAAACACTAATGAGTGTTTTTTATCTGATGCTAGATTCTTAAGATATTCCACAGATGGACCACCTACAAGCATTCCTGATGTAGCTAGTAATACACAAGGACCACCTTCTTCAATAATTTGTGTTCTTTCTTTTTTAGATCCAACTCTTTTGAAGATTGGAGATAGGAATGGATTTGCTTCTTTATGGAAAATGTTTTTCCTAATAGATTGTGTGAGATACTCAGGATATGCAGTGTGGATGGCTGTTACGTCCCAGACCAGACCATCTATAAAGACAGGGATATCATCTAGCTCTTTTTTTCGAACCATGGTCTCGATCATCATCATGATTTCTTGAGCTCTTCCAGAACCAAGGATTGGCATTAATACCTTTCCTCTTCTGCCAATCGTGTCTTTTATGATTTTTTTAAGATATTCATCAGATTCATTCTGGGAAGGCATGACCTTGTCCTTAGATCCGTAGGTTGCTTCCATCATTAAGGTTTCTAGCCTTGGAAATTGATCATTCGCAGGGTCTAGCAACATGGTTTTACCATATTTCATGTCTGCACCATAACACAGATTATGTAGTCCATTTCCAATATGGAGGTGGCACATTGCAGAACCAAGGATATGACCGGAATTATACAAAGTAAGTCTTACGTCTGGAGTAATGTCTGAAACTTCGCCATACTCAAGTGTAATGGTGTGTTTTACAAAGTCTCTGATATGTTCAATGTCGAAGAGTGAATCTTTCTTATCATTTTTCATAATTTTAATAAAATCAAGTAGGAGTAGAGAAGATACGTCTCTTGTAGGTGCTGTACAATATACAGGTCCTTGGTAGCCCATCTTGAACAACCAGGGCAAAAAACCACAATGGTCAATGTGCGAGTGTGATAGGATGACTGCATCTAGTTGACCAATATCAAATTCTGGCGCTTCTAGGTGGGGGTATGAATCTTCAGGGGTGTGGGCAGCGACATTTACACCACAGTCTAGCAAGACTCTTGATTCTGGAGTTTGCAAGAGCATACAGGATCTTCCTACCTGTCTTCCTGATCCAAAGTAGGAGAGTCGTATCCATTCATTTCTTCTCTCTCTAATCCATCCATCATAGATTCTATGGCCGATTTTATCTAGGAATTTTCTTCTATACTCTGAGTTTTGGTATAGTACTGCACGTATGTTTTCGATTAATTCTGATCTGATAGCAGGAGTTCTTCTGATTAATGGTACCCAAAAGGTTTTTGTTCGAATGTCTTTTAGAAGCGCTCCTTGTTTACCAATCGCAAGTCCAGGTTTTTCTGCTTCAATAATCACGATGGATCTGTGCGGGTCAAAAATGATATTATCAACACCTGCATCTTTAGGGATTATTTTTTTAATGGCTTTTTCAGCCTCTTCCATATCTAGGGTTATTTTAGGATCTGGTCGTAATTCTACACGTTTTTTAATATCATCTACTATTTTTTTGATTACTCCAGTATTCTCTAGAAAGAACTCTTTGTCTTTTGTGTACAATACAATGTTTGCGCCTTCAAAACATGCTTCAGAAACTTTGCCGTCTGGTATATGCTTTAAGACTTCGTCAATAATTTTTGCCATGATAAGAATTTATGCTTCAATTTTACTCACTATTTCTTTATCCAATACTCTTTTCATTCCTTTGTCTGTTATTGTTATAACATCAATTCCATTTCCTGATGCAGAATCTCTTTGGATAGCTGCGTTAATACACTTAATCGCTAGGTCTACACCTTGTTCTACGGTAACGTTTGCGTCCCACATGGTTTCTAAAACACCGTAGGCCATAACACTACCAGAACCTGAGGAAATAAAATCAGGAATATGTTGGATTGATCCATCTGCGAATATTTCGTATATATGGGTTCCGTCTTTGTCTCTTCCACCCATAAGGAAATGCGCAACACCTGGTATCATAGACATCTTTCTAATGTTATTGTAGACCATTCTTGCCATTAAGTTAGCGGTTTCTTTAACAAATACTTCTTGTCCCATCCTCATCTGTCTTAATCTAGTCTCAGATTGGACTAATCGGATTAGTAATTGTGCGTCAGAAACAGTACCTGCCATAGTTACTGCAATATTATCTGATATTTTTTCAACTTTTTTGGCTCTTTTGCTTGCTATGAGGTGTCCTGCTGTAGCTCTTTTATCTGCTGCTAACACTACTCCATCTTTACAAACGATTCCAACAGTTGTAGTACCTGTTTTTAGTATATTTTTTTGTTCCATATTAGAACTCTTATTTCAGAATATGACTATGTAGTATGGGGTTGTTTATAAACTTTGTGTTTTTTCTATTTAAAATAATAAAAAGAAAAAAATATCCCTACTGCCGTTTCTTTATAATAACAGCAATAAGACCAATTAACACGATTATACCAATGATATAACCAGCAATAACCCATCCTAGGCCATTGTCTGAGCTTCTCCTAGCTGATGTAGCTTGGACAGGTCCAGAAGTTGGCTGTACAGTAGTTACTGTAGGCGTTGGAGCAGTTGTAGTTGGTGTAGCAGTGGTAGTAGTTGTAGGCGTTGGTGCTGTTACAACAGGTGCTGGTGTAGTCGTAGTTGGTGTAGTAGTTGTAGTATCACACGTTACCAAAAGATCCTTTGTAACTGATTCTTTCTCTCTGCCATCTCTATAGAGTACACTCACAATAAATGGGTATACCTGAGGTTTAGCATCTTCTGGAACACGAACTGTGTATGTATTACTATACTCAGTATCGTCATCCTCTGCACCTTCTTCTACATCAAAGATTTCAGTGAACCTGATATCAAGCTCTTCGTTCTTGATTTCTAGTTCAACATCGTCTTCGTCCTCTCCACCAATGTTAAAGATTTCTACCAAAAATTGAGTAGATCGTCCGCAGGCAATACTTTCTCTGTCGAAATTTGCCCTATTAATGGTTAGTTTGTGTTTTTCTTTATCAATCTCTATTGTGAAGAAGGCTGAATCAGTCTGGTCAACACCAGAATTGTTTCGTCCTTCTACTGTAATATTTAGATCAAAATCTTCTTCATCTACCCTATCAGGGATTCTATAGTCGATTGTTACTGTTTCTCTATCTCCGTTATCATCAAGATCAAACTCATCAGGTTCTTCGTCAGGCTCTAGATCGTCTCCGTCATCTATATCCTCGATATCTCCTGTAACTTCTATATCAGTAATTTCGGTATCTGCTGATGAAGATGGATAGGTGTTTTCAATTTTCAACTTAATTTCAATTTTGTCACCAGGTTCAACATTGTTAATACTTCCACCATCATTGCCTACACTGTCTTTGTCTCCTGAAACTTTGACAGTTATGTCAACAATCTCTAGAAAACTAGCAGCAGCTGCTTGAGCTCCAAATAGCATTATTACAGCCATAATACCGATAAGATATAGTTTTTTCATCATGATTCCTCCAGTTAATAAATACTAGAGGACTAAAATCAACCAATGTTTATAAGCTTTTTGCTCCTAGAGAATAGTAATTGGAAGAGAGCATTTAAATAGGGGAGAAAATTCTATTTTCCCATATGGATGCTGAGCTATCGCCAGAACTGTTGGATAATGTGTTAGCAGGTGTTAGATATATCTCTGTAGCAGTTGGATGTTTTATCTCAGCAAAGAACATACAAAATGGATACAAACACGGTCAGTATAACAAGCAAAAGGAACACAGAGGAAGGGCAGAACGAATACTGGACAATCCAGGGAGTGATGCTAAATCCTTCTGTAATCTTAGTTCCTTTGCTGGTATGGGTTTAGGAAGTATTATAGGATCATCTTGGGGACTTATGGGGGGACTCCCAGGATTTGGTATAGGAGGTGCTGTTCCTGTAGTGAGCTATCAGATAGGATATAGTGTTGGTTACAGAAGGACAAAGTCTGATCCTTCTCCTATAGATTCGATACAACCTCAAAATCTATCAGATCCTGAAATATTTGAAGATGGAGATCATAGATTGAATTAATAATTCCTAGCGAAATAAATCACTTCTTTAGCAGGTTTAGAACAATGGACACATTTCCCATCAGCTTTTTCTTTAAAAGGGATTAATCTGGAGGTTGCAGTTGTTTTCTCTTGGATTTGGAGTTCACACATCTCTGAGTTGCAGTGGAGTGTCTTCACCATCTTTTTGTCTTTAATTGCGTCTTCAAATTCTGTGAAGTTTGAAACTTCAACAATGTTTTCTTTCATCTCTTTGTCTGCCTTGGTAAACATGTGTTTCTGCATTGTTTCTAGTGAGTGTGTTATTTCTTTTTCTATATCTTTAGTTTTTATGAATTCTTTTTTACCCGTATCTCTTCGGACTAAGACAACTTGATTCTTTTCCACATCTTTTGGCCCAATCTCTATTCTGATAGGTATTCCTTTCATCTCCCACTCGTTAAACTTCCAGCCAGGGGTGTATTCTTCTCTATCATCTAGGATGGGGTTAAAACTTTCTAGCTTCTTTTCTAGCTCTTTTGCTACTTTATCTGGAGCATCTGACTTTCCTTTGAATACAATAGGGACGATTACTATCTTATGCTCTGCAGCGTTTGGTGGAATTACTAATCCTTTATCATCGGCATGCATCATTACCATTGCGCCAAGCATTCTGGTTGAAATTCCCCAGGAGTTTTGCCAAGGGATGGCTTTCTTTTCGTTTTTGTCTAGGTATGAGATATTGAATGACTTTGCAAAGCCTTGTCCAAGATTATGGGTTGTCCCCATCTGGAGTGCTTTGCCGTCTGGCATAACCGATTCGAATGTGTAGGTTGTCTTTGCACCAGGAAATTTCTCTTTCTCTGTCTTTATTCCTGTTAGGGATGGAATAGCTAGGACGTTTTTTGCTAGTTTTTGATATTCATCTAGGATTTCTAGTGATTCCTTTTCACATTCTCTTTCAGTTTCATAGACACAATGGCCCTCTTGCCAGAGAAATTCTCTAGATCTGAGGAATAGTTTAACATCTGATACTTCCCATCTTAATACATTACACCATTGGTTCAATCGCAATGGTAGGTCTCTCCAGGATCGAATCCATTTACTATATGCATCATACATTATAGTTTCTGAGGTTGGTCTGATAGCTAATCTTTCAGCTTCGTCTGATTTCCTACTCACCCAAGCTAATTCTGGGGCAAACCCTTCTGCATGTTCAGCTTCTCGTTTGAAGAAAGATTCTGGGATTAATAATGGGAAGTATGCGTTCTTTACTTTTAATTTTTTTAAAACACTATTGAATTCATTTTCAATAGTTTGCCAGATCTGATAGCCATTTGGTCTTATGATCATGAACCCAGAGACAGGTGAGAAGTCTGCT
>CEPX01179601.1_pt1 | contig 11460 bp, 12 predicted proteins | sample 361361 | NCBI WGS metagenome assembly CEPX01 (sample SAMEA2619974, study PRJEB7988) | marine metagenome | biome: marine biome (ENVO:00000447); feature: mesopelagic zone (ENVO:00000213) & marine oxygen minimum zone (ENVO:01000065); material: "saline water (ENVO:00002010), including plankton...
CTTGTGTTAGTAAAAACACCCCTATCGTCGAGGCTAACAAAAAGCCATTTAGGTGCCATTTTTTCTATCGTCGAGACTAACAGTTTGTTGTAGATTGTTAGCGTTTGGTGATGCCATGCGGTAAGTCACACCTACTGATAGCAATATCCGGGCCGGTTGTAGTATTTTGGTGATTACATAAGCGGCCAGGAGTGCATCGTAACCGAACTTGGCCTCGCCCGTAAGACCCAGAGCTATCAGAATAGTGACAATCCCTACACAGCTGAAGAATATGATCCAGTACACTGCCAGAAACTTCCAACCGTACTTCTCTATGAATTCTTTAGCTTTTTCAATCGTTCCGCTTTTCTTAGACATGTTTTACAATTGACGAAACGACCAGGCTGCGTTTCTGTCTTTCGGAGTTCCTGTTGCGACAGCTCATGGCCGCATATGGTTAGAATCCCTTTACCTGAGTATATGTGATGTTTTCTCATGTTGTTGCAAACTGGATTAACAGCCCCAGTAAAAGCCCGACAAGAAACATTATTAACAGATGGATTGGATCTTCCAGAAACCTTGCTATGCTAACTATTACTTTCTTTTTATCAAACATATATTTCCTCCACATTCAGGGGAATCCTTTCCTGGCGGTTCAAAACACCCACTCCTCGAGCTCGGCTGTGACGGGATGTTCTTTCAGGACCGGGCCTACTTCAGTATAGTTATACTGGGCGCAGGGGTCCTGATAGTCGCAGAAATTGCAATTGTAGCCATAATGAGGTATCCAGATATCATTTTGGATACTCTCTGTGATATCACGACATATCTGTTCGAGATAATCGAAGTCCGCCGGACCGCGTGTAGTACGAAAGAGTTTGCCAGAACGTAGGTGGTAGAACAGGATCTCATCAGGTTCCTTGCCATAGAGCTCTTTACACGCGAGCGCATAGATGGTGAATTGAACAGCGTGCCGCAGGACATGGTTGCTTGGAGGGTGCTTGTTGGACTTGTAATCAATCAGCAATAGCTGGTCACCCTTTTTCTCGACACGGTCAATGACTCCCTGGATATCATATCCCCGAAAATTGATGCAGAAGCGGTCTTCCAGACCCAGAGGGGCTTCTTCCCCCTGATGGCGGTCCCAGAACTCTGAAAGAAGGCGAACGCCCAACTTCTTCTGCGAGAAGAACTCGATGCAGGGATCTGACATGCGCCAGGCTATGTGGTCACCCAGTGGAACTGGGATGGTCTTGCCATTGGAAAGTTTGAACTGATGCTCAGTGATATTGATATCTTCCTTCTGCTTGCCCTTCATGAAGCCCGCACTGCAGGTCTGCCACCAGCGATACTTCCAGTAGTTCGTATATGATTCCTTGGTCTTCCATTTCTTCTTGTAAAACTGCTCCAACATATAGTGGATGTCCCGGCCAAACATGAGCTGGACGCCTGTGGGCACTTTGACATGCTTGACATATTTCAAGTAAAAGTAGAATGGACATCCTGTGTAGACGCCTATTTTCGTTGCTGAGAGTTTTCCTGCTTCCCCCATTAGTACCCTCTGCACTTAGGACAGTCTACATCGCCTGCCCTATCTGTGCCCTTGGCCCAACGCTCAATACCACAACGAGGGCGGTATTTCCCACGAGGCATGAAATGCCAATAGTCCCATTCCTTTTCAGTATCACTATCCGTCATGTGTTACCCTCCAATCTCCTATTATCAACACGTAAAGGTCACCACCTGAAGCCCGGACATCGACCTCGTGCTCTATCTCATCTTCTTTGTATATCAGTTTAGTCAGAGTTACTCCATTAAGTTCTAACTCAGACTGTCTGAAGAGTTCTGCGCCTGGATGAATCCGTTTGATATAACGGTCCACTTTGTGGCTCCTGGGATCATCACAGCTAGGAATGCGGAATAACATTTTCCTCCTCTGCGTCAAGTGCTTTGTAAACGATAACCAGGCAACCGCAATTGGGACAATTCAGATTGCTCTCAATCGCCGGCCCCTCAGCGTATTCCACACCCACATCTCCCCCATGTATCAGCTGTGTGCTACAATACCAGCATTTCCATAGTTCACTTATTGTACCACTCTCCTATTTGGTGCACCGTGGAGACAGCGTTTGCAGGTGACATACCTAACGTGCTGCCTCAACATCCTTCTGTACTCCGCATCTGTGCACTCGTAGCCACAGACTGTGAGACATCTATGACGGGGATCATCCAAATCGATACTCTGGTCTGCTGCATGTTTCTTCTTCATTCACCGTCTCCCACTCCCTCTCTTCTCCAGTCCATTCGGTAGGATATGAAGGCGACAGGCCCCCAGATAGGTGATGTAATTATAACTGTGAATATGAAACCAAAAAACATTAGAATAGATATCGTTTCTACCAACAGTTCCACAAACTTCATTCTAAGGTCCCCTCGTCACGATGTCTCCCACACTTTGGGCACCTGTCATTGTATTCCCGAGCGCAGAAATAGCGTAGACCACAGGGGCACCGTATCCATCCACTGGGCGGTATAACAAAATCGACACGCTTACGACTCAACGCTCCCACCATTCGTGATCTTCTCGATATGCTGGGCACACTCAAATATTGGGTTTTTGGAGACGTGGAGTTTCTTCGCTATGCCTGTAAGCGAGATACCACTACCGTTGTTGTTGTTCGAAGCAATGTAAAGCAGGGCCGCGGCGAATGTCGTCTGACGCCTGCTACCCGCACCTGATGGTTCCATCTCCTGGTATTCATTGAAGGCATCAATGCATTTTTCACTGAGCTCCGGCTTACCCAGCCTGCTGGCAAGTCCCTCGAGCGTCTCCTCCATTGATGGTGGGCGGTAATGTGTGTGTAAAGGTAGCATTAGCCTGTAATGTGCATCACCATACTGCAGCTCCAGAAAACGGGGCTGGTTCCAGCGAGAGACCCTATGAAAATAACGGCGCACAAGCCGAAGGTCGAGTCTAAAATGCTCTGCCAGTGCCTTCCAGGTGAAGACAACACCAGCCAGGTTCAAACCGATGGCCACGGAGACCGCAGGCCGTGTTTCAACAGGGATGTGATAACTGACGCTGCGCCCTGTCTCGAGAATCTGATGATAGGCTGCCTGTGCTGCTATGTGAGCATCCCTGAGCTGTTCCGAATACTGAATGATATCGTGATGATTGCCGAAGTAGTCGACAGCACTGAAAGGTAATCCTTCGGTCATCATGGCTTAAGGGCCTCCCACCATTCTGCGAAACTGTTTGGCATTATGTTGGCAAGAAAATCCTCGGCCACTCCTGCAACGATGAAGGCCGCCGTTGTAAGAATGATAACAAGGCCAGTAAGGATCTCTAAGCGTCCTGGGCTTTTCATTCTTCTTCGTCCTCCTCTTCAAAATACAGAACGCTTTCAGAGAGTGGTTCGATTTGAGCGAAAATGAATGTCAGGACAATGAAAAGCAGCGCCCCAGCGAAAAGGTATTCAATCACTGGAAGTGCCTACACTAACCCCGGCTTAAATAGCCTCCGGTCTTTCACTGATACCCCGATGTGTCATCATCCGGACCCAGAGGCAGGTCGTTCTGTGCCTTCATCATATCTATAAGTTCTTCAATCTTACCCTTCTGTACGCCCAGCTCCTTGCCCTGCTGTTCACTTAACATACTGAAGTTCAGCTTGACCAGTTCGATGATAGTGTTGGTAAAGTCCTCACGACCATGCCGTAATTCTGTATTCAAATTACCTAATAGATTAGGCATGGCGGCCAACCCCAACATTACTGGTGCGTCGCCTTCTACTTCGACAGTGCCAGGCACGACCGCAGGCTCACTCCGGTCTACCCACATGTCTCCATCTGGTGTAGTGATCCGTTGCCCAGCTTCCCGTGCCAACCCCTCGTCTTCTATTGGTATGCCGACTTCGATTCTGTCGTTCTCTTCCAGTAAGACTTCTTCAAAGCCGAAAGCACGTTGTAACCAAATCCATACCTGTTGGGCGGTACGAGGCCGATGCTTGGTAGTGTAATCTTCCAGTAAGGTGAGTTGAGGCATTTTCCGTGAAGGCTGTGTGATAGTCAAACTGCACTTCTTTGGACCTTCCCGATAGGTCGCATTCCAGCCACCGCCACAATCCAAACGAATGGTCCGCACGTTGTTGTGTTCTCCCACACCCAGTAGCATCTCCTCCGCACCCGATGGATCTCGTAACGGACGTCTTCGCATCCGAGCTACCCAACCACCAGCATGAGGTCTCCCTCGCTCACCACGCCGAAGTTCGGTAGGGTCTACTTCACTTACAGTAGGTGCGATTTTAGGGGGTCTTTGTTTCTCGATAGTTTTCAATGGTTCGGGGTCTTTGTTTCCTTGATAACGATAAGCATAAAGTTTGGGCGGACGGCCTCCAGTGATCCAACTTGAAATTGTAAGTGTATCATTGATCTCAACTATGCGCCCTTCTTCTCTCCATCGTCTTATCCACTTAGATAGGGTACCTTTATTCAATCCTAATTGTTGACAGACAACAGTGGCAGGCAAAGGAGGGGGGCCGCAGAGGAGACCTAATGCGCCACTCTTTTTTTCCCCTGTAAGTTTCTTACCGGCGTCAGGGGGTACATAGTTTCCATTCCGTTCCATGGACCCAAGGCATATAGGCACCTCTATTAATATCTATCAGGAGGGCAAGAACCTTCTAGCTCAAAACCATTGGAATTAAACACCAAGTTACAACTTGCCCTCCACAATCTCCAGTGGAAGCAGAGGGGTGTGTGTCTACAGCAAAAAGATTAAATAACGGTAAAACCAAACTGATTTGTCTTTGGAGGGATTTTGAGGATCTTAGGGAGCCATAACCCCTATGGAAGTATTAACTCGCTCATGTGTTATTATTGAAGCCCTCCAGGGACACAAAGTGAACGGGGTGGAGCCGGCAAGGTTTGGAAGTCGACTATGGAACAATGGTCGCCGGCTCCGGTATGTAATATGTGCTAAATGTATTTATACATTCCGGCCCTTTGGATTTCAATGGTTTCTGGTTTCAATCAGCCTACATTCGAAGAAAGTTCCCTTGAGCACATGTGTCAGATGTTCTACCAGAACTATCGACTTGCAGATGACCCCAATGCCCTGAAAATGGCACAGCGTGACCTTGATGCCATTGTTATCCGCTGTCAGCATGATAGATCCTATCCCAGTCCGTTCGAATTTTTCAAGCGAAAACAGATGATAGGGCCGATGCGATACGACGCCCAAGTAGCCCTGAGATTTGTAGATGCCGTGATGCGAGAGATTGAAGGACGCAAGATGCGTGTCTTGGGTGCCTAATGTCAGACGAGGGTGATGCAGGTGGTGGGTCTTTTGGCAAGGGTAGCTGGCGCAAGGCAGGATACAAGGACAAAATTATGGAAGTTCAGAGTGCCATCACTTCTGCTGCCGCTGGTGGAAGCGATGTAGGGGTTTACTATGCTATCGAGATATTCGTGGCGATGCTGGGGCCACACTGGGACCTGACAGATGAAGATATAGATTCCATTGCCTCGGACCGGGTAGCCAATGCCGTTCGTGAGTTCCGTGATCTGCGTATTATAATAGAAGCAGAATGGGACAAGCCAGGTGGTGGGCCAGCAGGTGGAAAACGACCATCACCTTCCAGGCTTTTCAAGATGCTTCGCCAGTGCTGGAAACTTTACGATGATGTTATTGATCCACTGGTGAAAAAGACACCTTACAGTAAGAGCCGTATGTTCAGCAAGGGATCTGAAGAAGAGACTATTGAAGAGATAGTAGATGCACAGAAGGCAGCCGTGGAACCATGAGCTCTATCCTACAGACTTACAAAGCTGATAAAGATTACCTGTTTGAGGACTGCCAGCGTATCTCTAAACGTATCAAGAATGACTGGGACTCGGTGATAGTTAATGTGGGAATACCTGGAACCGGTAAGACAGTGCTCTCCCTCCAGATGGCACAATATTTCTGTGAGACCCTTGACTGTGAATTCGATTTATCTACCATGATTACCTATGATGGTGCTGGATTCCTGGAGATGCTGGATGTAAATGATGACGAGACACCTATTATACTGGATGAGGCTGGTTCGGCACTGTTCTCACAAGAATGGCAGAACTCGGTCAACAAGGCTATCATTCAGGCATTGATGGTCGTCCGTAAGCGCCGAAAAGTGATGATACTGAACCTTCCTAAACTGAGGTTCCTGAATCCTGGTGTATCGGACCGGATTAATCTTTTCACTACAGTTTACACTGTTAAAGGAAGACGCGGCTACGCTGCGGTGCACTATCCCAGAACAACAGCATTGAGCAATTACAAATACCCCTATTTCGACCTGCGTTACATTCACCGTTTCCCAGACCTTGATCCTGAGATTAAAGCCCAATACGAACCGATAGAGCTGGAAGGGAAAGAAATGCTACTGAAACGCTACATTGAGAAGGCCGGTGGTAACAAACTGGACACACTCATGGACTTTGCGCGTGACCTGGATGCCGAACAGCGAGACCTGATGCAAACGAATGGACAGCGTGAATACCTTGGTATGAAGGTCTTTAGTGCTGACTTGATGAAGGAGGCAATAGAAAACGCCAGCTATCCTATGTGTCGGGCAGCTGCTAAACGGCTTAACCTGGAACTGTTACAGGCTCGTGATGAAAAGGGTTCAAAGAAGAAGGCAAAGAAATTGCAAGTACCAGAGGATGATGTCCCATCTATAAATGACTGATATGATGGGGTGGGGAGAATTTGCATGGTGTATGGTTATGTTATTACTGAACCCATAGGTTTAAATCAAGTTGGGACTTGTTGCTCTGCCACCGTGGGTTTTTACCGATACCATATTAGTTGCACAGGCTTTGACTTTTTACCATGGTGGCACCTACTACAAAACAACTGTTACCCACACCGACGATGGTAACAAATATACAAAAAGGCCTAAATTAATTTCCCCCCGATGGTAACAATTGTGAACAGACTGTTACTGAGACCTATACCTTTCTTAAAATCGTGTCAGGACGGGTTCGCAAGGGCAGCCGATTGAGTCCAAGGCTTTGCCCGAGCCGTGATGTATGGGCGTATACGTACCCAGTCTGTCCTCCACAAGGAGGGGCCGCCGCTGACACGGAACCCCCCTGTTAGACATATATATAAAGTTTATAACCAATTGCGAATCTTATGTGATGCTGCTTCAAGGAGACCTGTATCCAGACCAGTTTCATACGCCCCGGCAATCTGTTCAGTAGCTATGTGTATCTGGCACTGGATAAAATCAGTGTGTGTTGTATTTAGTTAGATTCCTTCTTGTAACGGTCCAGTATCTCAGCTTCCCCGGGGCTGATTTCTCCGTCCGCTTCAGCCATCTCCAATAACATCTTTTCCCAGTCGGGATTGAACATGAAGGTAGTGCGTTCCTGTTGCCGTTTCAGAACATCCGGGTCGCTGGCAGAAGCTGATACAACCAGTTTCTGGGAACCTCTCAGGTCGTTACTGACCAGGTGCGTGACACCTTCCCAGTCTTCCATCGTGACGGGGGCATCATTCTCGTGGTGTAAAACGAAGTAGTCCAGGTTCTGGCTTGGGACCAGTGCGATGTTGGCCGATTCTACGACCACACGCCCCCAGAACTTCTTCAGGGGAACCTTGTCATCCAGCCAGAGCTGTGAACAACGGACGAGTTGTGGCAGATATTGCCCAGTCTGCCGGAAATAGATTATCTTGCCAGTGGTAATTCGCCTACCGAGGGCAATGTGATAGGGATCATTGCCTTTCAGTTTCGGGAAGTCATCACGAGCGGTGATAATATGGCCAAAGAGGAATATCAAAGAGCTATAGAATGAAAGTCGACCCCAGATGCCGACCTCCGGCCCCCATGCCGGAAACAGATTCACTTCCATCAGGGCGAAGTGAGTACTCTGAAGTGCCCGGACAAGCCCATAGGTGAATAGCATTACTCCGATTTGGTAATCCCTGCCCATAAATCGAGGAAAGGTACGATAGAGACGCGCCCAGAACTTCCAGTATGCATAGAAAAAACCATATGAGGCACCTTTGATCCATACTATCTTGCCTTCAACCTTATTCTGAAAATCCTTCTTCATTACCAGTTTGGGCCGTGTTATGGGCTCGATGAAAAGTGCATACAATTGCCACATACACAAGATAAAGACGATGGCTATTACTAACGGCCATCCCCAATAGGCCACCCAGGCAGCCTGTGCTGTAGAAAAATCAGGATATGCAGTGGCGTAATGCAATAATCCTAATGCGATGTATAATGGTATCTGGTCGGGCAGTATCATCCTGGACCTCTGCCCTTGGGAGCCTCACGGAATTTTTCACCCGTAGTAGCATCGACTGTCATCTCGCGGACTGGACCTCCAGGGTAGAGTTCCCGCTGTCGGTCAGCAATGGCTGGATTCATGGCCCTTACCAGCAACCTGGGACCGAGGTCCGTCTGTACAATGTGCTGGAATTTGAGCATCCATGATTTCCACTCCATGATGATCTCTTTCCATAGGTGAAGGAGAGCCTCCTGTGGCATAGGGTCATCATAATCATCAATGTAGGCCGGGTGCCAGAACGTATCTGCATGTTGCTTGATAGCAGTGGCACGGACGAAAATATCTGGGCTGGTGGGGTGACTGCAATAGTCCTTGTGAGTTGCAATTAAACGAGTTCGTGACAGTGGAACAGTAAAAAGATTTAAAAAATTGAAACTACGTGGATTTACTGAGACCCAACGGATACTATTGGTCTCCAGCAATCCAGTTATCCTTCCCAGCTCGATGCGGGAGACATGACGACTGCCGGTCAACCACAGTTTCTGTGGGCCGAGTGGTTTGGAAGCCTTGGCACTCTTGACGATATCGTGTTTCACCCGCTGTAATGCATGCGGGTCAATTATCTTCATCTCCTTCTGCTTCTGGCTGCTACTGCGCAGGATTGCCACACCAGTAGCATTCTTGATAATCAATGCTAGGAAATAACCAATAATGACGATTATTAGTACTATCTGAAATGTTTCTGAATCAAAGAAAGCCATTAGCTACCCCTGTGTATGTCATCTATCTCATCATCAATATAATCGTTAACGCCATAGGTCTGAGGTGTGTTCTCGTAAGCATTGATGTATTCAGCCCAGCGGTCAGGACCGCCAATCCACATCACCTTCAGCATCTCAGCCATTACTATGAAAGTACCCATCCAGAAAACCATAGGGAGGATAGCTATCATAAATATTTCCCAGAAATTGTTGTTGAGCCAGTGAGCGAAGTCGATACGTTCCACTACCGTGAGGCCAACAACGATGAATCCGAAGGCACGTAACAGGTCTATCCCTGTGAACATCGCTATGTGCGCCATATGGCCGGGGGGGAAACGCAAGCCCGGAGAAAGAACATCCCGATGTGCCTCCAATCCCCACCTATCTAACAAGGTGAACATGATGCCAATACCACAGAGTACTGCGATTAGGCCCAGAATGATGAACCCCAATTCTATATAATCGTAAGCACCGAAAAGGCCAGGATAATCCTGCCGACTGGGAACATCAATGGTGACCATTCGTCAAGTCTTCTCCTTCAAGTAGTCGTAATTCTTGAATGCACCTCTCCAGCCGTCCTGTGCCATTGCCTGGGCAACATATATCTCGCCCCGTATCATCATTACCATCATCCGTGTTGCATGCCATATCATTGCTGTTCCAGCCATAAACGCTATGAATGCGATAAGGAAGGCTATACCTTGCAATATATCATTGATATTATCCTGTAAACGTGTTACGATCCATGATAGTGGGCCGTAGATGTATGTAGCACCGAAATCCACAAACCGTCCAGCTGCACCAAACATGGCTTCGAGGGCCCTCGCTGTCCAACTGACTGCCACCGCATGTTGTTCTTCGCCAACTTCTGTGGCCGTTTGTGTTGTTGCGGCAGAGTATCGCTGGACATTCTGCTGGGTCCAGAGGTAAAGTTGACGGAATTCCGTACCCTGGACACCAGCCAGAGTAGAAAAACGGAAGGGCAGGCCCGAGCCCTCGAGGTCGAAACCTGACACATAGAGATTATTATTCTCGAGGAAGGGTATTACTTCAATCCACTGCATGTCCTCATAGACTGTTCCATTCTTAAGTTCTACCACCACCTCGAAATGAAAGACCTGCTCGTGCATGATTGGATTCAGGTTCGCCAGAGTGCCGGAATTGATCTCTACCGTGTGGTATGGCCTCCAATTCCGCTCTCGGCAATTCATGTAGGCGGGATTTGTGATGCTAAACAACGGAGGAATGTCTTCGCGGTTACTTAGATTACCGCCCCAGCGCGGTTCTGACCACTGCACAATGTCAAAATCCCCCCAATCATGGTAATAGTAGACTTTGTTCAATATCCATGTATCTTCATCCACCGTACCACCTGCACCGTCCCACAGCCAGTAGCGCACTCCGGTAGAAGGCTGGGCATAATCTGTGGTTTGTCCTTCAATGTAGTCTGCCCAACCCATGACGAACTTGATATATGTCGCGCCCGCGAGGGCTTCGTCACCGTTGATCTGCGCTGACTTGCCACCATACTGCTGACGGAACTTATCGTAATAGTCATCATACCCTTCACCATTGAAAGTATAGCCCCAAGCATGCCGTCTATTCGCTTCGTAATTGGGTGAGTAAGGGATATCCTCATCCCTGCCGCTGATAATTATATGGTCTGTGACAACCTGTGTGTTCGCAGTCCATGAATTGGCATTCATCATCTGGAGATTGCTATCCAGCCCAATGGCAAAGACGCTGACCAGCATCTTCCCTTCCGCAGAGTTTTCAGGTATCAGGAAGGGCATCGTGAAGGTTAGTCTCTGGTTTGCAGGGTTGAAAGGACTATTTAATCTGTCAAAGAAAACAATGCCGTCTGTTGGGGCAAGGGTGATGTCATTGTAGTAGCGATTTTGCGACTGGATGTTGAGAGTCGCTACCTCGGGAGGACTCAAGGCCCGGTTCTTCCAGATAACGATCTCATCAAAACGGCCATTGTAATGACCAAGGATGTCATTGCCGCCGGTGTACCATTGGGCGAAGTCTGCTAACCCCAACCTGAAATTGCTAACTGGTGGGGATGGATCTTCGAGGCCTTTCATTACACCCATGGTGTCGCAATTGAAGAATCTATTGGTAGCAAGAGCAGAATTAAAAGAATCCCAGCAGGTGACTCCGGTGCCGCCAGGGCCAATTTTGTAACCTGCATCGGATAGGTACCAAGTGTCCCTGGTCTCATCAATCCCGTCAATGTATATCCTGGCTCTTGCGCCGGTAGTTACATCATCCCTCGCAACGACAACCACGACATGATGCCAGGTGTTCTGAGAGATGGTGCCGTCCTTTGATGCATATATGTGGTCATTGCCATTCACATCTGTGAAAGTTGCTACGATGCCCTCATCTGTAAAAAGATGTGTTTGGCCGTCGTCCGTGGTCAAAATATCGGTATT
>CEPX01189680.1_pt1 | contig 11457 bp, 11 predicted proteins | sample 361361 | NCBI WGS metagenome assembly CEPX01 (sample SAMEA2619974, study PRJEB7988) | marine metagenome | biome: marine biome (ENVO:00000447); feature: mesopelagic zone (ENVO:00000213) & marine oxygen minimum zone (ENVO:01000065); material: "saline water (ENVO:00002010), including plankton...
CTATCGGACAATCATTAAATCAACCTGTTGTAACCAAGAAATGGACTCCAGGACTTCTGACCAACTGGTCCACAATCAAAAGAAGAATTAAATATTATCTGGATCTGCAACAGTCATTCCAAACAGGAGAGATTGAAAAGTATAAGAAGAAGGAACAGCTGATGCAAAGAAAGAAATTAGCCAAGCTTGATACCGCACTTTCTGGCGTTGCAGATATGACCGAATTGCCCGATGCGATCTTTGTCATCGATGCAGTGCGCGACAATGTTGCTGTTCGCGAAGCTCACAAAAAAGGAATCCCTCTTTACGGAATTTGCGATACGAATGCAAACCCCGATGACTTTACTGCATTTGTTCCTGCAAATGACGATGCAGTAACCTCCCTTAATGCAATCCTTGATACTCTCGAATCGGAATTGAAGGGCAAAAGTGCTAAGAAGAAAGAGGACTTAGCCGTTGTTGCGACTTAGCGTCACTAGTCGATCGTCACTAGTCACTCGTCTTTATTCCTTGTGACCAGCGACCAGAGACAAGTGACGAGTGACCTTCATCTCATCTACAAATTACTCATCCTTTACCCCTTTCCATCATGACTCCAATATCCGCCTCCACAGTCGCTTCACTCCGCCAACGAACAGGTGTCTCTATGATGCAATGTAAGAAAGCATTGGAAGAAGCCGGCGGCGATGAAGAACAAGCCATTGAAATTTTACGCAAAAGCGGAGAGGCGCAAGCTGTAAAGAAGTCTGCTCGCGATCAAAAAGAAGGTTCTGTATTTATTGCACAGGAAGGAAACAAGGCAGGCATTGTAATGGTGCAATGCGAGACTGACTTTGTTGCAAGGAATGACGACTTCCAAAAGTTTGGACAAGAGCTTGCCGATAAACTTTTGGCCGAAGGCGAAGACGCTCTAAAGTCTTTCGCAGAAGGAGTGATGACAGACATCGTTCAAAAACTTGGTGAAAACATTTCCCTCGGCGAAGTTAAACTGATTGAGGCTCCGGTGATAGGAAGCTACGCGCATTCAAACCACAAAATAGGAGTTATTGTTGGTGTTAACCAAGGTGAGCAGGAAATTGCCCGCGATGTTGCGATGCATGCCGCCGCGATGAATCCTATATACAAGACTCCCGAAGAAGTGGATGACTCAGCGATTGAAGCCGAGAAAAATATCTGGAAGGACCAGCTTAAGTCGGAAGGAAAGCCCGAGGAAATCTGGGATAAAATTATGATTGGCAAGGAGAAGAAATTCCGTGAAGAGAATGCACTTGTAACTCAGGAGTTTGTAAAAGAGCCCGGCAAGAAAGTAAGCGAGCATCTAGATGGAGCAACCGTCGTTGAATACATCAGAGTATCTGTAGAATAGGTCGCCTGCCCTGAGCGAGTCCGCCTAGGCGGACGAGTCGAAGGGTGGAATATGTGAGGGTTGCGGTTGAATAATCAATAGTACAGAACACTCAAAAATCTGTAATAAACATGTTTTTTGTTGTACCTATGCGCAAAACTCCATATTGACAATATTTGACTTTATGGTCTTTAAAATATACAATAATATACTTTGCTCTTTCAAATTTCAGGCATAATTTTTGTAGAGAGAACTCTGTTTCTTATTGTTTAGGAAGCAGATTCTCTCTATTGGGAACAGAAACATACAGCTACGTTCAGTTAACCCCTTTTGACGAGGTATTTCCGATGCGAAGATCTTTGTTAGTACAGATGCCGGATGTCCCCCCAATTTCCGATGCCTATTCGCTCAACATGGGCGGAACGCTTGGGATGACAGGAACACCCCTCCGGCCGGCCAAGTCCGTACAGGAACTGGTCGATGGACTGAATCTCACAAACCGGGTTCACCTCCGGACGCTGGCGGACTACCCCAAGCGGGAAGACTCCACCAACGTGAAACACGCGGCGCGTGTGAAAGCTGCGGAAATGATCCGCGAGCAGTACAACCGCCACGATTTCTTTGTAGTTCTGCACGGCACGGACAGCCTTGCGGAAACAACGTCTGCGTTGTCGTTGATCTTCAAGCAGTCTCTGCAGAAGCCGGTCTTCGTGATCGGCAGCCAGATGACTAAGGAAGAAAGCGGCACGGACATGCCGCTGCAGATGGAAACGACAATGCGAATTGGCCGCGCGTTCCACAGGAACGGTGTGGTCGGAGTGTACACACTCAGCGTTGGCATGGTACTCGACGGCGCGCGAACCCGGAAGAAGAACGAATCCGACTTCGTGGCATTCTATACGCCCGGTCACGAACCGGTCGCGTACGCCCGTCCGCACATCATGCTACAGGACCATCTCCTCCGTTTCCGCGATCCGCAACGAGCTGCTGAGGGACTTCGCGTCGATGGACAATTCGAGCGGTACGTTATGACACTCAAAGTGTCCGCTGACACACCGCCGGAAGCGCTCACCGCGCACATCGACGGACCGATGAAAGGAGTGATCTTGGAAGCAAAAGGCGCCGGCAACATTCCGGACTGTCCGTGGGAAGACGAATTGCCCGAAAACAACTGGATCGAGGCTATCCGCAAAGCAAGCGAAGCAGGAATGCACATCGCTGCCTTGTCCCCATTCGACGATGGGCGGATCAACCTCGAACGCTACGATTTGGGCCAGAAAGCGCGCGACGCCGGTATGTATTCGCTCGAAAGCATGACGCCTGACTTCGCGGACTTCAAACTCCGCCAGGCAATCGCTCTACACGGCGACAACCGCGCTGAACTCCAGAACTTCCTGAGCACGGACCTGATCGGAGAAATGCTTCCGGGCCTCGAGGACGAGGAAGATGAAGCCAAGGAAGATGTTGTCGCAGCACACATTGCTGCACTCGACGACTGAGGACGTTTCATTCACCCAATAGAGAAGGACCCTGCCCACAAAGCGGGGTCCTTCGACGTGCTTCAGAATATTTAGGACCTTCGTCAAGCCCTCCCATTTCAGAAACGCCCCATTCATACGCTAAAGTTACACCAATGAAAGTTGCAAACATTCTCATTGCCGAAGATGATGATATGCTCCGAGATGTTTATACAAAGAAATTTACCATCGCGGGATTTAACATTATTGCGGCCAAAGATGGAGAAGAAGCCATAAAGGAGGTTTTGAAAATGGCTCCGGACATAATGATTGTGGATCTAAATATGCCTGTAATTGATGGATTTGGGATACTGGAGAAGTTTCCAAAGGATCAGAGGGAATTTCCAATAATAGTACTAACAAACTTCGGAAACGAGGAAAACCGCGATAGAGCTATGAAATTGGGAGCAGACGAATACTTTATAAAAAATGAGATGACCATAAAGAAGCTTTTGCAGATGGTAGATTGCCTGCTAAAAGCTAAAAAGATTTGGGACAAATAACTCCAAAACGTTCAAGCTCGGTACACAACTTGGGTATATCGTTTTTTGAGTCGTCGTGCCAGTATGTCTTGAAACCCATTTTTCCAGGATCAACAAGATTTTTTGCCTGATTATCTATAAACACTGCTTCCTCCGGTCCGCAATCTGCGCACTCCAGCGCAATATCAAATATCTTTGTAGTATCATCTTTCTTTTTTACGCCCACCTCAGCTGAAACTATTATCGGATCAAATATCGAATCTAAGTTTAAATCTTTCCTAACCAGATCGATGCGCCTGGCAGATTGATTGGTAATGATTCCAACTTTGTAATTCGATTTGAGAGACTTTGCCAGATCAAACATTTTTTCATTTACATCAAGCTTCCTAATAGCATCTGGCGTTACTTCCTTGCCAATGCATGCAGAGAATTCATCCCAGACCTCAATATTAGGTCCCGGTTTTACAATTATTGGTTTAATATGTCTTTTGTAGCAATCCCTAACAAAATCGAAATCAAGTTCCGGATACATTGAACATAGATTGTTGCACACATCAGTGGCTCCGCTGAAAGCCAGAGTCAAAACGCCATCGAAATCGAAGAATACTGCTTTGATCATATTAATTACTCCAATTATACATAGCACTGTTGCAAATCCTATTTGCGACCCGGTGAAGCTTAATTTTGCGCATAAATAAGGCAATTCTGAGTTTATTACGTCTGTCACACAGGCATATTTTGTGCTAAAATGGTACGATACCTCTAATGAATCTACTTCCTGTCATTGTCGTTTTGGTCCTGCTGGCAGGAGCTATACATATAGCTCTCTGGCTGTCCCGCATATGGCACGAAAAACGCATGGAACGAGATCTTGTATTCTTGCAATTGCTAACTCCGAAAAAGGAGAGCAAAGAGGATAAAGAGGTAGAATCTGAACAATTCTCCACAGGAAAAGACTTCAAAGAAGTACTGGGCGTGATGGAGCATCTATTTGAAGCTCTGCATGGAATTTATTTAACAAGAATAGAAAGATTTTGGAGAGGCCAACCATTTTTCTCGGTTGAGTATGCAGCTCTGGCGGGAGAGATTTTGCTTTACGTAGTTGCACCAAGAAAATTCGCACCGCTAATAGAAAAACAAATAACCGCATTCTATCCGGACACGATTATAGACGTTGTCGAAGATTACAATATTTTTACAGAGAAGTCTGTTGTGTCGGTCCAACCACTTGTACCAAAGAAGAAGTTCACTTCTGTATTCAGAACTTATCAACAACTTAAAAGTGACCCGTTCAATAACATTACTAATGCATTTTCAAAACTTAAAACGACCGAGGGTGCTGCAGTACAAATTGTACTTAAGCCTGTAAAATCCGGTTGGCAGAAAAAACTCCAAAAAGAAGCAACTCAGTTAATCAATCCAAAGAAGCAACACGCAAAATGGTGGAATCCAATTTCATGGTTAAGTGCCGCCTTTAGTATAATTACAGGAGGAGATGATCTTGCAGAATTTAAGGAGGCCGAACATTCAACCGGAGAACGCGTATCACAAATGGTAGAGGAATACAGCAAATCCATGGACGAGAAGGCTGGGCAAGCCGGATTTACATGTGCCCTCAGGCTTCTTGTATCTACTGATTCTGAAACAAGATCAAAAACTATTCTGGAAACTCTTATCGCTGCTTTCAGACAATTTGATTCTGTCCGGGGTAACAGTTTTAAAAGGCCAAGGATAGTTCAAACTACCGAGATAGTTAATAAATTCGTACGCAGATCTCCCAAACGCACCAAGAAACAATTTTTCATGAGCCCAAAGATGCTCTTGGGGACAAGTGAGCTTACTGGTTTTTTCCATCTTCCAAATATCAAATATAACAAAGTCGAAACCATTAAGTGGCAGAACTTCAAAATAGCACCTGCACCAAAGGACATTCCAGAGGAAGGCTTGCTCCTTGGGAACAACACACATCGTGGTGAAAAGACTAAAATTTATCAAAATAATGAAGACCGCTTCCGTCACTTCTACATCATAGGACAAACGGGTACTGGTAAATCATCCATTATGCAATTAATGGCACGTCAGGACTTTCATAATGGAAAAGGCCTTTGCGTGGTTGATCCTCATGGTTCGCTTGTAGAAGACCTGATGCCATATATTCCACGCGAAAGAGCTGATGATGTAATTTACTTTAACCCTGCCGATGTCGAACGTCCGATGGGACTAAACCTTTTGGAAGGCAAGAGTGCAGAAGAGAGAGACCTGATTGCTTTGGATGCAATGAACATGATGGTGAAAATGTTCGGTAATGAAATTTTTGGACCTCGAATTCAGGATTACTTCCGAAATGGTTGTCTGACTTTGATGGAAGATGAAGAGGAGGGCGGAGCTATAACTGATCTTGTTAAGCTGTTTACAGACGAAGAGTGGCAAAAATACAAAGTATCTAAAGTAAGCAATCCGATTGTTAAATCATTCTGGGAAAAACAGATGGCGCAGACTGGACAAAGAGAAAAACAAGAGTTGATCCCCTACTTCGCCGCTAAGTTCGGACAGTTCTACACCAATACGTTGATCAGAAATATTGTAGGACAAACAAAGAGCGCCTTTGATATTGCGGATTGCATGAATTCGGGAAAGATCCTGCTTGTGAACTTAAGTAAAGGACTTGTTGGAGACATTAACTCTCAGCTGCTTGGAATGATATTTGTTAACAAAATCCAGGTTGCAGCTATGCGCAGACAGCAACAAAGCAAAGAGGAACGAAAAGATTTCTTCCTGTACATCGACGAATTCCAAAACTTTGTTACAGACTCGATTGAATCAATTCTTTCCGAAGCCAGAAAATATCGACTTGGCTTGGTACTTGCTCACCAGTACATCGACCAATTGGAGAAAGATGACAGGATGTCGGGTAAGACAAACCTTAAGGGAGCAATTTTTGGAAACGTTGGAACAATGATGTTTTATAAGATTGGACCGCAAGATGCCGAAGTATGTGCGAAGGAAATGGCTCCTGTATTCTCGGAGCAAGATTTGATAAATATGGATGCATTCAAAGGATCCATGAAGCTTTGCATTGAGGGTAAGCCATCCAGGCCATTCTCGATTGATGTTCCACGTCCATGGCTCGACACTACTTATCCAAAAGATCCCCAGGCTGCCGAAGCATTTAAGCAGTTGAGTCGACTGACTTATGGTAGGCAGAAAGATTTCGTCGATCGTGAGATTCTCAGACGAATAGGATAAAAAGAGGAAACAGAAGATGCAGAAGAATCAGAAGATTCAGAGGAGTGGATGTAAACAAACCTGTGGAAAGTTATATTTGAATATCTTCTGATTCCTCTGATTCCTCTGTTTCTTCTGATTCTTTGCCATTTATTGGCATATTGTCCTCCGCTCCATTGCATGCTATAATATAGATAGTTCCAAACAAACACTATGAAACACAGAATTCACACAAAAGGCTTAAGTCTAGGAATAGTTGCTGGAATTGCGGTGGGAGCTCTCTCTGTGGTCGGATCCATTAATTCTTCGACTACTGCTTTCGTTGGAATCGATCCCAACTTCGCGAGAACAGGTGATCCTGTAAACCAAAATATTGATATTAATGATGAAAATCACAAAAAGAGGGATTTAATTAAGGGTTGGCCTCGTATTCAAGATAGGTTGCAGGAGCAAGGAAGCTATTACTGGAGAAATGGCAGAGGCAAAAACAGTATTCCAAAACACTGCTGGGAACTCAGCCACGCACGTCTTGCAAAATGCGTTGTGGAAGCAAGAGAGGGAAATATATATAGGAAACAGCAAACTCCAAGAAACTAAAACCTATCATTTAACAAACTTTATCATGTCCTTCGATCAGCAAACCAAAGTCGCCCTTCTGGCTGGGATCATGGCTGGAGTCGTGATAGGAGCTATGTCAGTACGAATGAGTACTACCTCTGCATTTATGGGTGTAAGACCCGACGAAGCAATTGGAATGGATAGCCTTAGATGGATTGATGAAGAGAATCCAAAGTTTAAGTCCTCAGCAATGGCTCCACGCGAGAATTTTGTTGAGCTGCAACCTTCCTCAATCTGGTTTGGACCTGCAAGATGCAGGCAATTTCATCTTGGACCCAGATACACAAAGTGTCTTTTGAGAGAAGAAAAAGTGGAACCAACTAAGCTTCCTTATCCTGACAAGAGTCAGTAGATAGTTGCTCTGACAGCACATTTGTGCTATTATAAACCTAACAAACATTTACTTCCTAACTGTCCCAGTCATGAAATGCAAGAACAAGCATAACGTCGTGGTAGCATCGCTAGTCGGTGTCATCATTGGTGCTCTTATCGGCGCCGGAACCATGCAGTACGCTCAACTAGTCGCCTTTAAAGGCGCAGATCCTAACTTTATGAAGGATTCTGTTAATGTACGTTCAGCAGACGGAATCTTTCGCGAGCGTAGCGACGCAGGCGTATTCCAAGTACCTGGCAAAGAAATTTCTGAGAGAGAAGCAAGGCTCAGGAGAGCAGCAAATGCCGGACACAGCGCTCCACTCAATTTAGAAGATGAGAATGAGGGCTGTAATCGGTTTACTTTTGGCAGCCCTCGATATGCAAAATGCACGGTCGAGAAGCGCGAAAACGACATTGATTATCAGCAGTGGCCAAGCGTGCCTCATTAAGAAGAAACAGAAGAATCAGATAAGTAAGAAGAATCAGAGGATTATCCTCTGACTCCTCTGCTTCCTCTGATTCTTTTCATATATTTATATACTTGCCATTTATCTTAATTTATGGTATTATATAATAAATACAAATATTTATTTCCTTTCCCCAAAACAGCAATGAAATGCAATAGTAATGTTTCAATCGCTGTGCTCGCAGGCATCGTTGTCGGTACCCTTCTGGGAGCCGGAACAAGCCAGTACGCATATGTTGTCGCCAGCAGCTATCATCCTAATGATGCTAAAGCTGGTGCAGTGGAATCCTACCATGCTGCTCCCAGTGGAGCGGTAAAGTACTCCAATACACGTGCACTTCGCTTGAACCTCGACCAGGGTATTAATGACGGAGCATTCCATTACAGGAGTCATGATGTCACCGGTCGCGAACGACCTGCCTTCGACGATTCCAAGTACTCGGAAGTACGTGGTTGCGTCGGAACAAGCGGCAAGCGCCGAGCAAGCTGCGAATCGGGTAATTATGTAAATTAATCCCGTGCTTAAGCACTAGCGAAAAGACGTCAATAAAAACCTTACGAGGAAAACCTCGTAAGGTTTTTAACAATTGACAGTTGACACGCTCATCCCGCATTTGCGAGTCTTCGCTTTTAACAATTGACAACTTCATTATTCTGGATAACGAGGTGTTAATTGTTAATTATCAAAAGTCCGCCGAAGGCGGACGTGTCAATTGTTATCTTAATGCGACCGAGCTTACCGGCAATGCATGAATCAGATACCTCTGTGCAATCGAATCTCTGGGCCAACAGGTATATAGAATCAGCTCCTCCCCTCCTCCCTGATCTTGAAATGGTGTTGTATCGCTAGCCTGAATTGTCTGGTGCCTTGTTACTTCGTATGTGTGTAGCTTTCCGTCATAAGTCACAAATATTCTCGACCCAACCTCCAAGGTATTTACCGTTCTGAAGATTTTGGTGAATTTGGAAACATCCCAATGGTAGCTGGAAGAATGTCCGTATATCATAATCTTGCCTCCCGCTCCCGGATAACTAAACAGATGACCAAGTCCATGCTGAAGAGGCTGAAGTATACCATCAGGCGTAAAAGGATCGGCCGGATGAGTTACTGTCAGATCTTTTATTCCAAGAGAAGGAATAGAGACCGCAAAATGCTTCTCGGAAGAATGCTCGGGTAAGGCAGTTATCGAAGACTGGCCCGAAGATATTACTCGAACCTGAGGATTGACTCTTTGTGGCACGTTTACTCTCTGCTGCGGAGCAATAGGACCTTGCGGTTCAGGGCCTGAGTAGGCAACTGCACTTTCCGATTGAATCTTATCTAAACGATAAACCAAGTCGAAAAATCTTCCACGAGTAATAATTTGTCCAAGCTCCATTCTTCCCTGATGCATAATCAGATTCTTTGCAATTGCATCATTTATATATGGAGTGAACCACTCACCGTCGCGATTCTGCATATAAGGAGAAAGTTGCGCACCTCCAGCTACACCCTCAAGCCCATACGCTCGAAGAACCATCACAACCGCTTCCTCAAATTTTAAATTATTGGCAGGCCTGAATGTTCTGTCTGGATAACCTGTGAGTATGTTTGATTCAAATCCTGCTTCAACATAGGGCGTATACCACTCACCTGATGGAACATCGTAGAATAGTGGAAGTGGCATTACGTTCTGTTTGTACCAATCCACTCGATCGGGAACTCTTAATCCTGCAATTACCTTCAAAGCCTCGGCCCTGTTAAGAGCACTATTAGGCTTTCCCTCTCCTGTTGCATAACCTTGAATAACTCCCTTCGATTTTAGGTATGTAAATGCGGTGTCATAAGGAGTGCCAACTGTATCCGAAAATCCAGCGGCATATGCAATATGCGCAAATCCCAAGATCGCGAAAAGGCCAGCAAATAATTGAATCTTCCTATTCATAAGTTAGTGCAATATTTTACCTTGTTAAGTGGAGTTGTCAATGGGGTTGGAACCGTGAATTTGGCGTTAAATAGGCGGTTTCAAGTAACTTGAAGTGATAACTGCAATTAGCTTATTAGCAGATTAGCAGATTAGCTAATCTGCTAATTGCCAATCTGCTAATTGCCTTTAAGTTGCCAATACCTCAAACTCCCCCCAATGGCCCTCAAAGTTGGCATCATCGGTCTGCCCAATGTGGGAAAATCCACACTTTTTAATGCTCTTACCAAGACGCGCGGAGCCAATGCTTCAAACTTCCCTTTTTGTACCATTGATCCAAACGTCGGAATAGTTGAAGTTCCGGATGAAAGGCTCAAAAAGATTGCCGATATCGTCAGTCCCGAAAAAGTAGTTCCTGCCGCAGTTGAATTTGTGGATATTGCAGGACTTGTAAAAGGTGCGCATAAAGGAGAGGGATTGGGCAACCAATTTCTCGCCGCGATAAGAGAAGTACACGCGCTCTGCCACATCGTCAGATTTTTTGAAAGTTCTGATATCACGCACGTGGAAGGAAGCATAGATCCCAAGCGTGACCGTGAGACTATCGAAACTGAGTTATGCTTAAAGGATCTGCAGACTGTAACTGACCGAATAGATAAAATGGGCAGTGCAGGGAAAGTAGGAAATAAAGAAGTTCAGAAAGAATTTGAACTTCTGGAAAGACTCAAAGAATGCTTAAACAACAGCTTGTTCGCATCAACTTTGAATTTTACTGACGAGGAGGCGTTGATTGTTAAATCATTCTTTTTGCTGACTGATAAACCGCTTATTTATGCGGCTAACGTTTCCGAGGAACAGATGCATACTCTAAGTATTGCTGACGCTAGAGAACAATTAGGAGTTCCTGAGGATACTGAGGTGATTACAGTTTCAGCAAAGATCGAAGAAGACCTTCAAGATCTATCTGATGAAGAGGCAAAAGAATTTCTCGATGATCTTTCCGTAACTTCATCCGGACTTGATCGTCTGATACACGCTGCATACGCCGCGCTCGGTTACATCACATACTTCACAGCTGGTCCTAAAGAAGCGCGTGCTTGGACGATTCCAAAAGGCGCACTGGCCCCGCAAGCCGCAGGCGTAATTCATACTGACTTTGAAAAGGGATTCATAAGAGCAGAAACTATTGCTTACGATGACTTTGTTGAGCTTGGAGGCGAGAGTAGAGCTAAAGAAAAGGGTAAGATGCGATCGGAGGGGAAGGATTACGTGGTAAAGGATGGGGATGTGATTTTGTTTAAATTTAATGTCTAGGAAAAGGGTACAAAAGAGACAAAAGAGAAAAAGGAGACAAAGGGACGCAAACATGATACGATCACCCGCTTTAATATGAGAAAACGTCCCCATCAAGATTTGGTTGTATGGAAAGAAGCAGATAAACTTTGTCTGCAGGCCTATGAACTACTTCCACACTTTCCAACCGAAGAGAGGTTTGCACTTTGTTCTCAGATAAGAAGAGCAGCCA
>CEPX01171765.1_pt1 | contig 11455 bp, 12 predicted proteins | sample 361361 | NCBI WGS metagenome assembly CEPX01 (sample SAMEA2619974, study PRJEB7988) | marine metagenome | biome: marine biome (ENVO:00000447); feature: mesopelagic zone (ENVO:00000213) & marine oxygen minimum zone (ENVO:01000065); material: "saline water (ENVO:00002010), including plankton...
TTCTATTTTTTGACTATATAATCACCTAAAATCAAATAATCTATATCCGTACTCAAAAAACAGTTGATTGCGTCTTGCGGTGTTTCAATTATAGGATTCCCCGCTAGATTGAAGGAAGTGTTAAGAACCAAAGGAATGTTTGTCAGTTTGTAAAATTCTTTAATTAAATCATAATAAAGACCGTTATCTTTCTGCGTCACAGACTGGATTCTACATGTCCCATCAACATGCACAAGTGATGGCATTAAAGATTTTTTCTCTTCCCTTATGTCAGGAACAAAAAGCATAAAAGGGCTGTCGTGATTTTCAAATTTAAAATATTTAGATACATGCTCGGCAAGGACTGAAGCGGCAAATGGTCTCCATCCTTCCCTGTGCTTTACTTTTTCATTTAAGGTATCCTTCATATCTTTTCGGCTTGGATCACATATTATTGAGCGTGAACCTAAAGCACGCGGGCCATATTCAGATCTCCCTTGGAACCACCCTATAATATTTCCTTCTGAAATGAGTTTGGCAGTCTCTTTTGACACATTGTCTGATTTATAAAATTTTACAGCATCCTTGTTGTTATCTATCGCTTTTCTTATATCGTCATCGCTGTATGTCATGCCTAGACACGCTGTGTTCATTACATAATTGCGCTGATTCCCAAGATATATATGATATCCCCATAAAGCGCACCCCAAAGGAATTCCTGTATCAGATGATGCCGGTTGTATAAACATATCTTTGAATCTTCCGTCTTCCAAAATCTTATTATTTGAAACGCCGTTTAAAGCACATCCGCCGGCAAGACATAAATTTTCTGAACGAGTTATATTATGGAGTCTACGGGATATTTTTAAGAATATTTCTTCAATAATCGCCTGTGCAACTGCTGCCATATCACTATAATAATCCGCTGGGAGTTTTTGTTCTTTTCTGCGTAAAGGATGCGACAGATGGATTTTTTCAAAAAAATCATTATCTGAACTTTTTTTAGAACTATTGAAAATCTTTCGCTTTAATCTCCTTACAAGATCTATAAACGAATAATGTTTTCTTTTAAGGTCAGGAAAGCTAATCTTTGGATTGCATATAAAATCTCCGTTTAATTCTTTGTACCACATATTTCTCGGAATGTCTTTGAAGATTTTTTCCGCATCGCCGTATGATGCGAGACCCATTGTTTTTCCTTCATTGTATCTACCCAAATTTAAAAACTTTCTTGTAATGGTTGCGTATAATTTTCCTACACCTATTGTGTTTGGTGATTTTAAAGTTTTATGTATCAAGTGGATATTATTTCCATTGCCGTAATACAAAGAATTTACTTCATGACTAGAACCAAGATGTGAATGAATTTTCTCTCCTGTACTGTCGACTATCATTATCGCAGCTTCCTTAAAAGGTGAGCATAGAAATGCTGAAGATGCGTGTGCAAGATGGTGATTTATTATTTTTATTTTTGCATTACTGAATTTATGTTTAATATTTTTATAAAATATTTTTTCCATATCGTAAGTTTGCCTATCATGAATTTGATCAATGACTATCAAATCTATATCGTCCGGCTTTATACTAGCTGCATCAAGACAGTAATCAATAGAAAGATTCGGAAATATATGTCTTGAGTGTTTTATTTTATTCAAACGTTCTTCAGAAATCGCAAAAATAGTGCCATCCTTTATGATTGCTGCACCTGGATCATGCCCTACTATCTTAAGCCCTAAGATATTTAACTTTTTGCTACTCATATTATTTTTGTTTACCTTTTAAATTATTAAGCATGCATTCCGCCTTCAGCCAATCAAATGGATTATCGATATCTATTGAGCGCTCTTTTGGAACAATATGGCCTACTATATAATCTCCAAAAATTTTACCCTCTTTCATTGTAAGATCTCTTTTCATTGCATATACCGCTGCACTTCTTTTATAAACAATGGGAAGATTATGTCTATTTGCCATTTCTCCCTCTACAATGCCGTCAAAATACGGCAATACCTTATCCCCTTCAAGTCTTTTCATTTTAGCAGGATGATTTTCTTCAATTTCAACTAAACTTACTGCGCTGTCGGCACCAGTGTTTATTAATTTTTCTATTGTCTTGTCTATGTCTTTAACAATCCTAAATGGTGATGTTGGCTGTAAAATCACAATGTAATCAAATTCATCACCCAATTTCTTTTCCATAAAAGAAATTGCATGTTGCATTACGGGTAAATGAGGCGTATTATCCTGTGCTAACTCTTTCGGTCTCATAAACGGAACATCTACATCATACTCTTTTACCACCTGTAAAATTTTCTCATCGTCTGTTGAAACAATTAAATCTGAAATCAGATTACTTCTTTTTGCAACTTCAATAGTGTAGGCAATAAGCGGCTTGCCACCGAGTTCTTTTATATTCTTGCCGGAAATACTTTTTGATCCTCCGCGGGCAGTTATCACTCCTAATATTTTTTTCTTTTTTTCAGACATTTTACTAAGTTTTTAGGACTTTTTATATAACTTAAATTTATAAAAAAAGTGACTAATTAAAGCCATATATTTTATAGAATATATCATATTTAATTACTCTTTAAAAGCTTAATTTTTACAACTTGCCATACTTCGTTGTTTATTAAAGAGAATGCAGTAAAGAATCCGAGTATCCCTATAACTTTACCTAATGTGAACGGTTCGTTGAAGAAGATCAGGCCAGCGATCATAGCTGTTATTAGATATGTTCCCTGCATAATAATTTTCTTAGACGCAATTGTCCCGCCAACTTTATACGAGAGAAACTTGAACGAAATCATAACGAATATAACTATACCCATTATTACCGATATAAAAAATATTTTTGGCGACAATTCTGCAACTGAATGCCATTGATTCATGATCGTTAAATAAATTATCGCTATAAATACAGTAAACAATCCAACCCAAAAATTATACACTAATGGGTTTGTCTTCAAAGAAGAGCTGATAAGCCGAGTTATAAGTTCATTTACTGCAAGAAGAAGAGCAATAATTGCTGATAGCCATACCCATGGTGGAAGTGATAAAAGTGTCTCAAACGCTGGAAAATTAAGTACAGCATAACCGGACAGCAAGAATATTCCTGCACCAAACCATTGCCTTATATTGAAGTTATTCTTGAAAAATAGCCAGTCAAACAGTGTTCCTGGAAAAATTGAAAATAAAACAATAAATGTTGCTATGCCGAGATCAGCATCCTCATATGTAAATCTGAATATGCCTATGACGGTCATTGCAAATGCTATCGTACCAAAAAGCGCCGAGCCAAGAATCGCTTTTATTCCAGGAAACAGGTTATCTTTACGATATGATAGATTACCTACCAGACCGCCAAGCATCTGAATTACGCTTACAGCAAAAGTTACAAAAACAATAAACCCAAGAGAGCCGCTTAAGGAGCCGATAAACTTTGCAAAAGTACTGTTTGTGGCCTTTGTCAGCCCTTCGCCTACAGCATATCTCATCCATGATACAATCATCTTTTTCATACATCTAGATTTTGTCAATGATAGTCTTCAGAAAATCTACACTTCTCTTGTATGAAAAACCATCAGTTGGCTTAACAAGCTGTTTTAATATCTTTTCTCTTCCTTTTTTGTTCATATCCGGATTTTTAAGATAATCGGATATATAATCTCTCAAATCGTTCATATCATTCGCAATTGATACAGCTTTATTTTTTACAACTTCCCTGTAATGCGGAAAATTCAATATAGTGCTGAAATCTTCTGCAAATCCGATATTTATTACCGGCTTACCGAAAATCATCGCCTCAAGCGACATTGTTGACACAATGTTGATGCATACATCACAATATTTTAGAGTATATTTAGTATTCAATAGGTCTTCTCTGCTCATCTCCACCTTGTGCCCGCCTATTGAGTCATCCTGTATTTGCTTACCTCCGCGCTCAATGTAAACATTTGGAGTATTTTTAAACTCTGCATACGGCGCAATAGGGTCAAGAGGATGAACTCTTACAAAAAGATTTAATTTTTCTCCAAAATAATTTTCTTTTTGCCATTTTATAAATGACTTTATAAACTTATTAAAGAATCCGCCATAATTTCTTGCGGCAAAAAATATTGTTCTTCTGTTAGGGTCAAGGCCTTTGCTTTTCAAAAAATCTTCTTTTCCAATTTCATCAGGTGAGTTGATAAAATAGTGGTCAAATCTAATTGTACCTGACACAAACACTTCATCGTCTTTGTATCCATGCATCTCTTTTGCAATTTTCTTCATCCAGTCATTCCAGACAATCATATAATCAACACCCTTTATATGCCTCGGAACGCTTGTCAAATTATCCCAAGAAGTGTTGATGGATGCAGTCTTTACTTCTGCTTTCTTAGCGCATAAAACACCATAGGAATCAAAAGGCTGAATTCCTGGGGTCGCTGTTAAAATAAGAGAGGGTTTATATTTCTTAATATATTTAGCTACTTGTTTATATCCAGGCACAAAAAAAGTTTCCAGAGAAAATATAAATTTTGGACTTAAGTCAGGTATGAAACGTACGATCTTTCTTAAAAAAAGACGTCTCTTGTTTCCAACTCTTCTATTTCTCCATTTAACAGCTATATTGTCATTAAACCTTTTTATCAGCTCATTTCTTATATAAAAATCGAAAAGCATCCAGAATCTGCTCTTTGGCAACGGTAATTTTATGTATGTAATATGCTCATTTTTATAATACTGCTTATTTGGATTATCAATGCCTTTTTGATCAAGAATAAAGATGACGGTATTGTAAGATTTGCTTAAATATTTTATGTAATCGGTATTCAGTAGGTCAGATATATGCTGCCTTATGCTAATAAACAAAAAGATGGTTTTGCGCTTTTCTAGATTTGTCATAATCCACATTATGGTTCAGCATCAAATTGATGTCTACCCCAGTGAATTAGCCTTGTCTCTTTGCCTTTGGAATTCTTTTTATTGAAATCCTTGTTGACATATTTGATTTCATTACTTTCATCAACCTCAGAAATCTCCTCAACTACAGCACTTTTTGAAGGATGGAATTCATGCCATGAACCCGCAGGAACCAGTATTGTATCGCCGGGATATAATATTCTGCTATGCTTATCCATGCTAATATTAAGCACGCCAGAGAGAACTTGGAGTATTTTTTCTCTTCTTGTATGATAATGCTTCGGATAACTTTGCCCAGACAGCAAAACAAGAATCCTTTTTGTGAAATGCTTGCGTATGCATTCTATGACAAATAATCCTTTCTCAAAGAAATTGTCTATACCGTCAGGATGTAAAAGAGTTACAGAAGAGTCATTGTTCACAAAAACTTTTGCCGTATTTAAAATCCCTTTTATGTCGTGAATTGCTTTATACACTATCTGTTTCCTTGTAGAAGAATGTTGGACAATTTTTACATCTAATGCATCACGCGTACTGTAATTTCTGTCTGCTACTAAACCTTCTCTGAAGTTTCCGCTACAAATTTGCCCTTCCTGCAAAGGTATTGAGAAAAATATATTGTCTTTGTTTATTACATCTCCCTGTTTTATATCATTTTTTGCATAGACTCCGCGCATCTGAAGTCTAAGTTCTTCTTTTTCATTCTCATCTCCTTTAGTCAGTGACAATTTATCAAAACCTGTCATCCCAACAGCACTGTGATAGGAATTCAACCAATTCTCAAATTGTTTTGAGTTTGACGAATAAGCATTAAGTTTAATTGAATCTGTCTCGACACCTATATGCCGTTCAAACAAGCGTGCTCCTTTTGCGTACGCAATTTTAATTGCATCTATATTATTCGGATTCTCATGCGTTGAAAAACCAATTGTAATGTCGGGATATCTTTCATCAAGAATACGAATCCGATCAAGATTTAGTTTATGGTCAGGTGTAGGATACAAAGACACACAATGCATCAAGGCAAACTCTATCCCCCGATGCTTAAAGAAGCTCACCAGATTATCAACTTGTTCAATTGAAAGGCCACCTGTTGACGCTACAACAGGCTTTCCTGTAGCCACAATCCTCTCAAGCAAAGGCCAATCGGCAGCTGAACAGCTAGCAACTTTTATGACATCAATTCCTATTTCATCTATAATATCCACAGATGTTTCATCTGTTGGGGTAATCATTGTATAAAGACCGGCATCTCTGACATCTTTCACAAGCTCCTGAAATTGATCCTTGTTAAGAGCTGTCTCTATAAAGCGCGGTATATGTTTATATTCTGTAGATGACCAGAAGTCCGGATGTATAAAGGTATCAATATCGCGCATCTGAAATTTTATAGCTCCAGTCATTCCGGCATTTTCAATAATAGGTGTGAATGTTTCAATTATTTTTTTTCCATGCTCAACACTTCCCTGGTGATTATTTGCCATCTCAAGGATAATGAAACCATCAAAATTAAATTTTCCTTTTTGTGTGTTCATGTTTTAAATAAATATTTATTTTTTATTAGGTATTAACGAAAATATTTTAATCGTTCACAAAGATCTTCTGGAGTATTTATAACCTCTGTAAATAAAATGTCGCGACATACCTCGCCACCCTCCTTTATAGCACTCTCCGGCTCAAGAGAATAGATGATCATATCTCTACCATGAGCAAATCCTAACTCAAGTGTTGTATTCACACCCAAGTAACCGTCTTTATTATACACAAACACGATATCGGCTTTTCTAATCCTATCAAAATGCTGTAATACTAACTCTGGTATCTTTCTGCGATAACCCTTTGAAGTGAGTCTGTCCTTTTCATCAAGAGAAGAATATTCTTTTCTTAAATATTTAAAATTCGGAGTAAGCACCAAAGGCGCGCCTAATTTTCTAAGACGTGCGGCAAACTGATCTATTTCGCTTGCATATCGCAAAGAACCACAAATGACAACGCTTTTCATATATAAATCAATTTATTGTTTAAACTTAATCAATGCATCCCTTAATGTTTCCGCTTTGCGATAACTTATACCGATTAAGGTTGCACCACCTTCTATAAACAATGCTATATTGTCCTTAGTTACACGTCCTGCGATTTTAAGAATGAGAGGTAGACTATTTTTTAATATGTAATCATGCATAAATTTGAGATATTCAAGTCTGGTATCATCTGTATAATCAAGAACATCGTCGTCAGGAAGAAGGAAATTTTCCCGAGTCGTCCAGTCCTTGATACAAAAAATACCGTTCTCAACCGCTATATCAAGAACCCAGGAAATTGCATCTCTATCATATTGCCAAAGATATGGAATCTGGGCGATAACTTTTACTTCTCCTAAAATATCAACTGCTGCACGAAATTCATTCTCAAGCGTCTTCTTGTCACGATTTTGCACTGCATGCAAATTGATTACTATATCCCCTCCTACAGCGCCTGCATCTTTTGCTATTTGAGCCTGTAGTCTTTTTGTTTCAATTCCTCCCATTCCGTCAGGAAAATCAATCAAAGCTTCCGGTCTTACATTACTTCCCTTCAGAAGTTCTACCAACTCACTTATCTCACCAGGATGAACAAGGGCACATCGCGCCTGTACGCCATCAGAGATATCTTTTGCTACATCAGTCATCTCGACAATTGGGTTTTTATTTTTTCCTAAAGCAGCAAAGTTATTTGCAAACGCATATGATAAATCGAAGCGATTTGCAGGATCTTTAATGTTTGTTTTATCAGACATGTTTATATTTCATTTATGTATTTCTCTTTTCACGCTCCGCCATCAATATTTCTGCTATCTTAAAATCAATTGGATTATCTATATTGACAGATTCCTCCGGCTTCATAAAGAAATACCCTAATTTATTTCCAGAAGTTGATTTAAGTTTACGTATTGTATCAAGCTTCATTATATCCATAGCACCGGTATGAGAATACGCATCAGGTAATATCTGACGAGGACCGTTATACGGCTCGTCCATGCTAGTAAATGACTTCGGAAAAAACGGCTCTATCCACTTTTTATTATCAGTAATCTTCCACATCTTATATGGATGCTTTGACGCTTCAACTATAGGACGCACTGCGTCAGCTTCTCTATTGTTTATAAGCACTTTTATTCCTTCGTCAATATTATAAACTGTCTTAAGTGGTGATGTTACTCTTAATAGAACAACAATATCTGGCTTATAGTTCTCTTTCTTTTCCAGAAAATCCAAAGCATTAGTTAAAAACTCAATATCTTTTGCAAGATCTCCTGAAATCTCTTTAGGCCGCAGGAAAGGAACTTCTGCGTCGTACTTTTTTGACACTCCTGCTATCTCTTTATCATCTGTTGAGACGATAATTCGAGTTAAGTATTTTGACTTTTTGGCTTCTTCAATTGTCCATGCAATAAGTGGTTTTCCGTGCAGTAGTTTTATATTCTTCCGCGGAACTGATTTAGATCCCCCTCGTGCAGGTATTATTCCAAGTATTTCTCTCTTCATGTATGCATTATGTTAATATTATAACTAATATAAAGCTATAAAGTTCTACAATTAATTTTGTTGGAATTATAAATACTCTACAGTCATTGATTTACCTGATTTGGCTGACTCATGAGCTGCTTTGAGCACTGATATTGTATCAAGACCGCGTTCAAGACGAATGGGAGAATTTTCAATTTTCATTTTGCCATCTAAAAGATCTTGAATATGAAGTATTTCTCTATAAAATTCATCGGGGCGAGTTTTTTCAATATCAATATGCTCTTCTTTGTCTTTATCAACACCTACAAGATGAACCTGGTCAAGCATCGGCTTTACTCCCAAATGCCACTCTATCTTACCTTTTTCAAATTGCAATATCGCCTTCTTGTCTTCAGGAAATGTCACGACATCTTGCGCAACACGTCCAGTAAGCCCGTTCTCTGTGGTAAGACTTAAAAAACAAAGTTCGTCATATTCTCCTTCTACTTCTCTTACATATTTAAATGTTCCAGAAACTGTTTTCACTCTACCCATTTCAAGAACATGTGCGAGATGTTGCCATAAGTTAAGACCATGTGAATGTTCTCCTGAAGCACCCCCACCAAGACGCCAGTGGCCTAAATATGTATCGGAAAGCCCTGAAAGCCACGGATGTGCTTTTAAAATTGCTCCCCAATGGAAACGCATATCAGCATCAAGTGTCTTTATATTGCCAAGATTATTTTCTCTAATAAGCCTTTCAACTTCGAGTGTATTTCCCCCAAGTATATGATCATACCCTACAACAATCATGGTATCTGGATGTTTTTCAACTTCCTCCAAGAATTTTGGTAAATTTTCTAAAGTTGGTGAACAAAGAGGTTTTTCAATCTGAAGTACGCGTGGAGCTTCTTTTTTTAAAATCTTAGTAGCAATCGCTAAATGACTGTCAGGAGGTGTTCCAACAAAAATGACATCGAAATTCCCCTTTGGTTCATTGTTGCTATGATACAGCTTGATCGCCTCATCCCACTTTTCATATCTGGAAGGATAGATGTCATTTTTCATGCGTTCTAGCGCTTCGTTGTCGGTATCAATAACTGATACCTCCCACTCGACGCGTCGACATGCTTGTGCTAAATGATTACCAATTGAACCAGCGCCGACAATTTTTGCTTTTGTTAGCATAAAACAAATTATACATTTAACTAAAGAATTTTCAATTCATTAAGCCATTCAAGCCATACTGGTTCCAGTCCTGGATTTTTCTTCCATTCTTCATCGTTAATATTCCTTTTTAAATACCGACTGGTCATATCAGCAAGTTTTTTTATTTCTTTTTTTGTATACCATCCGACTTGCTTGGTCTCATCAAGACTTCTTTTAATATCTCCTGAAGTTTTTACTTTATAAATCTTCCAATAATGCCAAGAGCCACCTTTTCTCCGACATTTATTTTTTTTTCTGCCTTCCCAGATTAATTTAATATTTAAAATATTCAATCCAACTTCTTCTTTCAACTCTTCTCTTGCGGCTTCTTCAAAAGAATTAAGGTTATCTACATGACCAGCAGGAGGAGCAAAACCAAATGGATATTTGGCTCTTTCAATCAATAAGAGTTTGCCGTCCCACCATGCGAGAATGCCCACACTTTTATTATCACAAGTTTTTGTATTAATATTCATAAAATCAATTCCCTTCCAAAAAGTCATTGATGATAAAGGGTATAGAATTTATTCTATACCCCTTAAAAATAATTACTACCTTCTATATGGTTACAGATTTTCTTTCATCAAGACAATCAAAAATTATTTCAGTCATAATTCTTACAGCCGATTCTTCCTCTGGAGGCTTCGGGAGCATAGTTTCTCATTTTTTTCTATATTAATTATTTTGTCAATAACTTGTTAAATGCTTTGAATACTTGCTCAGGAGATATACTCTCTAAAGCTTTTCTGCTCTGCTCTGGGTTACCTAAGGGCTTCAACGCAAAAATAGTGGGTTTAATATTTTCATCTGGTCTGACTATAATGCTTCTATCATCATCTGGTGCTTGCTCGGCAGAATCTACAGGACCAATTATGTCAACTAAAGGCACGCCAAGTGCGTGAGCGATGTGTATAGTACCCGAATCTACGGCTATAAAAACATTAAATCTTTTCATCAAAGACGGCAATTCTTCTAGAGAAAAATCAGTTACTTCTATACCCTTATTTTCTATGTGTTTGTTTACGGCACTAATTTTTTCTTTGTCTGAATCGCGTCCGATAAAAATAATTTTTGTATTATATTTATTTAATATTAACTTGGATAACTTTCCAAATTTCTCTACTTCCCATTCTTTTACTTTATTCCCAGCAGATACACTGATACCAATTATAAAATCTTTTTCTGAAATATTGTTCTTTTTAAAAAACTCTATCGATTTATTTTCTGTATCAAAAGTTGTAAATACTTCTTTTTTTATTTTATTTAAAATTTGAATATTAAATACATTTAATGTCCTTAAATAAAGATTTGGTATTCTTTCATTCCCTTTATAGAAAGTTTTGTGGGTATTCATCCAGTCAGTTAAAGTTTCGGTAAATGGCCTGTCATATTTTATTATCTTTACTCTGTTGGGTATAAGACCAAAAATAGAAATTAGTGTTCCCATTGTAGATGATGCAATATTTATACTATAATCAAAATTTTGGGATTTAATTTTTTTGAAAAATCTTAGAATTCCAAAAACCCGACGGTATTCATCTTCTTCAAGAATAATAATCTCATCTATGTATGGATTGTTTTTTATAATCCCAGCTGTTCTGTACGATACAACAACGGCCAGAAAACTTTTTGGGTATTTTCTCTTAATTTCTCTAAATGCAGGAGTGACACAAATAAGATCGCCAATGCGCGTCAATTGCGGAATAATTAGAATTCTTTTTTCACTAAAGTCTAATTTTTGTTTTGATAAAAATGGATACAGAAAAAAAGATAGTACTGTTAAAAGATATGTTCTGAGTTTGTAAATCATAAAACTAATTTAAAGCTGATAGGATATAGTTGGCAACCCGATAACTTGATTTACCATCCAACTTATA
>CEPX01415038.1_pt1 | contig 11449 bp, 9 predicted proteins | sample 361361 | NCBI WGS metagenome assembly CEPX01 (sample SAMEA2619974, study PRJEB7988) | marine metagenome | biome: marine biome (ENVO:00000447); feature: mesopelagic zone (ENVO:00000213) & marine oxygen minimum zone (ENVO:01000065); material: "saline water (ENVO:00002010), including plankton...
AGGGTAAATAACCAGGATTCTAAGATCATATCACGTAATGGTTATGTAAGGTTTGTTTTTTAATTGGCAAATAACTACTTTGGCGTTAGTACCACCTATGTTATTGTCAAAATGAATACTAAGCCGCCACTTAATCTCATTAAATTTCTTTCATTTAGCTTTTTCATCCTTTTACTATTTCAGCAATGTGATGAGGATCATGATAAAACTAAACCTGAAGATGACCTACTCTTTTTTGAAGTTCGAATAGAAGATGAACCCCTTTTACTCGCTTATCTCGAGGATTTGAATTTGTCTGTATCTAGTAGTGGACGGATCAGTTCATATCTTGATAACGTTGATCTAAACAAAGCTGCAAAAAGGGAATACGCAAACGGTCATATTGTATATACCTTGAATATTCCTGACCCAAATTCTAGAGTTTTAAAAAACCTATGGGTATATCAAAATCAGGAAGGGGTTCAGGGTAGAATAATCATATATACTATGGATCTCGATTGGTATCAGACCTTAACTGAATTTCCAGGTTGGGACAATTATAATGGAGTCTTCCAGGCATTCGATTTGAATGATGAATTAATGTATCAGTCTGAAATTGAAAACGGAGAATTTGTACCTTTTGATAACAATAACGGACGTGTGCTCGACATTTATTCCTGTGAAAATAACACCCGAACTGATGAATTCATTTGTGAAACCGACACTTGGGAGATTTGTGTTTATGGTTATTGCAACATCGGTGTAGAAGTAACTTGCGAATGGTACTCAGGATGTGGCGGAGACGCTGGTACTGGCGGAGGGTCAATCTATGACCCAGGCAGCGGTGGAGGTAGCGGTGGATCATCTGGATCATCTAGCCCCGGTGGATGTCCTATGGGTACAGAGAATGTCTTAGGTAGATGTGTTCCAGTATGTCCAACCAATTATGATAGAGCAAGTGACGGGAATTGTTATTTAGTAAGATATCCTTGTGATGGGGATCCACTCGTTTATATGGATATTACGCCCACCTCAGGTTCCGGTAAAAGAGGAGGCAGACACGGATGTACAAGAAATGGAAGCCACAAAGATTGCCCTCCAGGCAGGAAAAAGCATAATGGATTTGATTTGACGGCAAACATAGGTACACCGGTTTACAGTCCTTACGAAGGCATTGTAACAGATGTCAGAGACACTTTTAATAGAATGGAATATCTAGAGGATTCGTACGGCAACTATGTAACCGTAAGGTACCAGGATGAATCGGGAAATACATTTTACATGAAATTCAATCATCTGGATGATGTGTCCGTGCAAAAAGGAGCTATCGTAGGGCCAGGTTATGTCTTGGGCAAATCAGGCACAACTGGTAATGCAGCCTCAGGGGGCGTAATACCCCATGTACATGTGCAAGTATATGATAGCAGCTGGTCGAGTCAGGATCCTGAAGACTATTTAGGCACAACATTTGATGATGATGGTAATTTAGATGAGTATTCTTGCACATAAACGTTTTGACTATGAAAAGCCTATTAATATTCCTCACATTTATAATTGGTTCATTTGACCCCTCTTTAAGGAGCCACCAAGACACGAAGTACAATCTGGAAGATTTGAGAATCAAAGGAAGTAACAATATTACCCTGAAAATTGATGACAATGAAAGCCAGTTATTCTCAGCATTGGGTCAACCAACTAGTTCAGAAGACTTCTACTTTGAAATGGATGAAAAGAATGGAAAGCTTTACCAATATGGTGCTAACAAGGTTTTCTTGGCAGAGGGAAAACTATTTACCTGGAGAATTCTCAACAACTCAATAGCTTTAGGAAGAAATGGTCACTTTTTTCGTGTTGGTCAGCCAGTAAGTGAAGTGTTCAAAGCATTTCCCGAACATCAACAGAAAATAATTGATGGATGGTTAATGATCCCGCTGAGAACCGCTAGTTATGACATGGAATGCACTACTGTTAAAATTGAAGTGGTCAATGGCATTGTTACAAGTTTTCACAGGTATGACTGCTAGGCGATAACTTTGGTTTGGCTAATTCATTCATTGGTATTGGTCCTAACTCATTTTGACCAACAAGACCCGAAGTACAACTTTGAAGATTTGAGAAAATCAGAAGGAAGTAACAATCTTACTCTGAATATTGATGATAATGACCTTCGAATTTCATCATATATTCTGAGGTGGTACATATGGTTGCCAACTCACACAACGAATGTAAAGAAAAGTAGATTTTCTTTACATTATAAGTCGCTTGAGTAAAGAAAATCCAATTACTTTTCCAATTAGAAAACTTAAAAGCCTCTATAATAGGACCTTATCTTACTGATCACCTGATCATAGATCGGGGCTGTAAACTCTTCAAACATCCATTGAGGATTTGGAATGGAAGTCTCCACGGTATTTACCATTTCAATTTCCTCCTCATTCAAAGCTCGCTCATCTCCATTAAAGGATGCCCATCTAATCGACCAGGTGTACTCACTTGGAAACTTCTCCTGTGTGATCACTTTGTTTCGATCATTGTCCAATACTTTGAAGTCCAAAAGACCTGTCCCAGTTATCGCTTTCTGGTGTATTGTTAATTTGGCTTTCACTGTCCCATAAATATCTTCTCCATTTTTAGTGGCAATCACTACACTATCCCGACTGACCTCTCTAGTATCCTTACTACTATAGACATTTCCCAAATTAAACTGGTCGAATTCCATCCGAATCACATGATCCACATATTCGAGCTTGGCTGCTTTTGCCTCCTCTGGAGTATAAAACTGCACATAGTCGTTGATGTTCGCATTGTGCAAATACTCGTTAATCTTGTTCACAAAAAACTCATGCTTCAAACTGTACATTCTAGTTGGTGCCGGAATAGGCTCTACCACCACCCTAAGTGTAGCATAATAAATGGCTTCCTGTAACTTCTCCTCCACATCCTTGTAACGTGGCACAAAATCTCGAACCGCTAGAAAATGTTGATGCGCTTCAATGGCTTTGTCTCGATTCTTTTTGTATTTCAATGCCTCAACACCCAAATCATATCGTACCTCAGCTGCTTTTTGCTTGGCACTAGACAACTCTGAGTCGTATCTAACAGGATTAGGAACAACATCACGACATCCCGGACATCTTAGAATCTGATCAGCCAGATAATTAATCTGTTGATAATTGCCAGCAACAGCTTCCCATTTCAAAGGATCATTAGATGCTTTAGCTCTATTCACATTAGATATATGCATTTCCACAGCATACCGATATCCCTTTTTTAAGGTAGCCAGTGCTTTTTTATGATCATCATTAGACCTCAATCGGTTAATCGCTTGAGTTACCGCTTTATCATAATCACCTTTTTTCAAGGCTTTTTTACCACTTGCACATCCCAATAAGCTTCCTAGAGCAAATAAGATTAGGATCAACTGAAATATCTTTCTCATGTTAGGTATTTGATGGTACTAAGATACCAATACCAGAAATAATGCCAATTAATGAATTCAATCTTAAATTAATCTAGTTTAATATTGGAAAATTTCATATTTTCAAGTTTGAAAAAACCTAATCGCCTTTACTATGTCACTAATTGCGAAAGATTTCGTCCCCGAAAAATCTAAAGGGGGCATGTTCAAATCCGGTAAGATGCAGACATTTCAAGAAGTGCTAGACATTGCAAATGACTGGATTGCCCAAAACCCACAATACAATGTGGTGAATGTAGAAACTGTGGTACTCCCCAACATTCATGAAAAAGATGAGGAGGGAAGTACAGACACCGAACTATGGACCGGTGGAGAATCTAGCTCCAACTGGTATCAACTGGTTCGGGTATGGTATAAGGATAATTAAATTTCCTTTCTTAACACCTCTAGAGGGCTCTGGCGGATCACATCGCGACTGTTAACCAGACCAATCAGCACGGTCATGGAAGTAACTGCCAGAGTCACCCAGATCATTTGAGTAAAATCCGGCACGAAGACGAACTCAAACACAAACTTCCCTAATAAGGTGGTAATGATTGTTGCAATCAATAAACCCGATAATGCACCCAACCCACCCAGGAAGAAGTACTCCGCAAAAATAATTTTCCACAATTTCTTACTGGATGCGCCAAGAGTTCGCAGCAAAACGTTTTCTCGCATTCGCTGAAATCTGCTGAGCACAATTGAGCTAATCAGCATAATCACTCCTGTGCCAATACTAAAGAATGCCATGAATCTAATAACAAAAGCAATTTTGCCAAGGATGTCCTCGAGCGTTTTTAAGATCAACTCCAAATCAATAATGGAGACATTCGGATAACTCCTAACCACCGCTTGCTGGTAGCGTGCAGACAATTCATTGTTTTGAATTCTAGTAATCAGCACATGAAATTGTGGTGCACGCTCCAATATACCTTCTGGGAAAAGAACCAGGAAGTTTGTTTGGACTCTTCGCCAATCAATCTCTCGAAAACTGCCAATATACGTTTTGACTAAAGCTCCCTGCACATTGAACAACAACTCATCACCTATTTCCAACTCCAGACTTTCTGCAAACCCACTAGAAATAGAAACGAAAAGACTATCCCCAGGCTCATAATGGCCAGTCCATTTGCCTTCTTTTAATGTTTCAGAGTCAATCAAACTATCCCTGTAAGTCACACGGTACTCCCGATCATACACCCAATCGCGAATATTGATGGTAGTATCTGCTAATGCTCCATTTTTGGATACACCATTAATCTCCTCCAAGCGCATAGTTACGATGGGCACTTCTTGCAAAACAGGCAGGTCATAATCCAAAGTGAGTTGTTTGAGCTCTTCTTTCTGCGGTGTTTGAATATCAAACAAAACCGTATTGGGACGATCATCTTCACCGGTGATGGATACTCGATCAACAAGTAGATCTTGCATGAATAGCAACGTCCCAATAAACGCGGTACCTAAACCAAGAGTAGTCACCAAAAGAGATGTTTGGTTGTGTGGTCGGTATAGATTAGACAAACCCTGGCGCCAAACATACGGAATGGAATCAGGTATGATCTTCTTTATCAATAATGCCAATCCCCTTCCGATCAACCCAAGAATAAATATGGTTAATAGCAATCCTACTGTGAAGATTCCTGCATCCAACCAATGATTAATCTGGAGATATACGAGCAACCATAAAAACAAGAAGATGATGAATCCGACCAGAATCTGAACTTTGTCAAATCGAACTCCGGACTGACCCAGATCCGCTCGAATGGCTTGAAGTGGAGACACCTTTCGCAGGGATACTAATGATATCAGGGCAAAAAGCACCGATACAACCACACCTATTGCAATCCCACTTGAGATGGCTAACCAGGAGAAAGTAGGTTCCAGATCCACCGGAATGAATTCACTTACTAAAACTGGTAAATAAACATGTAACCCAACTCCAATCAAAGAACCAATTGCTGAACCTATAAAGCCAAAAATGCCCACTTGAATCAAGAAAATACTGATCGCCTGACCGGATTTCATTCCTAAACATCTAAGTGTGGCTACAATGCCAACCTTCTCTTTGGTGTACACATACATGGAGCTCGCCACTCCGATACACCCCAGCAACAGGGCGGTAAAAGCCACCAACTCCAAAAAATTGGTCAGATCTCTGAATGCTCTACCGGTATCTTCCTTTCGCTCTTCTATATCATCAATGCTGTATCCTTTCTTATCTGCCAGGCTGACGAGCTTTGACCATTTGCCAGTGGTATCCACCTTGTCACTAAAAAGGAAATAATTGAGGTAATTTACTCGACTTCCTTTCTTCAAAAGATCCGTTTGGTCCAGCTTGTTGTAGGGGATATAAACAACAGGCGCAGCAGTAGCACCGATATCAGTCTGACCTGGCATCTTTTGTAACCTACCTATGATTTTGAATCGCTGCTCACCTACTTTGACTGAATCCCCAATGGACACGTTGTACTGTATCATCAGTTTCTCATCCACCAGAGCAGACATTCCATTTTGAAACTCTCGGGACGCCTCTGCAGGTTCGGTCTCTATTTCTCCGTAGTATGGGTATTTTCCAGACAAAGCACGCACCTGGGCTAATCGAGTACCATCGGTACTCGGAAAATAGACCATACTAGCAAAGTAAACTTCCCTGGACACTTCCGGAGCCAACTCATAAAAAGCCATCATCAAGCTATCAGGAAGTGGTTGATTACCGCGTACTTCTACATCGGCTCCCAGCAAACTCTTGGCTTGATCATCAATTTCTGCCAGCAAATTTTCTCTGAAACTGGTGATACCGACCATCGCGGCTATTCCTAGGGAGATAGAGAGAATAAACAGCAACAATTTGCCTTTGCTCTTTCGGCTATCTCTCCATGCCATCTTCAAAGGCCATGTTTTGGAATATTTGGTTGGTTGAATAGTAGTTCTTTTGTCCATGATGAAGTTTTAGGTTGTGAGGTTTAGATTCAGCGAAATGCTTACCATCAACTTTGGACTATTTTTCCTCCTTTTAGCTTCAATATAGTATCAGTCTTGTGAGCCAGAGCATCGTCGTGAGTTACTATAACCAGTGTTGTGCCCTGCTCCTTATTGATTTCAAATAGTAATGACTCAATTGAATTACTCGTCTCTTCATCAAGATTACCTGTAGGTTCATCAGCAAACAATATCTTAGGTCTATTTGCAAATGCTCGAGCAATAGCCACACGTTGTTGCTCTCCACCTGATAGCTGACTCGGGTAATGATCGTACCGATCGCCCAAACCAACCCTACTCAACAACTCTTTAGCAAATGAGGCTATATTCTTTTCCCCTCTTAGCTCCAAAGGGACCATCACATTCTCCAAAGCTGTAAGTGTAGGTATCAACTGGAAGTTCTGGAATATGAATCCTACTTCCTGATTCCGTAGCTGTGCCAAATCATCTTCACTTAGCTTATTGAGCACCACGCTATCAAGTGAGACGGAGCCGTTTGAAGCTCGGTCCAAACCGGCGCACAGGCCAAGAAGCGTTGTTTTACCACTACCAGATGGACCAATGATGGACATGGTTTTCCCTGCTTCAAGCTGAAAAGAGATTTTGTCGAGTACGGTGATTTCTCTGGTACCGCTTTTAAATGTTTTGGATAGTTCAGAAACTTCGAGAATTGCAGACATTAATTGTGAGTTTAAACAGTAAAAACGGAAAGACTAAGATCATGTTTATTAATTTCGAGACTTGACCGTTTTTAAACCAGTCAATTTTGATCAAAGACTCACCGGTATGGTAAGATATATAATAAGTTTTTTGTTCGCTTGTTCGTCCATTTTATGGTCGTGCAGCAATGACACCAAACAACAAACGGAATCCTCACCGGCCACTAATGAAGCTAAAGAAACCACTCGAAAATCGGATGATCCGGTAATTCTGTTCTTCGGAAATAGTATCACTGCAGGTTATCAACTAGATGTAGCAGATGCTTTCCCAGCAATTATTCAAGAGCGCCTTGATTCTTTAGGCTATCACTATAAATCAGTGAATGCAGGACTGTCAGGTGAAACTTCAGCAGGTGGCCTTAACCGCATTGACTGGGTACTTCAAACAGTTCCTGACATTTTCGTGTTGGAACTAGGTGCCAACGATGGTTTGAGAGGTTTGGACTTGGATGAAACCAAAAAGAACTTAAAAGGAATTATCGGAAAAGTTCGTGAGGCCAATCCTGAGGTAAAAGTTATTCTGGCTGGAATGGAAGTACCTCCAAACCTTGGAAATGACTACACCACCAAATTCAGAAACATGTTTAAGGAAATAGCTGAAGAAGAAAAAACGGAGTTGATCCCTTTCCTGCTGAATAACGTTGCAGGTATCCCAGAATTAAACCTCAAAGATGGCATTCATCCCACCCCAGAAGGTCACCAAATTGTGGCTGATAATGTTTGGCCTGTATTATTACCTCTTTTAGAAAAAGATCCGACTTCATGACAATAGAAGAATTCTTCTCAGCTGCCTCTGACTTTATATGGGGAATGCCGCTTCTGGTTTTGCTACTAGGTGGTGGTTTTTTCTTTATGGTTTATTCGAAATTTTTACCCTTCAGATACTTCACTCATGCTGTCAATGTATTGAGAGGAAAGTATGATGATCCTGATGATCCGGGAGATATCAATCACTTTCAAGCACTTTCGGGAGCATTAGCCGCCACAATAGGAATGGGAAATATCAGTGGAGTTGCCCTGGCTATTGTAGCTGGAGGGCCCGGTGCTATATTTTGGATGTGGATGAGTGCTTTTTTAGGTATGGCAACAAAATTTTTCACCTGTACGCTGGCAGTAATGTATCGTGGAAAAGATTCTGAAGGAGAACTACAAGGTGGTCCGATGTATTATATCCGGGAAGGCCTTGGTAAAAACTGGATGCCTTTGGCAATCTTCTTTTCCGTGGTTGGATTTTTCGGGGCCACGCCTGTATTCCAGGCCAATCAGATGGTGGCGGTGATTAGAGACACATTTCTAGAACCGTATGGTTTAGCTTTTCAAGACCGGTTTTTCACTGATCTTACCCTTGGACTAATCCTCGCCGTTCTTGTAGCAGCTGTCATACTCGGAGGTATAAAAAGAATTGGAAATGTGGCTGCCAAACTAGTGCCAGCGATGGTTATTTTGTACACCGTAAGCGTTGTATTTATTTTAGTCATCAATTATTCTGAAATCATTCCATCTTTCTTATTCATCTTCGAAGATGCATTTTCTGCCAAGGCAGCTTTGGGAGGAGCATTTGGAATGATTGTCATCGAGGGAGCTAAAAGAGCAGCATTCTCCAATGAAGCGGGTATCGGTACTGCTCCCATGATGCATGGCGCAGCCAAAACAAAAGAACCTGTTCGCGAAGGTTTGGTAGCCATGTTGGGACCTGCTATAGACACCTTGTTAATCTGTACCATGACAGGACTTTGTATTATCATCACAGGGGTATGGCAAACAGGTGACAATAATGGTATTTTGCTTACAGCCAATGCATTTGGACAAAGCCTCCCTGTAGTGGGACCATTCATCTTATTGGTTTGTGTGGTCATATTCGCAATTACCACTATTTTCGGAATGGCTTATTACGGACAAAAGTGTTTGTCATTTTTGATTGGAGCTAAAAAGGGTCGATTATTTAACTATTGGTACATCGCACTAGTGGTGGTTGGTTCTGTCGCTAGTTTAAGTGTCGTGGTTAATTTGGTTTTCGTCGCCTATGGCCTAATGGCCATCCCTACGATGATTGGAGCGATCTTTTTAGCTCCAAAAGTTGTTACAGCATCAAAAGAGTATTTTAGTAAAGTGCATGATTAACATCGATCAAATTTACTTTGCCATCTACCGTTACTACTAAATGACTCATCGAAATGAACCATCAATTAGTTCCACTGGTTATACTTTGTCTTATATTTACTGCCATTAAGGAATTGCTATGAGAATTATCATCGCAGGTGCAGGAGATTTAGGGTTCCATTTGGCCAAACTGTTGGCTTTTGAAGAACAAGATATCATCCTCATAGATCAAGACGCTTCTGTATTGGAGCATGCATCTAACCATTTGGATGTACATACCATCAAAGGAAGCAGCACCTCCATTACTATTCTGGAAGAGGCCAATGTGTCTAAAGCCGATTTGCTGATCGCCGTAACGTCGATTGAGGAAACGAACCTAACTACGGCCATCATCGGTAAAAATTTAGGAGCTAAAAGAACCGTAGCCAGAATATCAAACACCGAATTTCTACATCATAAAGATAAATGTGACCTGAAGAACCTGGGAATTGATGAAATTATCTCCCCAGAATCCTTGGCAGCACGAGAGATCAAAAGACTGCTCAAACAGTCAGCATTGACGGATACTTTTGAGTTTGAGAAAGGTATGCTATCTCTTGTTGGGATTACTGTGGATGAGAATTCTGAGTTGAAAGATAAGTCACTTACTGAGACGGCTTACCTTAACCCAGATCATGATTTCACTACTGTGGCTATCCTTAGAGAGAGTCAAACAATCATCCCTCACGGTGAGAACCAGTTTCAGCTGAATGACCATGCTTATTTCATTACGGAACCCACTGGTATTGAGCGTGTGATGTCATTAGCAGGTAAGGAGCGTATTGAGATCAAAAATGTAATGATCCTGGGTGGTAGTAAAGTTGGAATTAATACAGCTAAACAGCTAAGTAAGAAATACAACATCAAGCTAATCGAACAGGACAAGGACAAGTGTTTTGCTTTGGCTGATGAATTGACTGACACCATGATTATCAATGGTGATGGTAGAGACATAGATCTTCTAAAAGAAGAGGGAATAGACAGGATGGATGCTGTTATAGCAGTGACCGGAAACTCGGAGACTAACATTATCTCCTGCCTGGTTGCCAAAAACAACGGGGTGAAAAAGACCATCGCTGCGGTAGAGAATATTGATTACATCCACTTGTCTCAAAACATCGGAGTGGATACCCTAATCAACAAGAAATTGATTGCGGCGAACTTTATTTTCAGGTATATTCGAAAAGGCCAAGTATTGAACATCACGAGTATTCATGGTGTTGATGCGGAGATCCTGGAATTTGAAGTACAACCTGACTCTAAAATTTTGCAACATGAATTGAGAAACCTTGACTTCCCGAGAACGGCCATCATTGGTGGAGTTATCAGAAAAGGAGTAGGTTATACAGTAAGAGGAAGCTTTAATTTCCAACCGAAAGACCGAGTAGTCGTACTATCAAAACCGGAATGCATCCATAAGGTGGAGGGTTTCTTCAACTAATATGCTATTTAATTACCGAGTAATCGTCAATATTTTAGGAACCTTGCTGATGCTCAACGGGGCTTTCATGTTGACCTGCATTCCATTCAGCTTATACTTTCAGGAAGGTGACATCTGGGCCATTATTGGCTCATCAGTAATTACTGGATTGGTGGGCGCTGCTATGTACTTCTTCTCCAAGAAGAACCTTAGCAAGGAAATCAAAAAACGTGACGGATATATTGTAGTAACCTTTGGATGGCTCTTCATGTCCTTCTTTGGTTCCATTCCTTACATGCTGAGTGGTGCGATTCCCAACCTGACTGATGCATTCTTTGAAACACTTAGTGGTTTCTCTACTACAGGGGCAACTATTCTAACAGATATAGAATCTGTACACAAAGGAATCCTATTCTGGCGTAGTTTGACGCAATGGATTGGAGGAATGGGTATTATCGTATTGACCGTCGCAATTTTACCGATTTTGGGAATTGGGGGTATGCAGCTATTCGTAGCGGAGGCTCCAGGGATTTCACCAGATAAATTACAACCACGAATTAAAGAAACAGCCAAAAGGCTTTGGTTGATCTACTTGGGATTAACCTTTGTAGAAACCCTCCTCCTTTGGATTGGAGGGATGACGTTCTATGATGCCATCAACCATAGTTTAACTACAATGGCTACAGGGGGATTCTCGACAAAGAACGCCAGTATCGCATATTACACTTCACCGTACATTCAATATGTGATCAT
>CEPX01065211.1_pt1 | contig 11444 bp, 15 predicted proteins | sample 361361 | NCBI WGS metagenome assembly CEPX01 (sample SAMEA2619974, study PRJEB7988) | marine metagenome | biome: marine biome (ENVO:00000447); feature: mesopelagic zone (ENVO:00000213) & marine oxygen minimum zone (ENVO:01000065); material: "saline water (ENVO:00002010), including plankton...
GGCGGACCCCGATGTAGAAGTGCTATCCCCTATGCCTGTCCATCCGCCCCGCAAGAGCATGTCCACAACACCGGAATCGTGAATAAACTGGTCTGCCTCGTCCCCGGTAGAATCATATATCATAAGGTCAAGGTTGGTTCCCGCCGGTTGGATTATTTGGGACTGGTACTGGTCTGTTACCAGTTCCGAGTGATTCGTCCCGGCCCCAACACCAACCAAGCGGACATGGGTCTTCATCTTTAGCTGGGTAGCCCTGTAGTTTCCGGCAGGGAAATGAACCGCCCCGTAAGCATTGGCGTGACTGTTCCAAGCCGCATCAATCGCGGCCTGTATCGCGGCGGTATCGTCCGTCGTGCCATCGCCCTTCGCCCCGTAGTCCATGACATTGTGAACGTTCGCTTCCTCGTTGGCGATAACCACAGCCCCGGCCCCAGTCAAGACCTCTAGGTTGCCAAATGTATCGGGGTCGGAAAGCTTAGCGAATAATTGCCACTTATTCTGGTCTGTAGCCGTCGGGGTCGAAGTGCCGAAGTTGCCCTCCCAGAGCGTTGCCGTGTCGGTGGTGATACGCAGGTGGTCAAGCGTCGTAAACACCGTCCCATCAGCCTCTTGGATGACTAGCTTGTAGTCCCCGTCGGCGTAGAACCGCACCAGGCCGTTCGTGTCAGCCGTGAAGGGCTGGCTATGGACGGTGGTCTTGTACGGGTCATGCCACACATCAAGGTCTTCGCTCGGCGTCCCAGCCTTGTAGTGGAACACCTTGGCCCCAGCTAGCGGCTTGCCGTCCTTATCGACGAATTGATGGAAGAATAGCTGTGCGAGTCCCTCGGCCATTAGTTATCGTTGTCCACGTACTCCGTCCAATTCTGAGTCCCAGTGGGGTAGGTATGCCAATCGTCGCTGGAGAACGGGTCGAGAATCGGCGGTTGACCCATCACTACCCCAGCCCTGGCCGCCGTCAATACCCGAATGGGGGGCTTGGCCTTGAACTCCTGCTCCCATATCTGGACTACTTCAAAGACGGCCTCCTCAAGCGGCCCTGCGTGTACGCGAGAAGCCGCCCTGGGGCGTCTCCTGGCCCCCCTGGCACCATAAACCAGCCCTGGGGTACCCTGGGCCACCTATCCGGCCTCCACATCGCTTAAGAAGCGATTACGGGCTTCGTAGCGCTCGATTCGTTTTAGAAAGGGGGTGCAGTCTAGCCCGGCGCATCTGGGGCAGACTGCATCCATGCAGTTGCGGCACCAGCCGCCCAGGTTGCCCTTGGCCGGGTCGGATGCCCGCAGCACCCAGACTGCATTGCAGTGGCAGCAGGTAGCAGTGTCGGCTTCTAGGCTGTTACCGCCGGGGTCGCCTATATGGACATAGCCCACACCCAACTACTCCGCAATGTGGAACGTGGCGTGGCAAAGCGCAGAGCCACCGCTCGAAAGGTGGAAATACAGCCCTAAGCCGTTACTTCCCGTCGCCGGGGCGATAATCCCCCTGTCGGGGTCTTCCATCCAGGTGAACGTAGCGCGTTGGTTAACGTCCACGCTCATCAACTCCGAACTCGCCGTGTAAGTCGGGGCAACGGTGGAATCACTGTGCCCAACGGATAGGGGGCTCGGGTCGCCTGGGTCAAGGGCGACCGGAGTAACGTCTGTCGTGGTGCCAGTATCCGTGAACCTAGCCAGTTGGATAGTGTATGCCTGGTCAGCGGGGGTGCCGGAGCAGCCAAAGCTGATGAAGTGAAGATGGGGGCGAACGGTTGTGGCGCTCTCGACGCCTACGATAGTGGCATCCGCCTGGCCCGAACCGGCAGGGTCGGGGGCATTCTGTTCTCCTACAATGGCGTATCTACGCATATTTAAGCCTCTCCTTGATTATACAACCCCTTACGGAATCTTTCTAACCTCAATCAAAATATCAGCAAAATCCCCGTTGGCAAATCCGCTGGTAGTAACCACTATGTCGCCGGTGGTTCCGTCCCCGGCAGGGTCGATTATGCCCTCGGTGTCCCGAAGGTCAAAGTCCGGCAACCCTACCGCCCCCGTACCGGTAGAGCCCCCCACGTTATCAAAGATAGCCAGAGGCGCGTCGGTATTAGCGTCGAACTCAAACGTCCAGGTGGCGCCGCTGTTGGTATGAATGGCAAGCCTCACAACGGCAAGCTTGGTGAACGTGCCGGATAATTCAGAGTAGTCCACCAAAACCTGGTCCGTAGCCTCCACCCCATCCCCGGCAGCCACCCAATACTTAACCGCCGAATCGGCGTTGTTCCGTGGCGTGTACTCAGTCCAGGTAATGGCCATCTACAGCGTCACCCCCTCGAACTCGTCCCCAAAGGGGCGCTCCTTAGCCACAATCCCGCCAACCTTGGCTATGAACCTCTCCCGCACGTTATCGCTACGGGAATCGTCGTTCTCCTCAAGGGCCAGCGTGGTCACGCCGTCAATCAGGGCACTTCGCCAATCGCTCAACATCTGGGTCCACTTGCTATCAGCAAAGTCGAGTTTGAGCGGATTGGCGTAATACCTGAGTTTTAGCCCATAAGCCTTGTCGGGTGGATAATCCAGCAGGTACTCGGCGTTGAAACGGCTGAACGACGCCGGACGGCTAGACGCCGTGGCGGCATACGACTTGTCAGCTTCCTTGGTGTTGTCCTCCCACAGAATATCAAAGCAGTCGAGAATGACGTAGGTATCACCCGAGACGGGCGTTTTGGTGTCGTCCCACGGCTGCTCTACCGTAGCCTCTTTGGTCGTGGAGTTGTAATCGGTAATCTGCCGGTACTGCCCCTTGGAGGTTCCAGCGGTCATCAATACGTAGCGCCCCTCGGCGTCTGCCGAGGAAATCGACTCCGCGCTGTCAAGCGTGACGACAGATGAATCCCCGTCTTGGGCTGTTCCAGTGGTATCCCCGTCTAAGAGCGTAACGCTCAGCTCATCGTCGAAATCAGCAGGCAGCGGATAACGGCGGCGGTTGGGCGTGGCTATAGCAATGGCTGTAGTCTGGAGTATCTCCAGGAACCCATCGCCTAGACGCCGGGATTGGTCAACGATGTCGCTCACAATCTCCGGTACCCACTCATCAGCTACCCGCTTGACCATTGCGGCAGTGGGGTTAGTCACCCCCGCCCGTTTCAAGCCCTCTATGGCAATGTCGTTTCGACTGGGAGACGACGGAGTAGCCATTAAACGCTATCCCCGTTCTCGTCCCGTACCCGCCAAGTCTGCCGAGGCTTGTTCCCCGCCGGGCCAGCCATAGGCCGAGGTACTGGCCGAACCTGTGGCAAATCAAACCTACCAGGCTCGTCGAAATCCCGAGGGTGGACCAACTGGCCCTTCTGACGGCCATTTTGGCCCCGGACAACCTCCGACGCCAGCCTGACCGTGCCCTGCGTGTCCGTGACAAGATGCTCGCCCAGCACGCCCCGGCGTCGCGGCATTAGTACTCAAGCTCCAGTAAGATGGAGTAGGTGTCGTCAGCCGTCGCCCCTACTGTGGTGAAAATAACATCCCCAGTCTCGCCAGTGCTCGCCGGGTCGGCAACCCCGCCGTAATCACGCATATCCATGCTGTGTTGCCCCGCGCATATCATCACGTAGTCATCAGCGGTGTGGTCAAAACCGACCTTCACCTTAACTCCGTCGCAGCACCACGCAGCCCTGGCGATGGCTACCTTGGTCGGGGAACCCGGCAATCCGGATATATCCACCTTCTGCACCGCCGCTTCCTCTGCTGTGCCGTCTAGGACGTTAGTAAGGATAACGACGTGACGACGGCTGGTGCTGGCGAGCGTCGTGGAAGTCGTGACATCAGCCACGGCTTAAGCCTCTTTCGCCCACGTCCCGCGAATATCGATTAGAGGCTGTTTAGCCATTTACTACTCCTTTTCTGCCCCCCGGATTTGCACCGGGGCTGAACCATCTAGGGACAGATGTTGGGAGCAGCAGGCCGAGCGCAGGGTGCCCGGCCCGCCACCCCTTAGCCTGGTTAAGCCCCAGGCGAGCCGTACATCCCAGCCCAATGCGAGAAGCCACGGCTCCAACGCGAGGTGACCTTGAAGCGGAGATTGTCCGTCTCAAAATCGTTGTCTCGGTCGAAGTCCGGGCGACGCCGCCAGAAGAAGTTCATCTGGTGGCGGTCGCACTGGATAAACCACGCATCCGTGTCGGTGAGGAAGTTATTCACCGTGAACGGCAATATGCCGCTGGCCGGGTTGATTGCGTTGTTCGCACTGTCGGGGTCCAACGAGGAACCCAGCAGCTTGCGAGCCGTCCACTGAAGATTAACCGGAATGACTATCTTCTGCGGGCGAAGCGCAATCTTCTTCCCACGGTCGTCGGTGGTCTCGGCGATGTCGATGAGCGCCTGCTCAAGCGACGTGGCCGAAAGGTCGGCAGCCGAGGTGAGCGTGTTCTGCTCAGTCCCGCCACCCTCCAAGGGGTGGTCGTCAGCGAACAGCGCCTTGCCGTCCGCCGAGCTGAACTTGTCGCTGGTGCCAAACCCGTTGTTGAGCACATTCGCGCCATCGGTCTCGATGGTCTGGCGAAGTGATATACCCAACTGGGCAGGCATACGCCGCATCACCCGGAACTGGTCGTCCTCAAGCATGATTCGGGTAACCTGGAACCCAAGGGCAAACTCCCTGTGGGTGTAGGTCGAATCGAATCCTGCGGGCGGGTCATCATAGACCACCGCAGCGCCTTCGTTGCGCTCCGGTATCAACCCCAGGGTGCCAACGAGAGTGTCGTTCTCATCAGGCTTGGTCGAACTCTCGATGTTGAACACCTGAGTGTACTGGTCTTCGTAACGTCCGAACTCGTCGAACAGGATTTTCCTGAAGCCATCCGTAAGGAGGTCAGGATGATTTTTGGTAAGTGTTGCCATTCTCTCCTATCCTCCTTTAGGTGATGACCTGGGCCTGCGAATCAACGCGGACCTGGACACGCACCTTGTTATTAGTCAAAGAATCGTCATTGTCCGACCGGGCAATCATCTCCACCAGCGTCAATGTGTCGTAGGTGGTTCCGTCCCCGTCAAGCTCATGCGCGGACTGAAGCGTCACGGTGTCGCCGGTGGTAAACGTCACGTCGAAGAAATTACCAACAGCCGTATCGTCAGTGATGTCGTTACTGTCCACCTGGACCTCGAACGTGGTGTTGGCCAAGTCATCATACACGTAAACGACCGCGCCAGCAGTCGCGGCAGCGTAATTAACCGCTACCCCGATGGGGTTGTCCTCTGCGCCGATTATCGTAAGAACTCGCCCGCTACCATCCTTCTTTACAAGGTCGCCCTTGTAGATAGCGGCGCTGCCGTTGCTCTTATATTTGGTAACCCGAGGCGGTCCACCGTGGAACGTCTGCGGATTGGTAAACCCGCGAGGATTGTCTACATTTGCCATCCAAAGCTCCTTTTGCGCCCGTGGGCGCGACATATAGTTTAGTCTGAGCGCGGATGACCTTAGCCGCGAAGGTGCGGGGTTTATACTCCCCCGTAGAGTGCGTTAGGCTGGAAAAGCCGCCTAAGAAGGCTATATCTACATACTACCTACCCAAACACAGTCGGTCAATCCTTGGTGTGGCCGGGGTAGCGGTAAGCGCCGACCTCCTCGGCCTCCTTGGTCGGCGTGGCTGTCTGGTTGGCCACCTTGGCCGCATTGTAGCGGTCATGGTCCTCTTTCCAGCTTGCGGGAATCTCCATTAGAATCATCTCGTTGCGCTCGATGGCCGCAGCCTCGCCCAGGCCGGTCCCGGTGGCGTTGTCAGTAACCCCCTGGTAGTTGCGGAAATCCGCTACCTGCCAGCCCTCAGCCTTGCGGCGCTCGAATTGGTCCTTGGATACCCAGCGGCAGTGCCAGCCGTCGCGCTTGGCCTTCAGCCTAAGCAAATCCGGCCTCCAGCGGTTCTCGCTGCCACTCCAGGGGCGCGTGGAGCCCTTCTTCGGGCCGCGCTCCTCATCGGCCTTATGGCGCGAGCGCTCGTCCTTATCCTTGGTGTTCTCCAAGGCAGCTTCCTCCTGGCTGGCTGCGTCAGCCCAGGGTGACGGGGTATTAACTGTTGCTTTAGCCATTTCTACCACATCCTTTGGGCTCTAATCTTGTCGCCCAGTTGCTTGCTCTCCAGGTACTCGGTCTTGTCTTTGTAGATACCGGGGAAGATGCGTTGAACGGTTGCCCATTCCTCGTCACTCACGTCCCCGGCCACGTTGGTCTGGCCGCTGCGCGTAGCCCCGCCGGTATCAGCCTGGCTGCTGGCCACCGTGCGCTCGGCCTCCGCCTTCTCCCCCTCTTCCATCTTCTTCGCCTCCGTGTAGAACGCCGAAGGGGGGTCGGGGGCACCTTGTATTCTTTGCCTGAGCGTGGCGTCCTGGAGGAACGTCGTCTCGTACTTGGCCAACAGGGTATCGAAGTCCGAATGCAGCGCTCGCTGGACATTCACCGATTGGTTCAGGGCGCTCTCGTTGAGCTTGTCGGTGAACCCCCTCTCCATACGCTCCGCCCGGCGTTGGTAATACTCACGAATCTCCTGGGGCGTGGCGTCTTCGTCGGGCTCCGGGTCGTCAGGCTGCTCAACGCGCCGCTTGGTCTCCTCCACGGTGACTTCAAGCTGGCGTAGATGGTTGCGGGCAAAGTCTAAGTCGGTTTTGAGCCGGTCCTTGTCGCGTCTTTCCGAGTGGATTTCGGCAACGAGTTGGTCGATACGCTTTTGTACCCCCGGTGATTCGGGGCTTGCTTGTTCGGGAGACCCCTCCTCCTCCTTGCCCTCTTCCTGAGTAGCACCGAAAGCTTCAGGAGCCTCCTTTGACGAATCGTCTGGTTCACTGGGCTCCTCCCCCTTGGGGGCTAGCGCCTCCGCAGCGTCGCCCAGCAGCGAACTCATGCTTTTCTCCTCAGCCATTCTCAAGCCTCCTTGACCTTACACAGGATGTCATCCTCCACCATTATCAAGATGGATTCGTAATCACCGTAAGTCTGTGTGTCCAGGTCTTGTTTAATCTCCTTGCCGCTGTAGCGACCGAAAAACACCTTATCCCCGGTTTCGATATAGTCACAACCGTCGCCTACCGCCATAACCTCACCCAGCATCGTCCCCTCCTTGGAATCATCAGGGATGTAGATGCCACCAGCGGTTTTCTCCTCCTTGTAGCGCTTAACCAGGCAGCGCGTCCCTAGCGGCACTAGCTGGATTCTACGTCTTTCCTCAGTCATCGTCTCCTGCCCACTCCTTCGGCAATTCGCGTATATCGGCGAGCGCCTGGATATAGCCGCCCACCTGGGACGCCTTGTAGAACTCCTCCGCAGCTACGTACCCAAGCGCCATCGCCTGGGCCTCAGCCGTCATAGCCTCTATTTCCTCGAAAAACCCCTTGGTCACGGCCTGGCCGAGCCACGCCTCAAGCTCATCCGGTGATACCTTGTCCACCCGCTCCTCCTTGCTCCTGAGCGCGGCTCTCAAGCGCCGCGAGCACTTCAGTTCTGTCCATATGGTCCCTCAGCGCCGCCTGGTGCTCGCTGCCCATCTCCTTATACGCCTTGGTCTGCATAAACTCAAGATGCGAGGTTAAATGCTCCGCGTGCGCCTCACCCTGTTTGGGTTGTGGGCGGTCCCCCTGCATGAACATGGCGTTTTCTACCTCGGGAGCCACCGGCGGCTCGGGTACTTCGGGCAGGTAGCGGGCTAAGTCGGCTTTGGCAAACGTGCCGAGGTAGTCACGCAGGAAAGCTATCTGCGCCGGGGCGTTAAGCCCCTCGCCTGTTTGCGGATTGCCGACCAGCATGGGGTGGTTAAGGGCCACCTGCATTACCTCGGCAGCTTCCGCCCGGCGTTGGCCCTGGCTGGCAAATGCCGGGTTGCCGGTAGGAATGATATCTAAGTGGCCGGTGAAGTCCTCACGCTTAACCTCGCTGAAGGGAACCTCATGGGTCGAGCCGAGAACGCGGAATTGCTTGGATTGGGGCAGGAACAGGCTATTGAGGGCGAATATCTGCCTTAACTCAACAGCTTGCTGGCGTAGCACGCGTTTGGTGAGCACCCCGAACGTGACGAGCCCTTGCTCGATTCGCGCCATCGTGCCCCCCACGGTCGGCTCTCGCACGCCCTGTTGCGCCCGGCCCTGGATTTCCTCGGTATTGGACGTGATGTCCTGGCTGAAGCGGTTAATCATCTGCAACATGGTCGGAAGCGACTGGTCAAGCCCTGGGTACTTGGCTAGTTGGACTTGGCTTACGTCATTCACCTGCACGCTCTTGCCGGGGGCTAGGCGGATTTTGCGGCTTTTAAGGCCCGCCCCGCGTCCGTAGAACGCAAAGGGCGTGTTCGCCAGCATCCCGGCGTTGATGAATTGGTTGAACACCGTGTTGGCTATTTCGTTTAGCGGCTCCAGGTAGTGGCCGAAGCCGAAGCTGTAAAACCCCTCGGGGTTGGGGACGAAGTGGTAATCCGTCCATTGGTTGAGAACGTGGGTTTTGCCGCCCACCTTGACCTCGCGGCTGGTGGCTCTGAGTAGTTCGCCGTTGGCTAGGTCAACCCAGAAGATATAGGGCTTAGGCTCGGAGTCGCCCTTAAGCTCGTACTCCGTGTGGCATTCCAATACGATGTTCGGGGCCTCGGTGGTCTGGTTGGACTCTTCCCCGACCAGCTCATCGGCGGTTTGGCTAATAATGGATGACTCCTCGGGAGCCGTGGAGCCCTCCTTAAGCCCATCCGTGAAGCCGTAGAACCCACGTCTGCCCAGGGCTTTAACCTCATCCAGATGCTCGTAGCGGCGCTGGGTGATACGGCGGGCACGCTCAAGCGACGGCGTGCGGTAGGGCAACAACACGTCCACAGCAGGCACATACACGCTCACCGGCCTTTTAAGGCTTGAGTCCCAGTAGGTCTTTTTGAATGCCGTGCCCATAATCGGCAATTCCATGAGCATCCGGTCCCACTCGGTCTCGTACTCGCGCATCTCGACGATTAGCTGCCAGTTCATAAACTGCTCCACCTTGCGGGCGCGGGTTATGTCGGAAGCTTCCACGGCGATGGCTTTTAGCCTTTCGGGGTACGGCTGGTCGAACAGACTGGCGTAAGCGCGGGCTTGGAACTGATGGCTGGCAGAGGCCAGTATCGGCACGCACACGTTGCTTGCCCCCTCCCACGGCACTTCGCGGTCAAGCGGCTGGCATTGGGACAGCTTAAACCAGCGGTCGCGTTTCTCCTCCCACGGGCGGCGGCTTTCGAGGTCGGTCCTGTAGCCCTGGATGACTTTGGCGGCTATGGCAGTGCGGACTTCCTTGGGCAGGTCGGTGGCTATGTTAGTCGTGTCGGGCATTATCCGTAAGAGGCTCCTTTTGCGATGATGGGCTTATCTGTCTGAGCTGCCCACTCGGGGTCTTCGGCTTCGGGGTTATCAAGCAGGATGCGGTGCAGGCATTCGACAAAGTGGTCGTCTTTGTCTTTGGGCACTTGCTTGTCGTTGCGAGTGGCTTTGGACGCGCCGCGCCAGTCGTCCCACACGTAGTTCTCCATTTCCCAATGGATTCCCGCAAGGTCTTGGTAGAAATAGATAAGCGGGTAAACGCCCCCGCCAGGGTCGTGTTGGAGAAACTTGTGCATCCTCACTATGGCTACGTCTCGGTTCTTGGAGCCTTGGGCGCAAACAAGCCCGTGGTCAGCGAACTCGTCCCACATCGAGCGCCCGTCAACCGGGTTATTTATCTTGGAGAACGGGTCGATGATGCGACTAACGCTATTAGTATCTATTTTAAGCGTTTCCAGCTCGTAGGCCAAGCAGGCTTCGGCGAATGGGGCTACGCGGTTATTTAAGTCTGAGTTTTTCATCTCGCCTACGACGTAGATGCGCCCATCGGGCAGGGCTGCGGCCCAGACGGCGTGATGCGGCGTGCGGGGGTGGGGGTCGATGGACATCCAAAGACCCCATGTCGGCTCGATTTTACGGCGCTCGATGCGGTGAATAGCCCCGTATTCCTTGTACACCAACCCGGTAAGGTGGAAGAAGCGCCCTCGCAAGCGGGCTTCAGCCTCATCGGGGCTTAGGTTGCGGGCAAAATCGTCCACAGCCTCCTGGGTCAGCCCGAAGCCGACGTTATCCTCGATATCGAACACGAACTTGTCCACGTCGGAGCGCGAATAAAGCTCTTTGTGAATCCAGGGCTCCTTGAGCGGCGTCATGGTTATCCAGCAACTGCCGGAGCGGTCGGTAAGGCCACGCTGGACGGCTACCCAAATAGGGCGTGGGGGCGGCTCGTCGAAGTGCGCCCAGTCGATATCCACGCCCTCAAATAGCTCTTCGTGCTGGTCGTAGCTTTGGCAGGAAATAGTGGAGCCGTTCTTAAGCGTAATACGAGTGATGATGCCCTGTTGGTTTTTCTTGGTTTCCTTTATTTCGGGTTTAGGCAGCAGGCCGCTTATGCCTGACTCCGTATCCCCGAGCAGCTTGGCCACCAGCACCTTATGGACCTGCTCGCCAAAGGATTCGCCCATAATCAAGCCTTTGTTGGGGACGGCTATATCGATTTTGTAGTCCGGGTGTTTGGGGTCAAGCCAGGGGCGGTAGCCAAGTGCGTGGGCCACATCCTCGGCCACGCCTCCTTGGGTTTTTCCCGAGCGATTTCCCCCGCTTACCAGCCGGATGCGGGCTTTGGAGCTATGGAAGCGGGCTTGCGGAGCGTGGGGCTCGTAAAAGCGCACGACCTCTTCACGCTTACGCCGCCTGGCTTCAGACTCCAGACCCTTGAGTTGCCGCATAAGCGATGCCTGCTTAGCCTTTGCCCGTACCTGTATGGTCTCCTTGACCTCCTCGGCGCTCAAACCCTGTTGCTGGGGCGCGAACTCCTCTATGCCCATGTCTTCTGCACAACGCTTATCGAAAACCCGCCGGAGCCGAGTTTGGTTGGGATTTCCTTGGCCCCGTGCAATTTACTCATCAAGTCGCGTAAATCTACCTGATTGTGCCCCTTTTGGAACGTCCGGCGGCGAGTCAGGTACCCGTCCCCCCACTTCTCCCACTTCCTAAGCCTGGCCTCGCGCCTAATCGCCCCGCACGTGCGCGAGGTCACAACAAGTAACCCCTCCGGCTTAACCTCCGCAAAACCATGGCCAATAGCATCCAAACGCGATGCAAGCAGCGACAACGTACCCACAACGTAATTCAAATAGACCACATCGAACGGCCCTTCGGGCATTTCGGAGGCTCCGAACTCGACCCACGGGTCGTAACCATAAGCCCAGGGGAACTCCTTGGCCCTAAGCCATCTCACATCCCCGCCGCGCCCACACCCGTAATCCAACACCCGGTCGGTGTACTTGATAAGCCCCGCCTGAACCAATAACCGCACAGGCTTTGACGCACCGAGTCGGCCTATCTCAGTCACGGGTAACCCAAACACCAAGAACCAAGACAAAGAGAGTCGGTGAATAGTAAAAAAGTGTTGATAACCTTAAGCGTCAGCCA
>CEPX01126366.1_pt1 | contig 11442 bp, 4 predicted proteins | sample 361361 | NCBI WGS metagenome assembly CEPX01 (sample SAMEA2619974, study PRJEB7988) | marine metagenome | biome: marine biome (ENVO:00000447); feature: mesopelagic zone (ENVO:00000213) & marine oxygen minimum zone (ENVO:01000065); material: "saline water (ENVO:00002010), including plankton...
TTTCATTTGACAGCAGTATACGTAATTCGTTATACTAAGGTAGTCAAATAGGCGATCTCGAGAGGGGGTCGCCTATATTCATTTAGGGGAAGAATTATGGCATGGGAAGGTAAGGGGTTTGAGGACTGGGGACGAGGCTGGGAAAGCAGGCCTCTCGACGAGTTTGGGTCTCCACTTGATCTCGAGCAGGAGCAACTAAGAGAACAATGGATAGCTAGAGCAGATCGGGAGTGGGAACAGAAGGGAGGTAAGGTTTCGACTTCTGTAAATCAGGCTCTCAATCCAAGCAGGGCTACCCGTGAAGAAGAAATGTCTCCCAGCGAAGTTGCCGCGCTATTCGGAGAACCTACAGGTGGATCGTCCAGTGAGAACATAGTAGCGCAAGTCCAGCGGAATACACAGAGCTACCCTGGGCGGAAGTTGACAGAAGAGAAGCGATTTAAGCAGTCACTTCTTACCGCTACAAGGATTGAGAGGGGACTGGTGGGGCCTAGAAAGGGTGAAACCTCAGCCTATGCTGGGCAGCATCTCTTGGGTAGCTTTCAGGTTGATAGGCCTCTTGGCAACATAGTCCCCCAACCTGCTTTCGTGGAGGATACTCCTTACAGGTATACTCGAGGGCCACAGTGGGGGAGTGGGTACGAGGACACTGGGACTGGCAGATGGATGGCAGGGAACGCATGGTGGAATGCTCCAGAGGCTCTCAAGGTTAGACTACGGGGTGGTGAAGAGCTAAAGGGAAAGGAGCCAGATCCTTTCCTGCCGAATTGGGGACTATCGGAGGAGGATCTGCCGTCTCTCAAGGGCGGGCACCAATACCTTTTTAGGAACCTTAGTGGAGCAGAGGCTTCTCATCCCTTTTCAACAGAGACTCTTTCTGCTCTCTACCCTATGACTAAAACAGGCAAGTTCATATTCTCACGGCAGCTTGGCCGGACGGAGACAGGGGGATATGAGGTAGGAGAGAAGCCTATCGGGAAGGTGCTCAAGCATGCTCAGCTTGGAGTGGGACAGTACCTGGTAGACCGCAGCAGGTCTCTTGTTACTGCTCCAGTAAGTATGATGGGGGGTGAATCAGAGACAGGGCAGGTGTACAAGGCAGGTGTGCTGCTTGCGGGCGGGGTAGGGCTGTCTGGAGGTGGGTGGCATAGGCCAGGCACCTTTGATTTAGCCTATAAAGAGGGACGAGAGGTGCAGCCTGTTGTGAAAACGGGCGGCTTTAAGATGTTCACAGCTCCTACAGCTTCACAACGTGTCTTACCTGCAGACGTGGAGATGACTCTTTCCTTATGGAAGGATCCAATCCTTGCGTCTCGTGCTCTCCTCTCGACATACTCGGCAACAGAGCTAGAGGGCATGGGCTTGCCGGTATCAGAAGGGAAGCTCCAGTGGAATGCCATAACACATCCGCAGATTATGGCAAAAGCCTGGGGCATTATCGAACAGAATACCAAGTTACAGCAGTTCGACCCTGTTTTTACCAAGAGTATGATGCCGGTTTACGAAAGCTATCCCGCTTGGGCAAAGAGGGGAACCCCAAGAGAGATAGCCCCTGGGCAATTCCAGGCGCAGCTTAACCTCCCCATGCTCAAGCATGATTTTCTCTTCCAGATTGGTGCTGCTTTCCCTGGGCAGCGGCCTAAGTTCTCTGGGGAGGAGCTGGGGCAGATATACGAGAAGTCTCCTCGGCTTGCCGAGCAGTGGTGGGGTGAAGGCAGGCAGTGGAGAGCGATGTACAGAGCTCCCATTTCAGCTGTGAAGGGGGAGCTACAAGGGGTGCCGGCCGCCCAGATGGAAGAGCAGTTCAAGAAAGCTGCTGGATGGATCCGAACACAGCAACCAGAGGGACAGCCAGGCCACGCGCTAGTTACTGAAGCTGCGGCAAGATACATTAACCAGGGTGTTGAGGTTCCTTTCGGGGAAGGTACATTCACGCTACCAAATCCTCAGCTAATGGAGGGGTTGCTGGCCGAGCATGAAAGACTCCCGCTTGAAGAGGAGCAGCTCAAGCGTAGTCTGTCTACCTTGAATATCAGGTATGGGCAGGCTCTTGGGGCCGTGATGGGGATAGGCTTAGGAGATCCAACTGCAAGGCTTAACAAAGCGATCGGAGGCTTTATTTCGGAGGTGAGACGCGAGAATATAGAAGACCCTGGATGGGCACAGGCACCTAAAGTACATGAGGCTCTAAGAGCTACTATCGCAAAGGGTGGAATGGAGCGTCCTTTCCATAGTTCGCTTGCTATCCCGGATGAAGTTGCTGTGCTCGGGAAGCAGGCAATGAGAGAGATGTATGGAGGTGGAAGGGAGAGGGGCATAAGGGCTCTCATGGGGCTTCGTCGCCCTGTATCTGCACCGGAATACCAAGTTGGTATTGGTATGCGGGCTGTTAGTGAGGAGTATGCTCGGAATCGGTACGGCACTGAGTTTTCGGGCCTGGGGAGAGGGATAGCTGTTTCTCCTATCGCAACTATGCTAATGATGGGTGACGTTGATGTTGACCGCGCTATCTTCGCCCCTATTCCAAAGGGAATGGCTAAGGGGTACTTGCAACAGCAGGGTTCCCTATCAGAACGTCTTTACAGCATGATCCGCAAGTGGGAACCAGAGGCCACAGCAGGGAAGACACCTACAGAGTTTATGACACAGCTAAGCTCTGGATTCAATGAGTTCCAGGCCTTGGTTCAAGAGCAAACTGGCATGATCTCGGGGACAGAGGATGCCCAAGAGTACATGTCTGCTCTGCGAGGGACGTTTATGGGTGGTGGGGGGTTCAAGGCAACCCCGGGTTCTACATTAGCAGCTGCTCAAACGGGGCTACGTGCAGAACGGACTATGCAGCTCTCCTACAATGCCATTGGTCGTAGGCTGCGCCCATATATGACTGACCCCGAAGCAGTATCTGCTTACAACGAGATGTTTGTCAAGGCCTATCAGCCTGCTCTTGAGAAGAAGGAACTTGTCCCTGAGCTACGTAGGCTAGTAGAGATAGGCGCCGGGCTAGGCAGGAGAGGCGGCGTAAGTGGAAGTCTCTCCGAGGCAAAGTTTAGCGAGGGAGTAGGCACAGGTACCTGGGGTGCTCTGGATATAGGGAGGGAGATTTTCAAGGCGAAGATGCTCACCCCTGAGCTGAGGGCTGTAATGTTAGCCGAGGATCCGGCGAACAGGCCGGCTCTTAGAGCCTTGATGGCACAGCCCGATCTTGAGAAGGCATGGCAGGGAGCAATAGGCTATGTTGGGAGAAGTTCCCCGTTTGCTGCCATGGGCCAGCAACGAGGGCAGATGGCTGGCGAGGCATATACGGCCTCTCATCCAGAGGATATCACAACCTTCACTCCGGGCGAGAAGGCCATGGGGTGGATGGGCCGAGCAACAAATAGAGGGTTGCGATTTCTAAGTAAGCTAGGGCTACCTCTCGGAGAACGGGAGGCGATACTAAAAGGTGCGGTAGCAGCTTCTCCTGGTCTTCAAGAGGTTATGGGCTGGGTAGCTACTGAGAGTAACCTAAAGGCAGGGACACGTATTACAGACCCAGCCCTAAACGCTGAACAGATACAGGAGCTGGAAGCATATCTAGATGACATGAAGGCCAAGGAGGATCCTGGCGGCAAGGGGGCGACTGAAGCTAAGAAGAGGACTAGGTTTACCGAAGTTCTCTTCGGTGATCGGAGTAGAAAGCCTTTCGGCCGCGCTGCCCAGGCAGTTAGTAGTGCTCCTCAGCCATCTACAGGGAGCGGGGCTTCTGGTGTACCCCCTAGCAGAGGTGGCGTAGTTGCACCTCCGACCGATCCTGGGGAGTTTCTCCAAGCAATGTTCCAGCCCGGCTCGTGGTTTTCAATATCTGACACGGGGTATATGCAAGGTGGTATTGGCTCCCAGCGGGGACGATCACTAGAAGAGCTTAGCCAACAGGCAGAGATCCTGGCTGGGAGGCTAGCTGAATGGAGCGCCCCACTTAGCGGAGCGATACAGGCAACTAAGGAGATTACACCCAAAATACAGCGTGGCGCAGCCGCGATGGAGAGCTGGACTCAGGGTCTAGTAGGTATAAGGCGGGAGACTGAGCAACTAGAGAAGGCAGAAACTATCTCTGCTCCAGGGGCCAGGCAGGTCTACCGGCATCTCGACCCGGTACGTGCCCAAATGGCAGCATGGCAGCCGGGCCAACCTATCCCGCAGCGTGTGGAGAACATGCTAGCAGCGCAGGTTATGCGAGGGGCTGTGGGTGGTGCTACTGGGGGTGGCGGGCTCATGGGGGGTATAGGAAGGGGGCTAACAGCCCTCACTCAGTATTTCCCTATGATGCAGATGCGCCGGGTCTATGGGATGACTATAGGGGGTGTGGTTGATCGGGCTCGGGGGTATGCTGATCGGGAAGTAACTCGCCAGCAAGCGATGATGCGTCTTGAACAAGCTGCCTTGGCACCAGGCGAAGTCCCAGAGTTCGCGGGGATGGCTGCAACGGAGATGGAAAGGCGCGAAACCGGTGATGCTTGGACTCGTGGGCTTGGCTGGGGTGCTTACCAGGTAGCAGAGCCTCTTCTTAACTTGCTGCCCCCGGAGAAAGCGGCAAGGCAGATTGGACTAGCTGCAGCAGTTGGGGGCGGTGTAGCAGGGGTTGGCTTAGGGACTGCTCTTCTAGGGAAGCTATTTGCACTTCCGTCAGTAACAGCGGGTGTAGCAGTAACAAAGGCAGCAGCAGCAGCAGGGTTTGGGGCTCTTGCCATAGGAGCTGCGACCCAGGTAGGGCTTCCTATAGCTGGCCTTGCCCTCATAGCAAACAGACGCCTGATGGCGCAGGGGAACTTACCCATCTTCGAGTGGATGAAGAGGGCCGAGGCACAGTATCAAGAGTTTGTGGGGCTCCCTGCGGGTACTGTTACAACCAGTGAAGTATGGCAAGCCGCGTATGAAAGTCAACTCCCAGACAGGGCTAGGGAGGGAGTCACTGCCGACCGTGAGGCACGTCAGTTTAGGGCATATCTTAAAGACACATTGCCCCATGTTCCGCCTGCCCAGCGCGAGGAGGTAGCTTCTCAGTGGGGTGCCTATGGTGTTACAAAGCAGGATCTTCAAGCACGGCCAGAGTTACTAAGGTGGACAGATAGGCAGATAGCGTTGGGCCGGGGTGAGCAATCTTTTGCCCTATTAGGCCAAGCAATGGGTACTTTCCGAGAGACCAGGGGAGGGGACACAGCAGAATGGATTGCCGCTATGCCTTGGGAGGAGCAGCAACTTCTTCCCGCTAGGCTCCAAAGGATTTCTCCTGTCCTGAGTGCTTTTCGGGGGATGGATGTTAATGTGTCACCTGAAGCAGCAAGGGCACTGACCGGCGCCACTCCTTTCCAAGTGCAGCGGATGCAGCAGATACAGTCTACAGTAGGTGCTACTGACCCCGGTGTAATGAGCTGGGCTGCCCGGATGCAGGGTGATACTCAGCTAGCTGACTTCCTCTCTCCTCCTATGCAGATGCAGCGTGAGTATGATGCCCAGATAGCAATACGGCAAGAGCAGCGCCGGTACCGTGATTGGGGCGTTGGGCGGCAGATAGAACAAGCTCAGGTTGGGCGGGCATATACTTTAGAAACCAGAGGCCTACAAGCTCAGTTGCGTAATGTAAGTACAATGCAGCAGATAGAGTCATTCTATCAACAGACTGCCAGGCGCGATCTGCAATACGAGCAGGCTCAGGAAATGCGAGGGATCCAAGCTGCTCAGGCGGAGGCGCAGTTCCTTCAGTCAGCATGGGGGATAGGGCAAACAGGCCGACGGGCTGAGATGCAGTACCAGAGGAACCTGGAGGTAGCAGGGTTCTCGCAGCAAAGAGCTGATATGCAGTATGCCTACCAGCGTGATGCAGGGTGGAGAGCCCAGGGCCAGGCTGATATGCAGTATGAATATCAGCAGCAGCAAATGTGGCTGGGCCGCAAGATGCAGCTTGCCCAACGGGGACAAGCTCTTGAGGGCATGGGTATCCAACTTGGACGTATAGGGGCGCAGAGAGGATATCTCGAGACTACCTGGGGTATCCAGACTGAGATGCGGGAACTTGGGTATAGACAGAGCATGGCTCAGTTTGAGTGGGGTGCCCGGCAGAGAGGGCTGGCTGCCAGCCAGTTTGCTGAAAACTATGCTCTCAACCAGCGTAGTTTTCAGAGGCAGACTGCTCAGCGGCGTGAGCAGATGCAGGAAGGCTACCAAGCCTCTATGCTACAAAGAGGCTGGGCTCGAGATGATTGGGAGCTAGGCGCGTCACGAGGGGCTACCCAGTTCGGCTGGCAGATGGAGGACTTGAACCGTGCCATCCGCTACTCTCGAGGGCCGCAGAGAGCTCAGATGCTGCGCCAGCGGGAACGTGCAACAGAGATGGAGGGCTGGCGTCGCCAGGATGCTGAACGCCGAGAAGGAAGACAAGAACAGCTCTGGGCTCTTGAGGACGAGCGCCACAACAAAGAGGTAAAGTACTTTGAGGAAGGCGCTCAGCTCCAAGAACGGCGCCTTGAGCTACAGAAGAAACACTTTGAGGAAGGGCAAGGGCTTCAGGCTGCACAAGCAGAAGAGCAGAAAGGCTTTTTCGAGGAACGCTTCAGCCTCGAGACTGCTCTACGTGATGAACAGAAAACGTGGCAAGAAACGCAGCTCAAGTGGCAGGAAGATGATATTGGTAGGCAGAAGAAGAACTACGAGGAGATTTGGGCGCTTGAGGACAGGCGTTATATTCTAACCGAAGAACACGCTGAGAAGATGAAGGGGCTCAGCGATACTGAGCGTGAGGAACAACGAAGATATCTAGCTGACCAAAAGAGGCTCGGGGATGCCGAGAGAGGGGCTAGTCTAGACTACCTTGGGAAGGTGAACGAGTTTGGAACTGATGAGCGTACAGCACAGATGGGTTTTCTAGTAGATCAGAAAAAGGCTGCTGATGCTGCTAGAGAGGCAGTAGGTAGGCATGCTTTAGAAGCCAAGACGCAGGCTGAGGGATTCCAGAAAGAACTAGAGAGGCTCTGGGGAGTGGGCTTTGGCATACAGAACAAGCTGATAGAGAAGCAAAATACCTATCTGGAAACTCAGTACAACTGGCAAATAACTGCAATCGAGGAGGCTGTCAAGCATAGTGGAGCACTTGATAAGCTCCAGGACGGGCTTGGTGAGCTGCGTCACGACTATGGGATGTACATAGCATGGAATCGCCAGATGATCCTGGAGGATCCACTCTCCCTGAAGGCTTCTATGCAAGAGCTCTATGACTTTGTGCTTCAAACCTTTGCCCCGGAAGAGTGGGCGAAGGAAGAAAGCAGGAGAGGGTGGGCAGAGGGTGATGAGGATTTACTTGAGGGTGATGCTGCTGTAGGAAGCAGGGTTGGTAGGGGAAAAATCCCTATTGTACCAATAGCGTCAAGGACAGATCTAGCTACTACCAATGAACTGCTGGCCCAGGTGGTAGGGGCTGTAGTTCAGTTAGGGAACCGCCTCAACATCAAACTTGAAATAGATGGGCAGACCGTTGCTCATGCAATGCAACCTCATCTAGAGGAGGGGTACCACGATCAGGTCTACTTCCACTAATCGTCATCCCAGGGCCAATCATCGTCGTCGTCCCAGTATGCCTCTATGGCATAGGCCTCAGCATCACGCCAGTCATAAGGTGGCTCTGGGGAAGAAGCAGGAAGATGGGAGTTCTCTCTCCCCTTCCCCCACCATATCAGAAAGGGTATACAAATAGCCAAGACTACTATGATTATCATGCCGGCTCCTTTCTATAAGTCCTGCCAGGGGCCAGATATACTGACCCCTGGCCTGTGCCAAGCACCGCCGAGCCGCGCTTCGCTGAGCACGGTTTAGCTGAGTTTGGCTTTGCTGGGCGCCCTTATGGGATATCACGCTTCGCACTGCTACGCGCCGCATGGCTCCGCCGGGCTACGCTTTGCTACGCTCCTTCATAAAAGAATATGAGGCCTACCAGGGGCCGAAGCCCCTGGTTCTTCCTGAGCTCGGCTAGGCATTGCGATGCTACGCCTTGCTAAGCCTCGCATGGCTCCGCTGTGCTTTGCGCCCCATATGGGGCCTGATTGCTACGCCTTGCTTTGCCTAGCATTGCATAGCCTTGATATGATTTGCTTAGCTTTGCCTATTCAACAGCTAGAGTCTCCTCTACCTGTTTGATAGCATCAAGGATCGGTGCCAGCTGTTGGTACTCTGAGTACCTAGCTTGCCAGAGTTTGGCTTGCTGGAGAGCCATCTGTATTACCTGCTGATGATAGTCAGGGTTCTGGGCTATTACATCCTGGTGGACATATCGCCTACCAACTGGCGTCTCGACATTGCCATGGTAGACCTTTATAGACTTAGGTTCTTGTTTCGTCTCTCGTCTATATCGTACATGATTCAAGAGATTGCGGGCCTGATGTAGCTGGTAGTGGTAAGCGGCCACCTCAACATCCCATTCGAAGGCATCATGTAGAGGGGAGCTGGGATCCTTGGCGTCTTTAACTACCATTGCTGGGGTTACTCCGTCTGTGCCAGCTTCCTTCCTGATATACTCGATTCGTGCTACATATTCTCTCACTTTTCCTGATGTTAGGCGGGAATATGGGCCTTTAGAGAAATGGTACATTCTATTCTCCTTCTTGGGCTACATGGAACATACCGTGGATACCATCTTTCTCTACTCGCCAAGCTCCTATTCCTACTCCGGCCCCGCCAGCTTGGAGAAGATTCCCTATTTGGGGCATAGTAAGCATTGTGGTATTGTGACGTATTGGGACAACTATACGCCAAGGAGGCTTAAACTCGCCCCGGTATGCTAGAGTCCATGTGCCTCTGTTTAGACATACATGATCCCTGCGTCTGTTGGGGGGTACCGGGATAAAGTCAGGGGGCACCCCCGTTACAATATCTACCCATTCAGCAGGTATGGTGATAGCGTTCTTCACCTTTGTCATTGGGATGTTCTTGTCGCATCGAGCCGCTTCGATAAACAGCTTCTTGAATGCTCCAGCGGGGAATGTGTAACACCCTGTTTCTGAGTTGAGGGGATAGAGGCTGTCTAGGAAGTTCTGTTCTGGGTCTCTCGGTGTCTTTCCGTCTTCGGGAACCTGCATTTGCTTTCTTTCGATCACGTTCTTGGCCCTCTCTGAAAAGCAGTTGGTGATGAGAGAGGTGTCACCTATGATTGTGAGGTAGACTATCTCGAGTGGAAGTTTCTTGAACGTAAAGCCTGGCATTTCAGTTCTGCCTTTCTATCCTAGTTATAGAGCTAACTGTGGAGCACCGTTTAGACCTGATTGTATTATAGCACAAAGCATCTACAATGTCAAGGGTTTTCTGGGGAAATCTGGGGAACTTTAAGGTTGGTTGACAAACCCTACCTCGTTTTGCTATACTAATATCAGGCGCCGGAGAAGATATGGCTACTGCTGAAACGATCACGCTTGACGGGAATACGTACACAGTGTTAGTACAGGGTTGGCAGCCTTTCCGGAGCAAGGGAGAGCGTGTTACTCTTACCTCTACCGGCAAGCATGATATCGTGTATCCTGCCGTTGCTCAGCAAGGGTGGAATTTGGTACTGAAGTGTACTTACGAGCAGCTTCTTAGCCTCATGGGCTCTTTTAGTCGGAAGGCGGCAGTTTCCTACACTCCTTCTGTTCCCATTCCTAGAGTTGTGAGAACAGTAGGTGGTACTGATCGTAACATTACCTATGAGCCTTGGACAGCAGAGTTTACAGCACCGAGAACTGCAACGATCACCAGAATAGATTTCTATGTTCAAAAGAAAGGTACGGTCGCTGGCACAATAGAGGCAGAGATATGGAGTAATAGCAGCGGGGAACCAGATACAACCCAGGGGAGTTCTACTGCTATAAACGCCACGGATATCTCTACCACTGCTGGATGGCAAACCTTTACTTTCTCGACTGGGGTAAGTATTACAAGGGATACAATCTACCACGTAGGCATGGATTTCTCAGCAGCCTATATGAGTGGAAGCCCAGACGCTAGCAACTGCATCGTTTGGCAGGGTGAGTATGATGCAACAGCCGGGATAGGGGACATGGCCGCTTATTACAACGCAGCGTGGATACAAGATAGCGAAATTTACATGACGTACAGGCTTTTCTCTACTTCTGACGATGTGTACTTGGTAGGTGAGCTTGCTCCTTCGACACTCGTTCCTATACTTGATGGCGACAATGCTCTCTACCATGTTCCTATAAGGTTAGTGCTGAAGAACGTATGAGAACCCTAAGTGCTGATCTCACAACTGCACAGGGTTCGGCCTCTCGTAAACCCCAGGCTCGGGCTACCATCCGGGATCTCAGGCTGACGTGGGACAGTCCTCGGCAAACCTTAGCTAATCAAGAACTAGGGAATGGTACTATCAACCAAGGCACCGCATTGATGGGAGATACGATCCAGACTACCTCGGATCCCCCTACTTTCTTCTCTGTACGTGGGCTCAAGGATGGTGGTGATCTCAGGTTATGGTATCGGGATAAAGACCCTGATTCAGCCTGGGCTAGTGACTGGGCTGATGGGTGGACACTTATACAGCCGGATGGTACGAGTATTCACCCCTTTCCGAGATCCAAGGCGACAGTTGTAGAAGGAAGTGGGATAACCAGAGTATTCTATGTTGATAACGGCCCAACCGATTCTGCCCAGCAGGGGCTTATCAAACGCACTGACTACAACGGGTCTTCGTGGGATACTCCTGTGTGGATTAAAGGTGGCTCGGCTGGCGAAGATGCCACAGTTAGTTGCGGGCTTGCTGCTGTTTCCACTTCTACTCTTTACTCTTACATGAAGCAGGCTGACCGGGATGGGATAAGGCTATGGCGGGCTACCGAGAATGGAGCTGTCTTTGACCATGAAGGCGGCCCATTCATCTTCACAGGTAAGGGCAAAGGGAGACAAAATCCTGCCACATATATCTGTGCTGCTACCATGGGCGGCACAGACTACATAGTAGTTCTCGATCACGATGATGGCCGGGCAGTCATGGTGAAGTATGCCAACGGCCTTTGGTCAGACCCTGTATCTGTACTGCCAATAGATGTTGTAAGTGACCCTGAAGACTCTACAGTGCCTTCCTCTCAGTTCCTCCCCTACGGCCTTACAGTAGTCAACTCTCAGCTATTCCTTACAGGTAGGTACATCCGGCCGGCCTCGGATACTACATATGACTTCGATGCTGAGGTACTACTCCGTGGCGACGGGGATCACTGGACGCTAGATAGGCACCATGTCATAGGGCAATACAATGTTTGGGGTGGTGCTAAGAATCAGCGGTACAGCGGAATGAAGGCTTTTGTGGTAGGAAGCTACATCTACCTCATCTCTTCTCACTGGTGCAATCGGTCTGATGCGACGAACCTTGTGGGAGTGGACGCTGCTGGCAAGAAGACCACGCTTACAGACGATATCCACAGCTTCGAGATG
>CEPX01012104.1_pt1 | contig 11440 bp, 15 predicted proteins | sample 361361 | NCBI WGS metagenome assembly CEPX01 (sample SAMEA2619974, study PRJEB7988) | marine metagenome | biome: marine biome (ENVO:00000447); feature: mesopelagic zone (ENVO:00000213) & marine oxygen minimum zone (ENVO:01000065); material: "saline water (ENVO:00002010), including plankton...
GTTCAAACTGAAACCAGAGCCTGCATCGCCTTTCGGCCCTTGTGGGCCGGCAGTCGTAGCAGTAACCGTCGTCGTTACTGGGTTCTGAACAACCGTTGACGATCCATCCTCAGTGACCGTAACGGTGTTGTTCGTTGTGGTGACGTTGACCGTCGTCATGGTGCGGTATATCCCTGGCTAACAGTGATCACACCCTCCAAGTAATACTCACGATTTCCGCTGCCATCTTGAAGCAACACGTCATAACGCAGCGAATCAGGAAAGCCTGCAGTTTGTGCGTCAGTCAAACTGATCGTGATTTGTCCGTTTGTACGATTTGTATAGGCAATAGCAAAATCAGCGTATTTCGTGGTTCTGTCTACGTCCCACGCTTGCGCATACGCTGTGTAACCAGTCAGGTCGATAACAGCATCACTGCTGTCCTTAAACTGCAGCAGCACGCTGTAATCAGCCCGGCGCTGGAGCGTGATGTTGTACGTCCCAGGTTGGACAGCCATAACGCACCTCCTGGGACAAGTCTACCGCTTTCAGGAATACGGGCTATCGCCTAAAAGGCTTGTATCCCAAGCTGCTTTCAGTTCATCAGCTGTAGTTGCAGCGTCGATTGCAGCAGCAGCTGGTGCATCACGCAAGGCTTGCTTGGCAGCAACGATTGCAGTGGTGTCAGCACTGGTTTCTTGAGCACGGGTGAACTCAAGATCTTTGGCCTCCAGCAGAGGCTTTCGTGCCACACGCACGTTGTCGCGATGGATGTCCTTTGCTTTGGACATGTCGAGTCCGATACCCATGTCAGCTCTCCGTGTAGGTCCAAGCGTTACGAAACGAACGATCGCTTGGAACGTCCGCTACGTCAACGATTTGATATGCCTTGCCAGCAGGCACATCCTTACGGGCGATGTCTTCAACACTGAGCCCGCAGTTGTCTGACGGGATGATGACAGAAACGCCACCGTCGTCGTTGGGGAAGATGATGCGTTTGTCGCTCATGGCTTAGTCGGCCAGGTTGGGTTTGCAGGGTCGCTGGTGTTAGCAGGAAGATCCCGCAACGCCTGACGATACGTCCGCATGTCTTCGCTAAGAGTAGCGTCAGACAATGCCAGATAGTCTGTGTAGCTTGTGCTGCTCGTGGCAAATTGATCAGTCTTGGTTGCTTGGACCACCTGCTTAATGAAGCCGTAGGAAGTGCCGCCTGTGCTTGAAAGTGTGTTGACTTTAAGGGTGCTCATGGATCAATCTCCAAAAACTACAATGTTGACCAATACACTGTCACTCATCCCACCGTTCACGTAGTTAACGGCGCATCTAACTGCTGAAGTCGATGTAAAAAAAGCTTCAACGCACCTTAGGCCGCCATTGTGTGAATCTGCAAACTCATTTGCATTACCTACAGGTGCTCCATTTGTATTAGCCATCGCAGTTGTTAAATTTGCGGTGTATTCACCTGTTCCGTGATCCGTAATAGAACTAACGTTAAAGTTGTCTCTAATAGCAACTGTGCCAGTGCCATTGAAGTTGACCCACGCTTTTGCTCTGCCTTCAGCAATCTGAGCAGGTGTCGAGCTGTTGTTGCCCGACGTGTCTTGGATAGTGGCGACCTTAAGTGTGCTCATGAATCAATCTCCAAAAATAGCGACATTCATGTACCCGTTGTCTATGTTTTGCCCTGCCCCATTGACAATCAAAAGCCGCAGCATTGAGGCACTGCGATAGCTATCGTCAAGTTTGACGCCAGAAAGGTTACTCGAAGGATATAGCACTACGGCATTATTAGCGTTTGTGCCTGAACAAGCGCAAACAGCGCAGTAATTACTGTTAGCCATATTGCTAGTAAAATTTATTTGGTATTCACCAACTGCGTGGTCGGTTATAGAACCAACATTGAAACTATCTCTAATCGCCACCGTTCCAGTGCCGTTAAAGTTGACCCACGCTTTGCAGAGCTGACCAATCTCCGTGCCGGAGCTGTTCTTGAACGTTGGAGCGCCACTCCCCGTGTTCTGCAGGTTTGCTGCCTTGACTGTGCTCATGTCAGACCACCGTCCAAGTGGCGCCAGAACTCACCGTCACTGTAACTCCACTCGCAATAGTTATCGGCCCTGCTGACATTGCGTTCAACGTTGCAACCAACGTGAAGTCTGTGCTGACCGATTGATCGTTGGTGTAGAACACTTGGTCCGTTCCGCCGCCAGTTGCGCCGCCACCAATCTGCGACCAGGCGGAACCGCTGTAACCCTCGTATCTAGACAACGTTGAGTTGTACCGGATCATCCCGTTGTTAGGGCTGCCCGGACGCTGAGCCGTTGTCCCGACTGGTAGGTCAAGCGTTCCAGTGCCTGACATCAGGACGTTGCCCGCAAACGTGGCAGTCCCTGTAAACGACGGCGATGCCGCTAACGCAAGACCGAGGTTTGCTGTTCCAATGCCGCCTACAGCACTGACATTGACGTATGCACTGTTTGCAGCATTCCTAATCTTGAGAGTGCTATCGCCAGTGTCTACATACCACTGGTGAGCAAAAGTCGTTGCTGGATCGGTTGAGCTGCTGTTGTTCGATGCAATCGCAGACAGCGCATTATTCAGATCGCCACGGAAGGCTGCACCGCTTTGGTTGGCTAGGGAATAATCGTGTGTAGCCACAGGGCGTCAGCGCACTCCTTCTGACACTTTACTCCGCCTTGCCAAAGCCGGTAGCTGACCACATGAAATTACGGTCAATCGTGCTACTGCCGTGTTTAAACTCAACCGTAAAACCTGTGCCAGACAGACTGTCCACAACAAAGAAATCATTACTTGCCATGTTGTGAGGTGTAATTGTCACTGTCGGCAAGGCACTGTTTGTGCCACCCAAGGTTGTGGTGCCAGTGAAGAAAGGGCTACCAAACGTGATTGCTTTACCCCCTGAGGTTGTGCCACTAGCCACAAAGCCGTTGCTGCCTTCTGTCCGTTGCTGCATCTGCGCTTTGTAACCCAGCTCGTCAACCAGCACGTTTTGCGCTGGATCGTTAGAGGTCAGCACGACCTTGAACTGGAACGCACGCGCTTTCAGCACACCGTTTGCCAATGGCTGCCAGGCGCTGTAAGTCGGCGTACCAGAAGGATCGTCGTCTGTCTTTCGCACGTAAAGCTCTGCATTGACGAAGTCAACTACCGCACCATCAAAGTCATCCCAGGTGTCGATCAGCGCAGTCCGGCTGTCAATCGTGTCGCTTGGGTAGATACCGCGAGACACAATTCGCCGTTCCAGGTCCAGGCTGTAGACATCCTCCAAGTCCAACGTGCTGGCGAAGGCGTACTCACCAGTGCCTGCTGTAATGCCTGCACTTGTCAAAATCAAAGCGTCATAACCAGCATCAGTGCTGTAGGTCGTGTTGGTTTTTGTGCCGCTAAAAGGCGTTGAAAGCTGGTCTTCTCTTTGGGTTGCAACGCCGTAGAACGTCTGGGCTACTGGTTGATCAACAACGATGCTGGCCTCTGTTGCGCTCTTTCTGCCGCCATCATCCTCAAACTTGACCAAATACTCACCCTCAAGCAGCGGAACAGTCTTTTCAGTTGAGCTGCCCGCAATAGCATCCACAAGGTCTGTACTATTGCTCCACGTTGCACTTCCATCCGTAAGGTTGTTGTGGCGAATATGAACCTTGCCACTGACTTTCACGTCGAGATCAACGGTCTCATCCCAGCGCAACCGTGCGCTGTTGTAGTTGAGCGGCTCCAGCGTCAAGCTTTGAACGTCGCCTGGAATTGCTGTTTTGCCTGCAAGCGTGAACGTTTGACGAGTAATCGGGCCAGACTTACCAATAAAACTACGGGCCGTAATTTGTAGCTCTAACGTTCCCGACTTCAGTCCTTTGACCTGCGTTGAAGGCGACTCAGTGATAATGCGCTCAAAGTTATTGTCGTTCAGGCGATAACGAACAACAAAATCAGCCACGTTCAAGACAGGACTTGTCCAAGTAATGTCAACACCTGTCCGTACCAAGCCGCCTTCTTCGTACAAGAACTCAGTGGCAGAAATGTTTGTTACCGCATCTGGTGACGCAGAAATGTTGGTGATGTCGCGTTGAGTCAGGTTTAAATCCTGCTCAACTGCGTTGTAAATGCTCTCGTTGTACTTAAGTGCAGATACGCCAAAAACTCCGTCACCGCTCTCAGCAACGCTGATGACGCGGAATTGTTGCGACTGAATATCGGTTGTCTGAATCAGCCATGGGGCGTTAGCCGCCGGAGCTTGGCTAAATGCAGTGCTGACATTGACCGCTGTACCGCTAATCGTGTCAATGTCCCTTGTCTCAACTAGACCGTTGGGTAAGACAACTGAGATTGTTGGGCTGTTGCCCATGTTGACTGACAACTCAGTGGTGCTATCAATCGTGATCTGGAGCGTTGTGGCTGACGAGACACGCCCATTCCTTCGCGTTCCACCACGCAACGGATCAGCAATGTCAACAACCATGCCAGGTCTGACAACAATGCCTGAATCAATGCCGATAGCAAAGTTGCACGTCTCGTAGAGATCTTGCTCACTCAGCAGCGTCCACTTACCCAGCCTGTTGGCCTGCCCCTGCGAATAACACCCAACCGCTTTGATGTCTTTGTTGTTGACGCCATACTTAGCCACAGCATCAGCGTCTTCGACGTACTCGAACGACACTTCGCCTTGCTCGTCATAGTTTTGGTACGCAACAGTCGCGCAAGTGTGACGGCTGCGAACTGACGATCCAGAGTACGAAAACACGCCATCAACAACGTTGGCTGGGCCAAGCGTGTACTGAGCATCAGAAGGCTTGTCCTGCAGCAAGACCAACGAACCAGCGCCGTAATAAGAGATGCCTCTGAAAATGCTGCTCATCTCTTGGATGACGTTGTAAACCTCTTTGCGTTGGTTGATCAGCAGGTTGCAGCTAAAACGTGGCTCCTGTCCGCCGTTACCGTCATCGACAAGAGTGTTGCAATACTGGCTGATCGCAAAAAAGTCGTAGCGATCAAGTGAAGATTCAGGAATGCCGGCGCCGTACCTGTCGTTGGTAAGCAAGTCCCATAAGCACCAGGCTGGATCGTTTGTCCAAGTTGCTGCCGCAAACGTTCCATCCCACACGCCGGAATATGTAATCCGCCCCAGATGTGTTGTGGTGTCTACGGTCGCGTTGCTTGGAATTGCAACCTTGATGCCACGAATCAGGTATTTACGCTGAGGGATGTTATTGAACTGGCTAGAGCCAAGACGCAAGCCGACAAGTGCGCTGTTTGGATAGGCAAGCTTGGCATCAATGATTGACGTAAAGCTCTGCCAATTTGTTGTATTGGCCAGCTTTGTTGTGCCGTTATCAGCCGTATTACGAACAACCTTGATGTCTACTGGAAACGATCCAGTCAGCGTCAGCAGGTAGTCCCGCTGGTACGAACCACTGCTTTTACCTGAAATCGTGTCAGTCTTGACGGTGCTGTAGCCGCCGCCGTTGTATTGAACCTGAATACTGATGCTGACACTCGTGCCAACAATGTCTCCATCATCTTCAATCTGCTGCAGCGATGGAATTTGAATTGTGACCCGAACACGGTCAACATCTGAATCTGTAATCTGCCTAATTACTGGCGTGGCGTTAGTGACCTCAACGCCAACTGATGTTTCAGACTCGACGTTGCTAAAAACGCCAGGAATATAAGACTGACCTTGCGTTCCAGTGCGCGTGACAATCGTGTAATCAGTGAAGTTATACGAGCCGTCTGCTGCCTGCAGTGGCGTGCCGTTAAAAAAGATGCTTTTGTTGCCATCGTCTAACCCTTGAATCTCGCCTTCACTAATCAGGTCAAGAGCGTTTGCGAACTGCTTTGACTGCAGCGAATCATCTGCTTCCGTCGGGCTGCTACCACCGCCACCACCTTTGCCACCACCGCCGCCGCCAGCGCCTGCAATGTACTTTGATTTAGTCATGCTCAAACCTGATCAACGTCAAGGCCAGCGGAGACAACCGCCGATCCAACAAATACCCGCCCATAAGCTATTGGTACGGGAACGCCCTGACGAACAGTATTTACAACGCCGCTGAAACTGTTTGATTCCAACTGTGTCGGTGCTTCAGCAGGTCCAGGCGGTCTTGGCACAGGCGAAAGCATTTGAGCAACACCACCCAAAACCAAAGCAACGCCAATGTTCCCAGCCGCAATAGAGAGACCCAATGCAGTCGTTGCTGTAACGCCTGAAGCAAGACCAAAACCACCTGCTCCAAAAGCCAATGACGTACCACCTGTGAAGATGGCAGTTCCTACTAAAACTGCTCCAAGAACAAACATCCCTACGCCTCGCCCAGCGCCAGTCACCACAGGAGCAATGCTAAATACGTCTTGCTCACTCCACGGCAAAAACATTCCCGATACGTCTTGCTCGTGAATTTTTTGCTTGCCTACTGTTACCCGATAAGCAACGCCGTTTTTCTCGCTATCAATTAACCACTGCTCTAACTGTGGAAAATTAACAAGCAATGCACGCATAGCCTGAGCAGGTGTATCCGCCACAAACTCAAATCGAGTCTTGCCCAGCAGTTCGCGCAAAGCGCCGTAGACCTTAACGACTTTCATGCCTCAAGGCGCAGGCAGTGTTCTTCAAATAATACCCGCCGTAAACGTCCCTGCTAGACAGCCTGCCCTGCACATGATGCAACACCTGCTGGTCACCTAGGTAAATCGCTGCGTGGTTTGGCACGGGAGACACCAACTGCATCAGCAACGCATCTCCACGTTGCAGCTCTGAAATCGGGATCCGCCTGAACCCTTCCTTCTCAAAGTTCTCTAGGTAAAGGTTTTCGCCGTGCTCCCACCACTTGTCCCGGCGTGGATAGTTCCGCAGCTCAAGCCCAAACTCCCGCTTGTACCAGTCGCGGCAGAGGCTGTAGCAGTCCACCACGCCATGGGAGAACTCACGCCCCACATACGGCAACTCAAAACCCTCAGGCTCGCAGTAACCCCAGTTCTCAGTGTTTGGATTGACGATGTGCCAAGGCAAACCGCTTTGCTCACAGGCAACGCGATCAGCTGGTGAAGGATTGTGGTTTGTTGTCGGGTGACTGTGGATCACCGCAACGATTTCGCCTTTGTCCTCCACCGCTGCATAGTCAGCTGGATCAAGCACAAAATGCTCGTCTGGCGTATCAGCCAGGTTTTTACAAGGGAAGTAACGACGCTTGCCCTTGACTACAGCAACCAGACCACAACACTCTCTAGGGCTTTCTTCCTTTGCATGAGCCATGATCAGACTCATGATTGAAGGCGGCAACATCATGTGAGCAGTCCTGCTCCAGGGAACGAACCGAACGGCAGCTCTCCATTCTCGCCAAAACGCTTTTTACAGCTGCTAAGTCGTTTGCCGCACGCATCCTGCGCCAACGTTCCAACGCTGTTGTTGTTCACGTCAAAGTAGTTGCTGCCCGTGTAGCTGCACTCAGAACTGCGGTACTGCCATTGGCAGATGTTGGCCACAACCTGACGGTTAGGCAGTTCCTTGTTTGACAGGTCAAACTTGCTGGCCAGTTCAAAACTGACAACATCTCGTGATTCAGTGGCCTTGCGATCAATGAACCACTCCTCAATAGGGAACGTTGCGTAAGGATCAGCAGCTGACTCACCATCAAGAAACTTCTTCAGCGTCCTGATGCGCTTGACCTTGGCACCTGTCAGGTCGTTGCCTGGGGTTGTCAGGTTTACACCCAGCAGCAACGCTGTTACCGCTCCATCAAGGTTGGCAACTGACAAGGTTGGCCGGGGTAACGTGCCGCCGTTTGTGTACTCAAAACCCTCAGCCTGCACAGGCAAACGGACGTAATCGTTGCTGTTCCAAGTGATGTTGCCTGTCACATCAGCGTTAGACCCTGCGTGCCATCGCAAGATGTCTGTGCTGCCATGCAGCGTGTTGTCGTAATGCAGCTCAAACAGCTCGATGATTGCGTCTGGAGCGAGTGCTGAGAGGTCGGCATAGATTGAACTGATTGCCGTCCAGACAACAGTGTTGTCAGTCAGCGTGCTTCCAATATCTGTTGGCCAAGTTGGCTCTGAACTACCTGACGTTCCAGCAGTCGTGCATTCAAAAACAAGACCGCTGTTTTGTGATGACGTGGCGCGTCGAACGTCACCAACAGAAAACGCGGTGCTAGCAGCCCAAGCGGTATAAGCCATTAGGGTTCAAAAACCTGGCGGAACGTTGCGTTAATAGTTGCCAAGTTGGCATAAGGAATCGTCTTTGACCAGCTAGGACACACCCACTTGTAAGAAGTAGAAGAGCCTGGCGGCTGCCAATCAAAAGAGGCTTGATCTGCAGCCCTCGCATCCAAGAACGTTTCAATAGTGTCAGAGTCAGTCTCTGAGATGTTCACAAAACTGAGCGTCCATTCTTTTGGGTTTTGATTGATTCCCAGCGTTGTGCGCTGTTCGTAGCCATCACCGAAACGAACAACCCTGTTCACAGGCGCACTGTTTTTCTGCGCGTTGTAGTCAGGGTCGATAGAAGGAAAGGTTGCCATTAGCTTGCGAGTAAACCACCAGGACGTTTTTGCTTGACTAGCTCGGCCTGTACTGCAGCACCGAGCATTTTGCCAAGTTGTGCAGCTTGGCTAGTGTCGCCTTCAACAGCAGAGCCTGAAGCATCGACGTTCACAGTTACGTTACCCACGCTGCCACCTGAGGTCTCAACACCAAGGCGACCGCCACGGCCACGGCGCAAGGGAAGCACGGCCTCAGGGCCAGCCTCGCCCATAAGTGCCATTGTCGGCCGGCCGATGTAACCGCCTTTGGCATAAGGCACGATGCCGTTTTGAGCGAACACGTTGCCTTTTGCGCTGGGGAAAATGTTGCTGAAAAACGAGCCCATGCCTGCCCGCAGGAACATGCTGCCAAACGTCCGCAGCAGGCCAGACAGCGATTGGCCAAGAGTCTTAGTGCCGTCAATCAGACCTTCAATAGCGCTGGTCATTTGATTGGCCAGCGTGTCCTTAATTTGATCAAGCGTGATTTTGTATTTGTCAGTTTCTTTGTTCAGCTCTTTTTGCTTTTCAGTAGTGCCGGACAAAAGCTGTTGTCGCTTTAAATCAAAATCCGCCAAAGCACTACTTTGAGCGATTGCAAGATTGTTGCCAGTCAAACCCTCCTCTTGGATCCGCAGCATCTCACGGTCAAATTCAAGCCCCGCAAGCTGGAACTCATTGCCTGCAACTCTTGCAACGTTGATCTGCTCCAAGATCTGAAGCATCTCGTTAGAAGCTTGCACTGTCTCTTTAGTCGCCTCAGTCGTGGCTGTAGACGCCAACAAGGCAGGCGTGAACTGAACGGTTTCACCACCAGAAGCTGTCGCTCTTTCGCCTTTGATTCTTTCAATTTCGGCTTCCAACCTCGCTTTAGCATCCTTGCTCCTGAAAAATTGCGCTCTGCTCAGCCCGCCTTGCACATTTTTGAGAGCCTCATTTCTGATGTCTGCCTCTTCAAAAAGGCTGTTCAGCTTGTTAGTTAAGAACGTGACAAAGTCAAGAATGCCTTTGAACAACGGCTCAAGCACCTTGCCAATGTTCTGGCCCAGCGTCACAAAGGCATCTTGAAGCGTTGAGAGCTTGCCATTCAGCGTGTCTGCCTGTGCGACTGCGCCGCCAAAATACTGCCCACCCTGATTCGTCAACGTGATCAAGGCTTGGTTTGCCGCCTCAAAACTGATTTGGCCTTTTGACATCGCCTTGGCCAGCTCGTCACCAGACAAGCCGTACATCTTCTTCAGCTCAGTCGTTAAATCAACGCCACGCTCCAGAAGCTGCAGGTTCTCCTCCTGCGAGAACTTACCCTTCGCCCTGATCTGACCGAACGCAGTTGCGATGCCATCAAGGTCAGCGCCAGTGGCACCCGCAATATCACCCAGGCGCTTGGTTGTATCGACAAGCGAATCAGTCTCAATGCCAAACGCTTTCAGCTTTTTGGTGACATTGATCAGGTCGCGCACCTGAAACGGTGTTGCTGCACCAAACGCTTTAATCTCACCAACGATCTGTTTTGTCTTTTCGGCGCTGCCAGTCAAGACCTGCAGTGATCGAGTCTGCGACTCAAGCTCTGCTCTAGAACCAAAAATCGATGTAACTAAAGCAGCGCCACCACTGATGCCAGCTAACGCAATAAGCGGCTTAGTCAGCCCAGTAAAAGACGACGCCAGATTCTTAGCCTTGCCCTGCACTCCCTGCAGATCCCTGCCGAGCCGCCTGATGTTGTTTGAGCCTCTGGTTTTGACATCCAGAAGCATTTGAAAGACTGACTTTTGCATCAGCCCTGCTCCTTATTAAGGATCTTGACCGCCGCAGCCTCCATGACCTGCAAATTCTCAAGCACGGTCGGCTGGTCCTCGACTTCATACAGTCTAAACAGCCATTCCACTGCTGAATAGTCCAGCCCACAAACACCTGACGCAGTTGTGCGCCATTGCGTTTGACAACGCAGAAACATCTCAACAGCAGGCCAGTTATCAGGCCACACCTCAAAATCCTTAGGCGCATCAGGCTCAGGCAGAGCCAAGCCAAACGCCTTGGCATCAGCCATCAGCTCTGACTTGTCATCAGGACCGTTGAACAAATACTCAACGGCCTCCTCTAGTTTTTTCTCTTGGCTCCCTGCTTGCTGTCCAAATAAGCACCAGCAATCGCACTGGCCATCATTGGCACGTCGAGCAGCTCATCACGCTTGGTGATGCTGTAAGGCAGTTCCTTTCCGTCCTCATCCTCAACACCTGCCCAACCTGACATCACCTCGCGTGCGATCTCAACGTCAGACAGATTGCCCTCACCGCTCAGCTCAGCAATCTCCAGCAAACGGCTTTGCGTCAAGTCTTTGAACTCAACATCAAAAGTGACCCGCTCGTGTTTGCCCCCATCAACAGGGACATCCACGGAAACGGGCCACTTGTAGGTGTTGGACTTTTTGAGGACGAATCCCATAAAAGGAAAAATTCGCCTTAAAACTAGCGCATCAAGTCAAGCTGAGACTATATTCATCGTTCCCAGATGTTGTAGGAGTTGCTGTGTAGTCAAAGTTCAGCATCTGAATCCCATCAGAATCTGAGTAGCTAACAGCAGACAAATCAGTCTGAGGGGCGCTAAAGGTAAAGATGTTGCCAGCAGTTTGGCCGTGCTGGAACGTGTTGTTCCCAGTGGCTGAGCCCGTGATGGCAGTGAAGTAATTCTTAGTTGCCATTGTGACGGCCTCAAGCACGATGCTGCCGCCGGGGCGACGGTCAGTAATCTCTACAGCTTTGCTGCCACCAACCAGCTCGCGATAGACAGTTTGGTTGTTTTGATCAAAGCTGAACGATTGCACAGCGCCTGCATAGCTGAACAGCTGCTGGCTGGTGGTGTTGCCGTTTTTAAACAGCACCGGCTTGGCTTGGTTCTGATACGTCGGCGTTGCGTTCGCATCGTCTGTCGGT
>CEPX01095329.1_pt1 | contig 11438 bp, 13 predicted proteins | sample 361361 | NCBI WGS metagenome assembly CEPX01 (sample SAMEA2619974, study PRJEB7988) | marine metagenome | biome: marine biome (ENVO:00000447); feature: mesopelagic zone (ENVO:00000213) & marine oxygen minimum zone (ENVO:01000065); material: "saline water (ENVO:00002010), including plankton...
CAAAATTGATGAGAATTTGGAGAGGGTTGAAAAGATTGTTGAGAAAACTGTTGATGATGTTAATCATGTTATTAATTTGATTAGGGAGCGGGATGATCGAGAAGTTGGGAAGGTTTATGTTTATGTTGTTCCAAATGAATTGGAGTTTTTTGATGCTGGGGTTTTGTCGTCGCGGTTAGGGCGCGAAGTGGTGGTTTTCGCAAATAATGATAAGAAAGCTTATGATCCAGAGAGTAAGGGACGGAAGGCGAAGCCTGGGAAGCCTGGGATTTATTTGGAATAAGGAATAGTTTATAAATTTGTTTTTCTATTTTATTTTACAAAGGAGGATGTATAAATGGTATATTATTTGCCTTGGACTGTATCGCTTGAAGTTCTTGCATGGGTGACTGTTGTTCTTTTTGCAGTGAAAATGCTCTTTCTTTTTATTAAGCCGAGCGGGTGGTTTTCGTTGACTAAGAAAATTTATTCGAAGTCGATTTTTACTACAATTATCTCATTGATATTGGCTTATGTTGTGTTGGGTAGTTTGATTGCAGCTGGAATAAGTTATGTTGAAATTTTTGCAGTGATACTTTTGTTTGTGTTTCTTGCTGGAATTTCTGTGGCAGCTTATTCAGATGAATTTTTTAAACTTTCTAAGAAATTGCTTAAGGACAGGAGTTTGCTGAAGAAGAGTTGGCTTGCAATTTTGATTTGGGTTGCGTTGACAGTTCTTGTTGTGATAGAACTTTTGGCTTAGTTTCATAAAGTTTATATATTTGTTTTTTCTTTATATTTTATGAAAGAGATAGGAACTGTGACTCATTTTTTTGATAAAGTTAGTGTGGCTGTTATTGAACTTAGTGTTGGGTTGAAAGTTGGAGATAAGATTCAAATAAAAGGGAGTACTACTGATTTTACTCAGAAAGTTGCTTCGATGCAGGTTGAACATGAGAAACTTGATAAGGCGAAGAAGGGAGATGCTATTGGATTGAAAGTTAAGGAAAGGGTTCGGCCTAATGATAAGGTTTTTTTGGTTGATAAGTGAGGTTATTCAACTGTCGCTTTTATCCTTCTTACGCCCGCGCTCGAAGAACTTTCTTTTTTGATTTTAAACTTGCCGATTTCTTTTGTATTTGAAACATGAGGTCCGGTGCAGATTTCTTTGCTGAAATTTCCGATTGTGTAGATGCTGACTATTTCTGGATATTTTGCACCGAATTCTCCGTGGGCTCCTTCTTTTAATGCTTGTTTTAGTGGGAGTTCTTCTCTTACTACTTTTATGGCTTCTTTTATTTTTTTATTTACTAATGCTTCTACTTTTTGTTTTTCTTCGTCTGTTAGTTTTCTGTCAAAGTTGAAGTCGAATCTTAATCGCTCTGAGTTTATGTTTGAGCCTCGCTGTCTGATATCTTTTTTTAGGACTTTGCTTAGGGCTGCGTTTAGTAAATGGGTTGCGGTGTGGAGGCGAGTTGTTTTTTCTGTGTCGTCTGCAAGTCCTGATTTGAATTTTCCTGCTGATGCTGTTCTGCTTAAGGCTTGGTGTTTTAGCAATTCTTTTTGATATTCTTTTGTGTTGATTTTTATTTTGTTTTCTTTTGCTAGTTCTTCTGTCATTTCAATTGGGAAGCCATAGCTTTGGAATAGGAGGAAGGCTTCTTTTCCTGAAATGGTTTTTCCTTCGAGTTTGTGGAATCTTTTTAATCCTTGTTCTAGGGTTTTGTTGAATTTGATTTCTTCTTCTTTTATTTCTTTGAAAATTGTTTTTTTGTTTTTTTGTAGGGTTTTGTCGTCGCTGTAAATTTTGAAAACTTCTTCTGCGATTGGGTTGATTAAGTCTGTTCCTGTGAAGCCTAATTTTCTTAAGTTCATAATTGTTCTTCTAATTAATCTTCTTAAGATGTATCCTTGTTCTGTGTTGCTTGGGATTACTCCGTCGTTGATTATGAAGACTGCTGCTTTGATGTGGTCAGCTATGATTCTGAATTCTTTTTTGTTTTTTTTGTATTGTTTGTTTGAGAGGTGCTCGATTTCTTTTATGATTGGCTGCCATGCTGTTGTAAGGTAATTATCATCGAGGTTATTTAGGATTGCGAGGGTTCTTTCTACGCCCATTCCAGTGTCGACGTTTTTTTGTTTTAGTTCTTCGTATTTTCCTTTTTCATTTTTATTGTATTGCATGAAGACGTCGTTCCAAATTTCTACATTGTTGATGAACATTTCTGTGTCAGGGCCGCATGGGCCTGTTTTTCCAGGAGAGTCCCACCAGTTGTCTTCTTTTCCGAGGAATTTTATTTTGTTTATACCAAGGGATTTCCAGATTTCTGCGCTTTCGTTATCTTTTTCTGCATTTTTATCTCCTTTGAAACAAGTAACAGAGATTTCTTTTTTTGGTATCTTTAGGTTTTTTGTTAGGAATTCAAAACTCATTTCAATTGCTTCTTTTTTAAAATAATCTCCGAGACTCCAGTTGCCGAGCATTTCGAAAAATGTGTGGTGTGTTGCATCTCCAACTTCGTCAATGTCTGTTGTTCGAATGCATTTTTGGACGTTTACTAAACGTTTTCCGAGAGGGTGTTTTTGTCCTAAGAGATAGGGAACTAGAGGGTGCATGCCGGCTGTTGTGAATAAAACTGTTGGGTCGTTTGTTGGAATGAGTGAGGAACTAGGAATTTCTTTGTGGTTTTTTGATTTGAAAAAATCTATGTATTCTTTGATTAGCTGTTGCCTTGTTGTTATTTTTTTCATGTTAGAATTAGGATTGAGGTGTTTAAAAAATTGTTTATTATAGAAATTAAGCTAATTCATGCAAGCGTTGTTTTATATCCATTAATTGAGATTCGATTGTTATATGGTGGGTTTTTTCAATTTCCTTATGTTTCTTTAGATTTTCTTTTTTTATTTCTTTAAGCCCCTCTGTTTGTGGAACTGATTTTATTAATTTATTTAAGGCAGTTTTTGTTTCTTTGAAATGACTTTTTAATTTTACTTTTAACATGAATTCTCTTTTTCGAATTATTTTGTATTCTTCAATTGTTTTAACTATGTTGAGAATGTCTGCTTGCATTTGCAACATGTTTTTTTTAATTGCGTAAGCGTTTTCATAACTTAGTTTAGAATATATCGGGCTGTCTGATTTTTTTGCCATTTACAATTGGTTGAAGACGTCTTTGTCTATTTCTTCGAGACGGGCTTTTATTGTTTCGAGTTGGTTTTCCCAGTAGTTTAATTTTGCATCTTCTTTTGATTTAACTTCTTTAATATTTCTTAGAAGTGATTCGATTTCCGTTACTTTGAGTTTTATTTCGTCGAATGCAGAGATTGTCTGTTCGAATTTATCGAGCTGGATAAATAGAGGTTCTGTTCTGTGTGATCTTTGAGGTGTTGCTACTTGGAATTGTTCTTGGCCTAACTCTTGCATGGGTTCTTGAGTTGAAATTCCTTCACTCCAGTCAGTCATTTCATGAGTTAGAACTTCTTTTTTCTCTCGAGGAGGTTCGATGTATCTTTGCCGGCGAATCGGAGTTGGATGTGGAGGACGTGGCGGAGGTCTTATTACTGGTGCTTGAGTTTTTAGTGGAGGTAAAATTTCTTTTGGGGTTTGCGGCGGCAGAGTTTGTAAAGGATTAAGCGTTGGGGGGTGAGGGATAGATGATTCATTTTCTTGAGGTGTTACCGCGTCTTTGATAGTTGTCTGATTCATACTTGCGCCTAGCTTTGAATCTGGGAAACTTGGGAGTGTTGTTGCGGGTTCTTCTTGAGGATTATTTATTGATTTTTTTTGAGGAGGAGTTGGTAGTTTTATTTTAGGAGAACTAGGTAATTTTGGCAATTTTGGTGGTTTTTCTTCATTCTTTTTTTTGTCTTTACTAAAAAATCCCATTATATAAAATTTGCAATTTAACTTTTATACCTTTGGATAAACTGTAAAGGAGTAACACTTATTGATTCATTGATTTTGAGAGTATTTTTGTTGGGTTTTTGTGATTTTAGAATTCCAAATCCCCACTATATTTGACTTCGTCAATACCCACCCTTGCCGCCTCCCCACCCTTTACCCCAAATGTTTGGGAATTCCAAAATTAATTTGTTTAATTAAGATACTTTTTTAAAACATCTTTTCTTGAAATTATAACATGAAATCTAAGAAAGGCGCTAAGAAAGTAGTTAAGAAAACTAAGAAGGAGAAATCACGTGGTGTTTCGAAGAAACATGTTAAGGCAATTCCGCAAAAGAAGGAGCCTGAAATTAGTGATAAAGATAATCGGTTGGAGTTGTTGCGAAGTATTTCTATGATTGTTGCTGGAAAAAATACAGCACCGATAGCGGATATTTTAATTGATAAGGAAAATGTTAATGAGTTTCTTATTGCGAAGAAGCTTGATTTGACTATTAATCAGATTCGGAATGTTTTGTATAAGTTGAGTGATGATGGGTTGGTTAGTTTTGTTAGAAAGAAAGATAAGAAGAAAGGGTGGTATACTTATTTTTGGACGTTTGATGTTGAGAAGGCTTTTTTGCTTTTGAAGAAGTATGTTCTTAGAGATATTGAAAGTTTGGAGCATGAGTTGGGGAGTAGGAAGAGCAAGCGTTATTATAAAAGTCCTGGAATTAATATTGAGTATTCAGAAGAGCGGGCGCTTGAGTTGGATTTTGTTTGTCCGGAAACTGGAGAGATTATGGAGCTCAAAGATAATTCACAGGAAGTTAAGGAGTTGAATTCTAGTCTTGATAAACTTAAGAGAAAGTTAGTTGATATTGATAACGAGCTGGTTTTGATTTTGGAGTTGAAAAGTAAAAAAGCAGAGAGGAAGAGGAAGAGAGATGAGAAAGAGAAAATTGCGAAGAGAGCTGCTAAGAGAAAGGAGACTCAGGATAAGAAAAAGAAACTTATGAAAGGGATGTCTAAGAAAAAGGATAAGAAGAAATTAAAGAAGAAAGATAAGAAAAAACCGAAGAAAAAATCTGTTAAGAAAAAATTGAAAAAGAAGATTGCGAAAAAGAAAATTGTTAAGGTGAAGAAGAAAGTTAAGAAGAAATTAAAAAAGAAGAAGAGGTGATTTTTATGCAGAATAGAAAATTAAGAAGTTATACGAGGCGGAATTTGAGAAGGACTTTGTTGTCTGTTTTTCTTTCTAATTTAAGTGTTACTAGCTGGTTGATTTTGGCTAATGTTGTGTTTTTTGTTGTTGCTATGATTTTTCTTTTGATTTATGGAGAGCAAGTATTTAATTATATTGCGTTGAGGCCTGTTGATATTATTCAGGGGAAGTATCTCTGGACTTTTTTGACAAGTATGTTTATGCACGCTGGATTTTTGCATTTATTTATTAATATGTTTGTGCTTTTTTCTCTTGGGAGTTTTTGCGAGAAGATAATTGGAAGGAAGAGATTTTTTTGGTTTTATATTATTTCGGGCCTTGTAGCTGGAGGGTTGTTTGTTTTGTTGGCGGGGCTTTATGGTGAGGGTGAATTTGGGGCTAGGGTTTTTGGGAGTGTGTTGATTCCTGCTGTTGGAGCGTCTGGAGCGATTTTTGCAATTGCAGGTTTGTTTATGATTTTACTTCCTAAGTTAAAGTTTTCAATAATTTTCCTTCCGTTTTTTTCACTGCCTGCTTATATTATGATTCCTCTTGTATTGTTTTTGACATGGGGGGTTTCGGCAGGGACTGGCCTTCCCTTAGGTAATACAGCGCATTTTGGCGGGTTTATGGCAGGAGTGATTTATGGTTTGTATTTGAGGAAAAAATATTCGCGGAAGGTTGCGAGGTTGAATAGGATGATACATTGAATATTGGCGTGATTTCATGTTCCTCCTCCATCCAAATCGTGAGTTGCCGTTATTATGCTTCCCACCCACAAAGCCACCCTTAGGCAACTCACTCCCCTCCCGCCCACCTGGAGGAAGAAAGAAACCAATGAAATCACATTTATTGAGAGGTAAAAAATGAAAAAGAAAAAAACAAAAAAATCTGTTAAAAAGTCGGTGAGGAAAAAAGCAGGGAAAAGAGGATTAGGGCAGGAATATAAAGATGCGTTTAAATTTATTGGTGAGTCTTGGAATTATATTTTATTTGTCGTTGCGCTTTTTATTTTGATTTCTGTTTCTGTTTTTTTTGGTGTGCAAAATGAGCAGTTGAATGAATCTTTTAATGAGCAGTTGAAACAACTTATTCTTGAGTTTGAGGGGCTTGGGAGTTTAGAAACGATTTTTAAGATTTTTGTTAATAATGTGATGGCGAGTTTTCTTGGAATTTTCTTGGGAGTTTTTTTTGGGTTAATTACACTGTCTTTTATTTTTGTTAATGGATATTTAATTGGGTATGTGATGGATTTGAGTGTTGCTGCAAATGGGTTGGGAGTTTTATGGAGACTTGTTCCGCATGGGATTTTTGAGCTGCCGGCTGTTTTGTTGAGTTTTGCTCTTGGTGTTAAGTTAGGAATGTTTTTTCTTGCTAAAGATCCGTGGGAGGAGTTGAAGAGGCGGGCGCGAGAGTCTTTGAATGTTTTTATTTTGATTGTTGTTCCTCTGCTTGTGATTGCGGCGATTATTGAGGGGATTTTGATTGTTGCTGTTGGGTGATTTATGCAACTAGTAAAGCTGAATCTTGATGAGTGTTGGATTTGTCATCATTTCCTGCTTTGTCTGGAGTATATAATTCTCTGAAACAGGGTTGAAATAATTTTCTTCTTGAAGGAGTTAATCTTAACATTGAGAATCCTTGTCTGATTTGTAAATCTGGCCAATGTTGATCAATACTAAATAATCTTTTAGATTTATCTAAAAATGATTCTAATTCTTTCTCTTCTAAAAGTTCAAATCCGTAAAAATGGCCTGATTTTCCTGATAGTACAAACATGCCGGGAATATTAACTTTATCTAAATCTCCTTTTGGAAGATTAGATACTCCTTCTGCGAAGTCTATCATAGGGATATGGTATGTATCTCCATCAATTTTTACTTTAGAGGTAAGACCAATTGCTCTTGTTAATGGTAGTTTTTTTGCTAGTTTTTCCAATCCTCCATTAATTGCCCATTTTGCTGGTATCTCTACTAGTTTTTTTACCGGATTAATTCTTTTTTCAACATCTTCGGGAGAAGGACCATATGCTTCTTCATCACCACTCCAAAAAAATCCGGGATCAAATATTCCAAATGTATATGTAGGATTTCCAGTAGGTAAGTTTGAAGTTAATTTTTCCAAAATTTCTATAGTTCTAGGATCGATTGCACTAGTTGATAATGCAGGATTTCTTAGAGATTTTATTAATTCAACTTTATTTTCATTTCCTAAAATTGTAGAATAATTTTTTTTTCTTTGTCTAGCAATAGTATAACCAAGATTTTCCAAGTCTTTTAATTTGTCTGGATGATCTGTGTCAAATATGTAATCTTCTAGAATTAATGCTGTTTTGTGATATGGAAATAGTAATGCCCAATTACGTCCTATTAATCCTATTTTATTGGGTTTTCTTCCTTTGTTTCTATATTCTCTTTCTCTTTTTTTATACCCTTCCCAATATTCTGGTTCAACATAATCACGGAAGTTTCCTATTCCTGTGCTTCCTATTAATAAATGATCATCATCTCCTATTGGTTTTAGAGGATATACTTCTACATATGTTTCTATTGGTTTTCCGTTAAAAAAGAAACCTTCTACTTCTCCGTTAAATACCTCTCTAACTCTTTCTGCTTCAATACTTAATTCATCTACTGATAGATTTCCACTTATGTCTGTGCTAAACATTCTTTTAATTTGCTGAATGTTTTTATAAGAATTATTGTAGTTTAGAATAAGTTATAATTCACATTACAAAAAATCTTTGTAAAATTTTTCAGAAAGATTTTAATTTTTCAGGTCGCTGATTCCTAGCATGAGAAATAAAAGTCCGATCATAATTACAAACCAGACAATTCCTCCTTTAAGGAATTCAAGCGCTGCTGTTCCAAATCCGTAGTAGTTCATTGCCCATACATAGATGGGAACAATTACAAAAATCAGTCCTATTAAAATTTCTAACCACTTGTTCATGGAACTATTTTGATTTACGAGTTTAAAAACATTTTTATGATGTAATGGGTATGTTAATTGTACAAGTGAGTGGAAGTGTAGTAGTTGGGGTGATTGTATTGATGGCATGAAAAAAAGAAATTGTTTTGATTCAAACACTTGTAATGCAGAGTATACAAAGATAGAAGAAAAAAAATGCTCTGAAATTTTAGAAGATATTGGTGATATTTTAGATAAGGAAAACATTCTTTTTAGTATGGTAATTTTTATTTTAATTATTGCAGTAATTGTGTTTGTTGTGATTAGGGTGGCGAGGATTTTTAGGAAGAAAAAGGGAGGAAGTAAAAAATTACGTCGGAAGAAAAAGTAGTTACTTCAAACAAGATTGAAGTCTTGAAATTATTTATAAAGGTATTTTTACTGTGTAAATCATGAGAAATAAATCAGGAAGTAATTTGATTGTTGGAATTTTCGCGATTGCGATTTTAGCTGTTGCAGTGCTGACTGCGTTGTTAGTGATTTTAATTCAAGGACCTGTTGATCCTCATTATCCTAATCAGGGTGAAATAAAAACATTTAATTCATATAGTGAACTTGTTGATTTTGTTAATCAGAGTTCTGGAGATTATTATTATGGAGGTTTCGGAGGGGATGTTGTGATGGCAGAGTCTGCTGTTGATGGTGCTGCTATGGATAGTGCAGGAAAATCAGAATCTGCTTCGGATTTTTCTACTACTAATATTCAGGTTGAAGGTGTTGATGAGCCTGATATTGTGAAAAATGATGGGAAGTATATTTATGTTGTTTCTGGAAAGAAAGTTGTTATTGTTAGTGCATTTCCTGCTGATGAAATGAAGATTTTAAGTGAGATTGAATTTGATGATAATGTTCGGAATATTTTTATTAATGATGGTAAGTTAATTGTTTTTTCTCAGAGTTATGATGATGGTGAGTCTAGGACTAAGATTTTTGTTTATGATATTTCTGATAAGGAAGATCCGGAGATGGAGCAGGAGATTTTTGCTGATGGGAATTATCGAGATGCGCGGATGATTGGTGATTATGTTTATGTTATTTCTAATAAGCATGTTTATAGGGGGAATGTTGAGCTTCCGGTTTTTGAAGTTGATGGTGTTGAGAAAAGTGTTGTGGCTGAGGATGTTGCTTATTTTCCTTATGAGGATTATAGGTATTCTTTTAGTTCTGTGATGGCTGTTGATTTGGATGATGGGGATTTTGAGAGCAAGGTTTATCTTACTGGGAATACGTGGAATCTTTATGTGTCTGAGAATAATATTTATTTGACTGGGAATAAGTATATTTCAGGAGAGGATTATTTTGATAGGTTGATTGAGGATGTTCTTTTAGATATTTTGCCTCGGGCTGAGAGGGAAGATGTGAGAGATATTTTAGATTCGGATGATAAGTATTATGAAAAACAGAGAGAGATTATGGATGTTGTTGAAGGTTATTCTGGGAGTTTGATTGGAGATGAGAAGGAAGAGTTTGATGAAGAGTTAATGGAGAAGATGGAGGAATTTGAAATTGAACTTTCTAAAGAGAGGGAGAGGACGATTGTTCATAAGATTGCGATTGATAAAATGGATATTGATTATCAGGGTGTTGGTGAAGTCCCTGGAAGAGTATTGAATCAGTTTTCAATGGATGAGCATGAAGGGAATTTTCGGATTGCAACTACTACTGGGAATTGGAGAGATACGAGTTTGAATCATCTTTATGTTTTAGATAGTGATTTAGATATTATTGGAAGTGTTGAGGATCTTGCAAAAGGTGAGCGGATTTATTCTGCGCGGTTTATGGGGGATAGAGCTTATATGGTTACGTTTCGGCAGGTTGACCCTTTATATGTAATTGATTTATCAGATAGTAATGATCCTGAAGTTTTGGGTTATTTGAAAGTTACTGGTTTTTCTAGTTATTTGCATCCTTATGATGAAAATCATGTTATTGGAATTGGGAAGGAAGCGACAGAGGAAGGTAGGGTTACTGGTGTGAAGATTGCGTTGTTTGATGTTTCAGATGTTGAAAATCCGATTGAGAAAGCAAAGTATGAAGTTGAGGGACTTTATTCTGATTCAAATGCTTTGTATGATCATAAAGCGTTTTTGTTTGATAAAGAGAAAAATCTTTTAGTTTTGCCAATGTCTTATAGAGTTGATACTGGCGAAGAGAGAGTTACTGAGTGGGGAAGTTATCCTATTTATGAATATTGGCAGGGGGCTTTTGTTTTTGATATTAGTTTGGATGGGATTGAGTTAGCTGGAAAGATTGATCATAAGAAAAATGATAGCGAGGAGGCTTATTATTACGGGCCGCATGCTGTGCAGCGTTCGTTGTTTATGGACGATGTTTTGTATACGATTTCGCGGACTTTGATAATGGCAAATGATTTAGATGATTTGGATTTTGTTAATGAAGTTGAATTGCCTTATGATGAGCAAAGGTATTATGGTCGTGGCGGTGGGCCGGTGATTTTAGAATGAATAAGAAATATATTTCGATTGATTTGGATGATCCAAGAATTGCGAATTTGGCAGATGTTATTAGTAATAAAACTTCTAAGAAAATAATTGATTATCTTGCGGAGCGTGAGGCTTCGGAGACAGAGATTGCGCGGGATTTGAAGTTGCCGGCGAATACTGTTAATTATAATGTTAAGAAGCTTTTGAAGGCGGGTTTGATTGAGAAGAGTAAGGATTTTTGGTGGAGTGTTAAGGGGCGGAAGATTGCGCAGTATCGTGTTGCTAATCAGAAGATTGTGATTTCGCCGAAGTCTCGGTCGAAGATTGTTAATGGGTTTTTGGCTTTGGTTGGGACAGCAGGGGTTGGTGTTTTAGTGGAGAAGTATTTGAGTTCTGGAGTTGATGTTGCTGATGTTTCTAAGGAACAGGCTTCGGGAGGAATTGCTGGTTCTATTGAAGTTGCGACTGATTATTCTGCTGTTGAGGGTGTTTCTCAAGTTGTTCAGACGCCGGAAATTTTGACTTGGGTTTTGGTTGGGGCGCTTGTTTTTGTTATGATTTATTTTTTGGTTGGGAAAGTTAGGCAGATGTAGTTTATTTTTTATTTCTTTTTCTTGGCTTTCTGAATTTTTTCTTTAAGTGGTAAAGGCCTATTGCTAATAGCCCTCCGAAAACATTGTTTCTCATATCTGTTTGAGTGTCCCACATTTCTATGTCTCCTGCTCCGGCTTTTAAGAATCCCCAGCCTTCTCCTAAAATGACTCCGCCGGCGTATTCAAGTAATTCGTGGAATGCGCTCATTCCTAGGATTATTACTAGTAGTGCGAAATATTTTATTCGGTTGTCTTTTGTTGGAACTAATGAATCGTATGTTCTGAATAGTATAAGTGTTGAAACAACGCCGAAGTAAAAGTGGACGTATGTGTCGAATTCGATTCCGTAGTAGTGATTGAAGTAGAAT
>CEPX01015733.1_pt1 | contig 11427 bp, 14 predicted proteins | sample 361361 | NCBI WGS metagenome assembly CEPX01 (sample SAMEA2619974, study PRJEB7988) | marine metagenome | biome: marine biome (ENVO:00000447); feature: mesopelagic zone (ENVO:00000213) & marine oxygen minimum zone (ENVO:01000065); material: "saline water (ENVO:00002010), including plankton...
GTTGCGGGGACTGGTGACGCTGCCAGCCACCGGGATTCGGGTGGCTAGATGCTAATCCGCGTATTCCCAAGGCAAACGTCCTATACGCCCCGAGACGCGCTGGCTTTTGTAGGTGATCCGCCATTGATGCGACCAGAGGCGGCCGAGGTTCATGTTTCCGTGACGTTCACGTGGGATATTCCCGAGGCCGAACGATTACGGCAAGCATGGGCGCAGTATTATCCCAAAGTGCGACTAGGCGGGCCAGCCATGGGGAGTCCTGACAGGACATTTGTGCCTGGTCGCTATCTCAAGCCAGGTATCACGTTCACTACGCGAGGCTGCAACTTGAAATGTCTATGGTGCTTGGTCCCGGAACGCGAAGGACGCTTGACGGTGCTTAATGCATTCCCGCCGGGATGGATTATCCAAGACAATAACTTACTGCAAGCCTCACGGGATCATATCGAGAGCGTCCTAGATATGTTGGAAGAACAGCCAAAGGCAGCAGAGTTCACTGGCGGGTTACAAGCCTCCCTGGTGTCAGATTGGTTCGCAACTCGGCTCCAACGTATGCGCGTAAATCAAGTATTTCTCGCAGCCGATACCAAAGCTGCACTCAAACCTTTAGCCCAGGCTGTTAACAAACTGAGCTTCTTGGGGCGGCGTAAGCTCCGTAGCTATGTTCTCATCGGTTTCAATGACGAGACGATAGCGACAGCGCAAGAACGCCTAGAAGGTGTATGGGACATCGGCGCTATGCCCTTCGCTCAACTCTATCAGCCACCAGATCATTATATTAGCTATGGGCGCGAGTGGAAGGCCCTGACGCGGGAATGGTCCCGCCCGGCTGCGATGGTAGCAATGCACCAGGATTCGGGTGGCGGAAGCTAGGAGACGGAGGGAGAACCAATGGTTAGCCAAATGGAATTTGTTGATCCGACCCTCCGCAGTCAGTCTTCAGGAGAAACGCCCTTGAGAGCATATGTGCCTCCGCCGCCGCGTATCGGGCGCGCGCCACAATGGTTAACAAAACGCATTCGAAAACATATGCCAGAATTGAAAGGACACTGGGGTTGGGACACTGGCATTTCGCTAGTTTATGAGGCGGCGTACTCCTGTGGTGATACATGGGGCCGCTGGATAGACCACTCAGGAACATTGAAACTACCTGATGGGCGGCAAGCTTTTGTCTCCGAGCCCTATCCCCTCGGCTTAGACGCCCTTCAGGCGTTGCTTGCCTTTTGTGATCGTTTGGATATTACTTGTTCTGTACATGCGGCAAGTAGCCATTATCCAACTGCGTGCCTACGCCTTATCCTGACAGAAAAAGACTAGTTCGCAAGTGGCGTTTTGGTTTAAAGCATGTCCCCGCTGTCGTGGTACGACACGTCTTGATGAAGACGACTTTGGACACCGTATCGTTTGCATGAACTGCGGCTGGCAGCGAGACCCGGGTATGGCTACCAACACAGCGTCCGTTGCGCCGGAGCACTACGATATCATGGGGAACCGCAAGCGGGGTGGGCACCGCAAGACCCTCTAGCTGGCTCTGTAAGCCACGTACAGCCTCAGCGCAGCCAGTAGCCACAGACCAGCCCTATCCAGCCGGTAGCGGCCTGTTGAACTTCCGTGCTTCCCGTGGGGTTATCTATTAGAATAAAGAGGCCCGCCGCCATTAAGCCCAAGCTCAACACAACGCGGACAAGGAGCCTCATTGCATTTTCTGACATGTAGAATCTCTTTTGCCACTTGGATGGTTTCCCGGAGACGGTTGCCTAGCAGAGGTTCCTTGCAGCGGGTAGCATGTAGCTGACGTAGTTTGTCCAAAAACATGACGCATTCCTCTGTTTATTTCTTCGCCGCTGTTTGACCGTTAACGATGGCTAGTTCACTCTGCTTCTTCTGAAGAAGGCTGCGCCAGAATCACGATCTCTCCAAGATGCTTGACTAGCCAGAAAGAATCAGGCGGCGACCAGACCTGGTGCCCCATCTCCTTAAAATGAGCAATCATCCAATCGAAGTCGGTCTTTGTAAATTTAATCATCCCATGATCTTCAGCCTGAATGGCTTGGACGAGATTGTACGTCCTTTCAGCATCCCCGCCATTCCTGACCGGGCAAAGACGTACTGCGCGAAGAAGAACAGCACGGAGGTTCATCGGGTCTCCAGTCGCTGTAAGCCGCCATGGTTGTCCCATGCAGTCCTTTAATGTTTCTTGTGGAGGAACCCACACTTCATTAGTGTTCAGAGGCGCCCTTTTATTCGCCATGCGGCCTCTCTCCCCTCTCTCCTGTCTAAATTGCTCCACCAAGGGCAATAACCTGTGCTGCAAGGGCGTTCACACGGGCATTGAGTTCTTGTATCCCCATTAAAGCAACACCCGCTATGTCTTTCGGCGCCAAGCCAGGTGTATTAACGTCAATACCGTCCTTATTAAGCTCAGGCACTCTTGGGTCTCGGCCCACTTGGAATATATCCCAAAATTGCTCGGCAGTCGGGCTAATATGCCTCTCACGAATTGGCTTGGTCGCTGGCTGGTGAGAAGAATGGTACCTTCCAACATTCAACTGCATGATTTTGTCTAGTATGATGCATCCATCCCGCCCACCCCAAATCTCCATAGCTGAACCTTCATAGGTTTTGTCAATTTCTGCGGACGCATCGGTCCAAACGCCTACAGAAGTGAGCGTGGCTGTGGTGCCCGCGTTAGCGGCGTTAACATTGTCCATGACTACAAACTTCATTTTTGAGTCCATGGTCGTGGAGGTAACGTCTTCGAATGTAAACTGCCAGAAGTGAGTTGACCTCACGGTTGCGCCATCATCCTTCGCCTGGACAAAAAACGACAGTACCTCATCATTGTCTGCTGGGCTGGCAGAGTTGTGTATCGTGCGGATATACGGCCCGTCAGCCGTGCCAGCGGTTGATTGCAGCCGGATGAGCTCGACGCCTGTGCTGGTAGCGTTTATCGTGCTACCCGAGGGAGGACTTGCCCCAACACTGAGTTCGGAGCCATCGAATACTAGGTTGGCCTCGCCAATGAGTGCGTTGGCCCCGGTTACAGTTGCAATGGTATTGTTGGTAGAACCAGATAGGGCCACGCCACTAGCTGCGGCTTGGAATGTCGGAGCCGCACCCGCGCCATTGGAGGTTAGCACTTGACCCGACGTGCCTGCTGCCACCGTTGCGGGGGCAGCATTGGCGTCCCATGTAATCAGTTCACCATCGGTGCCGTTGGCCAGATCAGCCACATCCACATTGGACAACGAGTTACCCGTCCCGTTGGCGTCAAAGGTTTTATTCGTCAGCGTAGCTGTAGCTGCATCGTAATAGGACGTTAGATTATCAACAGTAATTTTCTTACCGGTGCCTCCATCATTGATAAATACTTCATCACTGCTAGCTGGTGCGGCAGATAGCTCGGTGAAATTCTCAGGATTCAGGAGTTCATTGGCGTTAATCTTCTTGAACGTACCTGCATCGCTTATCAGGAGTTCGTCCGTCTCAGCAGGGCCGGCGGATAACTCTGTATGCCCGGTGATGATGCCAATCTCTATCTCGGAGGCGCCGACGTTGGTCAGGACATTGCCCGTCCCACTCGCGTCGAAGGTCTTGTTGGTCAGCGTTGCGACGCCAGCGGCGGTGTAAGTTAGGAAGCGGCTCAAGGCAGACTTCCGGTTCGTCCCCCCAGCACCATCATCCACAACGATAAGGTCTGCGTCTACCAAGGCAGCCCCGATATCAGTCCCGCCATCGATGTCCAGGTTGGCGATAGCAAAGGCACCAGCGGAGGCCCCCACGTAGGTTTTCATCCGGCTCAGTGCTGACTTGCGGTTAGTTCCTCCGGCACCATCGTCCACAATCATCAGGTCGGCATCGACCAACGCAGCTCCAATGTCAGTCCCACCGTCGATGTCCAGCCCACTAATCGGGATTGCACTGTCCCTGACGAGCAGCCCGTCAATCGTGACACCAGAGGCACTCGTAGCCTCGTTGATGGTGTCAGTCTGGATTAGCGTCCTAACATCCACTCTGGTGAACTGAACCTCGTTGCGGCCATCGAAGAGAATCTTCTTCGTCGAGTCAGCGTTGTTGACTACGACGATGTGGGTGCCTTCAGCAACGCTCGAAAACGCCCACAGGCCGTCGGAGTCGGTCGTGGTGGTCGATGTGGCCGACCCAGGCGTCTCCCAGTTGGCCGCTGTCCACAACTCTACCGTCAGGCCTTCCAGCGCGGTCCCGGCCTGGTTCGTGGCTTTTCCGCCTAGTTCTATCGTCGCCATATCCCGCTCTCGCTACGGCGCGACCAATGTCACGTCGTACACCCCCTCATTTTTTCTCCCACCGACCTCGACCCCCGGCATATCAGCAATGCTCACCCGGTGGGTCTCGCTCCCATTCCCATTCTTGAAAGTGAACTCCCCCATCGCCTGAGCACTCTTCGCTGTTTTCAGCGCACTTTGGAGGGCTGCGGCTGTCTTGAAGCGGTAATTGCGTGAACAGTCCACCCGTGTCTTGAACCCCCATTTGGTTGCAAGCAACGGCACATACGACAGCCGCAGCCAACGCCGGTCAGGCGTCAAAGTGTTTGTCGATCCCCGATACCCTTCTTCCTTGAACCGGATTGCCTTGAACGCTACCCCGGCACCCGAGGCAAGCTCGAAGGTGGCCTCTCCGTTGCGGTCGATCTGGCCGTCTGGGAAATCCGAGTTGGTGAGAAGCGTCCACGTATCGTCGTCGAAGTCGGTCCCGTAGTACACCTTGAAATACTCGTTAGCCGACATGCTCGTGTAGTAGCCAATCACCTCAGCGGCCAGCTTGGTCTCCACTTCATTGTCAGCATCGAACCACGGCGAGATATTTTCAAAGCTGGCCGCGAAAGTCGATGCCGAAACTTCCACCGGGTTTTCCAGCGTTACAGGTAAAGGCACATAGAACACGGTGTTATCTATGCCAAACCAAAGCCGGTAGTTATCGTCCGCCGTACACACTGTCCCGGCCCTTATCGGCGTATCGGCCGATGTCGAGAGGTACACCACACTCCAGCCGTAGCCGTCCCACCGGAACACAGCCGAGTACCCCGTATTGTCGTAGATTACCGCATCACCCAACCCGCCAGCCCCCTCACCCCCAAACAGAGTCCGTTCCAGGGTGTCCGTGGCATCCACCAGGGCGTACAGGAAGTTGTGACCGCGGAGCAACTTGACGATGTTGCCAGCGTAGGCTTGCGGAACGCCATAAGCTCGGTCCAGGCCCATCGGTGTGATCTCAGCCGCGACGCTGCCCGTCTTGTACTGGTACACAGCCATGCCGCTGGGAATGAAAGCCCACTCACGCCACCGGTCTGCCCCAACGCATCCGTAGTCGTGGAACGGCAAGGGCAGTTCGGTCTCTGTCCATTTGGTATTCGCGTTATCGTGAGCGTAGAGCCCCGCCTTCGTCCCAAGGTAGATTATGACCGTGGGAGGTGAGGAACCATCGTGGTACTTGAACAGCGACGTAAAGTAGCCTGAAGGAAGATTGGACAACGCATCCGCCGTCCAATTCACGCCCTCATCCGTGGAAACATCCATCTGACCATCGTCGTCAATCGCATAGATCTTATCGTCCCATTCCACGAAGTACCGGCACGCTTGGGCAGCGTTGAGCGTTGCCCCCTTGGTCAGCGTGGTCCCGTCGTACCTGTTGAAATCGGTGCCGCAGGCAAAGTACAGCTTGCTCTTGTGTACGATAGCATCCGTCGGCGCCCCAACCAGCGTCCCCAAAGTTGCGCTCCAACTGTTGCCGCCTTCAATCCGCCGCCGCAGGTCGGTCCCAAAAACACAGTAAAGCTGATTGGCATACTCGATAAGAACGCGAGCGTCGGCTCCCGTGGGATTGGTCGCATCTGTCGCCAGCACGGGCGCAACCAAGTGGCCATCAGTCCCGAGCCAGGCCGTTGACCACCAAACCCGGTCGTGGTCCCGCTTTTCCTTCATGTGCTTGACGCCGATGCCGCCACGCTGGTCTGAGATAACCCACGATGACCGGAGCACTTCCGACTCTTTGCTGTAATCCCCAAAGACTTGCTTCTCGGCAAACTGCGAGGCAACCACCGGCTGCACCGGCCCAATAATCGGGTACGGGACTCCAAAGAGGTTGATTTCGTGCTTCCGGTGGACCGCAACCATTAGAAGGCTACCTTCCACCCACGGCCTGCTACCTGGAACCGCTGCCGCTCCTCGTGAGCGCGGGCCTGGGCCACCACCATCTTCTTGTAGTGGTCGTCTCCCGACTCCTCAACCCGCGAGAAGTGCAAGTGTGCCTTCGCTTGGTACAGCACAAAAGTCTGGCTGACCGAACACCAGTCGCTGTCCTTTGTAAGTTGTGCCGGCGCCTGCTGCCCCACCAGCCGCAGCTGTCGGCCCGCGGTCAACGTCACATAGTCGTTGTCGAACCAAATCTTGGGCTGAGACCCAGGCAGGATACGCCAGTGCCGCTCGTCAATCAGGTCCGTTGACGGGCTGTACCGGTTGGCGGTGCCAGATTCTAGTAAAATCTGCTCAACGTAGGCAAAGCCCGGCGGCACGTCGTACTCCCACTGGCTGGCGACCACCACCAGGCTCTCGTCTCGCTTGTCCTGCAATGCCTCGTTCTCGACCATGGCCAGCGCCGCGTTGATCGCGTCGTTCATCTCCGCCGGGCTATACTCTGGGTACATCTCGAAGAGATCATGCGCCACAACGGCAGCGCCCATCGCCGGCTTGAAGGTCAGCTTCCCGTCCGTTAATGCCGGTGTCACCTGCTGATCAAACGCCGTTACCTCAAAGTCCGTGTCAGCTTGAGGGCCTTGATAGAAGCGGCCATGCCAGTCGTTGAAGTAATCGTCGGGGTAAGCGGACAGCTTGGCAACGCCCATGGTTGTGGTGGAAAGGTCCGTTGCCGGGGTTCCCAGCATCACATCAGCCCCGTGCATGATGCGGCCCAGTGCTTGCCTCCCCGTGTAGCGGGGCCAAGGCGTGGCCACGTTACACCATCAGGGCAACGATTTGAAGGTCACACTCCCCAGTGTCAGCCACGGCGGTGATGGTGGTGAGGTCTCCAAAGGTAGGTGTCACTGCGCCTGCCGCAGCCGCGTCCATGACGTTAACGACCCCCTCATTGCTCATCGGGAGGATGAAGGAGTGTTTTGCTTCCAACTTGATCCCAATCTCGTCGCTGTCCTCATTCGTAATAATAAGTTGGATAAAGTTAGTATCATCCAAGTTGGTGAGGACTACAAACCGCACGTCCGCTTCATTGAGACCAGGAACCGTGATGGTGCCAGGGTTCGTGGCAACGAATGTGAGAACCGCCACTTCTTGAGAGGTGTTGATAGCTACAATGCGGTTGAAGACTTCTGTAACAGAAGCAACCGTGTACTCATGCGAGAATCCCTTATCCTGGCCCGCCAGAGAAATCGCACACGTCAGCGTAATCGTCGCTGTCGCGGGAGTAATCGTTGTCGCCATGGTTTAACTCCCTACTTCTTGCTAGGCTTCCACCCATGGGCAGAGGCGGTTCTGGCGTTCGCGCTGGCCTGCGCCTTCTCACGTGTCTCCGAACTGCCCACCACTTTCCCGGAGGGCTCCACTACCTTGAACGGCTTCGCGCCGGTTCTCTTCTCAACGTGTACCGGCATATCCAGTCCCTCCTACCGCCCCCGGCTGGCATCTATCTGGCTGCAAGCCCCCTCAACACGCGCCTGCATGGCCTCTTGCGGTTGAATAATGACGTAGGCTATGGGCTCTCCGTCGCTCGTAACCCGCAGACAGGGACCCCCCGTAATGGCTCTGGCCGTCAACCGTTTGAACTCGCTCCAGGCTATATCTTGCATTGCGCCTCCGCAGCCAACCGCTCTGGGTAACAGTGGGGACAGGACCGATGGCCGTCCATTCCTTGCTTGCAGATACCGCAGCGCACCCGGCATTCCTTAACCAGGGGCGGATTGAACATCCAGAAGTCAATCTGTCCCTCACCCCTGCGCCGGGTGCCCCCAATGTGCAAAGCCGTTTCGGGCAGGACGGTATCCATGGTCGCCCATTGAGTACCGCCCTGCCCCGGAATATCTCCGTACTCGTCACGCCTCATGGTCTTTAGGCGTCAACAACCTCGAAGATGTAGTTGCAGAACAGCTGGCCCGCACAAAGCGTTGCTTGTCGTCTGCGGCTACCATCGCCTACGCTCCTGCCCAGACTCCACGGCCACTGACAACCTGCCACCCAGCCGCACCGTTGGCGACGATTTCCAGGTAATCACCCGCCTTGGAAGTCGCCTTGGTGTTGGTCGCGTCCCCATCATCTGAGGCGGTGAAGTCCCAACCCGCAATGCCATCGGAGGCGTTGGGGCTGATGGAAACCAGGTGGTCGCCATCCTGGGCTCCATTGACCACGATAAGGGTGTCCCCCACGGCGGTTGCTTGAAGCGTTACCACAATATCGGTCGTCGAGGTGCAGACCAGCGCCTTGCCGCTATCATTAACGTCAGCGGTCTTGGCCCCAGTCTCATTCTCGCAGTCCTCGAAGAAGTCTCCCGGTGCCGTGCTTGGCCTGATCAGCACGTCTTGCGTCGATAGCGCCTGGCCGACGATTTGGTAGATGCCGTCTCCATCGATAACCTCGACAGCATCTCCCGCCGTGGTGCTCAGGAAGAGCGTATCTCCCAAAGTCCCACCGTGAGAACCAGCGGTAACCGCGCCGCCGGCACCGATAGTCGAAGGCTTGCGCAGGACCGCCCACTCGGCAAGCAGAACGCTACCCCCCGAGGCTACGGTTTCCAGTGCCACGTAGATGGCTGGCAACCCGCCAGCCGAGGCGTCCGCCAGGGCAAATTCCTTGTTAACCAGTTCCCCCACTTTGAGAGCCGCTGTCGATGTCGCTCGGAACGCGGGCCCCCGTTGGAGAATGGTCGCCAGACCGTCAAAACTTGCGTATGCCATTCTATTTTCTCCTCACCCTTTCTCCGCTTTTGGGAAAGTAGGTTGGTTTAGGCGGCTACAGCGCCATCAGCATCGATTCCAGTAACCTTGGCACAGCTGATGAGCTTCTGGAACATCAGTCCGGGATACCACTTGATCCTGACCCGTTGGGCATCCTTGGTCTCCAGGTTGCCAATCCGATCTGTGGTGACGGGCAACGACTGGATACCGCAGCACGCTTCGCTGGCAAACCGCAGCACGAAGATGCTTGTCCCACCGTCGTCGTCCCCACCATCGCTATCGGCATAGTTATGACCGTAGACGGCTGCGCTCGCTTCGTTCGTACCGTACTGCAGATCCGCAGACTCGTTGTTCCGGATATGGTCGCTCACCGCTACAGGAACCTCGAATAGCGTCTGGACCCGCCCATTGCCAGCGTCCGCGTGGGTAATGCCGCCCACGCCCCGCAGATACTTGTTGATACTCCGGCGCATTAACTTCGACATCACGATCAGGTCAGGCTTGTCACCCTTCACCAAGTCTACACCGGCCTCCAGGCGCTCCATGCTCAATAGGATGGACGTACCTGAGGATGTTGCAGTGCCGATAGTATTCTCCGAGCCAGCCGTGGTGCGCCGTATGAGGTAGTGCAGGCCATCGAAGTCCTTGGTGTTGCCACCGGTAAAGTAACCGTAAAAGAAGGCGTCCAAGAACGTCCGTTTCATTGCCTTCGTCTTGGCCGCGATCTGCTCCTGCATCAAGTCCTGCTCGTTACTGCGAGTGGCCTTCAGGAAGTTGTCCACATCCGCGTCACCGCCAAGAATCTTGGTTACCGCGGTGCGGGGCGTTACCACTGAGGAGGACTCAACCCACGTATCGTTCACTTCATAGAACTGGGCCCCCGAAAGGGTCGTCTCCTCGTTGTAGGTCAGCCCGTTGCCCTTGATATCCTTGAAGGGCAGTTTCTCCAAGATCGGGTCGTCTTTGACCAATAGCTCCACAACGCCCTTTTGCAGCACATCGTTGGAGTATTTGGCCGCTTCAACCAGGGTTAGTGCCATGATTTGTTCCTCCTATGGATAGGGACATCCTTCCGCAAAAGGACTGTGCCCTGACTATCTTTTCCGTGGCGGATGAGCCAGTGCCCAGGTGATTTTCTCCTCCGGGCTCAAGCCGTCCACATTGACTCCTCCGCTGACTCCACCGCCCCCGCCGCCATCGAACGTCTCGGGGCCAATTTCTTTTTCTTTGACCGCAGCTTCCCGTTTGTCCAGCGCCAACTCTTGCGCTTTCAGCCGCATGGCATCGGGCGTTGTGAGCACCTTGTCTTCCAGCAGTTCCTTCGGATCCACCCCGAACTCCCTGCCGAAATCCTCCGCAGCCGTCAGCCGTCCGACCTCTTCGCCATGAGCCATCAAACGCTGATAGCCTTGAAGCCCTGCCTGCCTTTCGGCTACCGTCTTGGCATCGTCCGCCCGTTGCCGCACCCGTTGCGCGGCCTCACCCTCGGTGATATCGCCGTTCTCCACGGCGCGGGCGTCCTCGGCCTTAAACTGCGCCTCGGTGTTCTCGGCCTTCTGGGATTGCAAGTCCAGGGCCAACCGCACCGCCATCTGCCGCAGTCCAGCCACTTCCTTGTCCTTGGCTGATTCCCTGGCGGCCCATTCTTCCTCGGTGTAAGCCCTCGGCTGCGATTTTGCCCCGTCCGCCTGCTCACCCGTTTGAGGTGAACCTGTTAGAGAACCGTCCTGCCCCGTCCCATCACCAGTAGCGTCAGCTTGAGCCGTACCAGCCGGAGAAGTCTCCGTCCCAGGCATAGGTGGCTCCCAGCCGGCATCTCCGGGCTGAGATTGGGTCTCGTCGTTTGGACTAACCATATTTGCCCTCCTGGGCTTGTCGCAATGGCTCCAATAAAAAAGGTCGCACTCCCCGAAGGGATATGCGACCTTGCGCTCTATCAGATTTGTGCCTGCCATTGCAGGCTATGTTGTATCAGTTCCTAATTTAACAGCACCGGCACCCCAATGTCAATTTCTATCCATTTCCCCTTGCACCTTTTGCTGCGGCAGAAAAACTCCACCCGTGGTCCCCTCGGCATCGAACCCAGTAATCGGAGAGGCAATTTTATATTGCATTCCGGGCAGTGCAATCCGTTCCATATCTGGGCTACGATCGTCATTTTGCCGACTCCATGTCTCTCTCAAACAGTTGTCTCAAAGTCTGGTTGAGCCAAATATTGAAATTGGTCTGTCCCAGAGGATATTCGTGGAAGACTGCCTGCATCTGTCTTCTATGCTCCTCTGAGAGTGGTTTGTGGTCAAGCCACCGGTGGCCCAGGGCTGTGAATATTGTGCGGTCTGAAGACCCTCGCCGTATTTGCGCTGCAATTTGCTCCCATGTTCCAGCAGCTCCCCGCCCGTTCGTCGATGCGGGCGGAGGCATAATGGGAGTCGGCGGGGGCGCTAGGGCTGCGGCAGGAGCGGTGGGTGCTGACCCCGGTGTCATCTGGT
>CEPX01048792.1_pt1 | contig 11426 bp, 14 predicted proteins | sample 361361 | NCBI WGS metagenome assembly CEPX01 (sample SAMEA2619974, study PRJEB7988) | marine metagenome | biome: marine biome (ENVO:00000447); feature: mesopelagic zone (ENVO:00000213) & marine oxygen minimum zone (ENVO:01000065); material: "saline water (ENVO:00002010), including plankton...
ATTACTTGGTATATAAAGACCGAGTGGCAGTAAGGAGCTTGTTCTTGAACGTGCTCGCCAGTACGAAGACAACCCGTCTGCCACTGTAGTGTGGACGAAGATCACCCCGTATTACGATCTACTTAGCGACGCAGTGCCCCGCGTATGCGGGGTCCAGGAGCGCACGCTTTGTTCTCTAATCATTTCTTCGTTCACATCAGTGGCAAAGATTTTTGGTTACTTTGTATCTACAAAGTAACAAAGAGAAAGCTTTACAGCCTTGAAACTGCTTCCTTGATCTGACTCTCAAATCGCTCTTGAGAAAATTCCTGTGCGCGTTTTTTACACTCACTTGGATCAAACTTGGTCGCATCAAACTTTTCTAAAACCCCGATCAGTGACTCGGCACTTTGTTCGTCAAAAAATTCTCCCGTCTGCCCTTCGACAATAGTTTCCAGTGGACCTCCTGCACGGAGGGAAATCACTGGAGTTCCACAAGCCATAGCCTCCAGTGGTGCAATGCCGAAGTCTTCTATGCCGGGGAATATCAATGCCGCGGCATCTGCGTATAAGTCTCCCAGATGATCACGTTCGCAGTACCCGTAGAATTCGATAGTGGGCCCTGCCATGCGCTCGAGCCTTTTTTGATCTGGCCCCTCTCCGATCACGTTTAAGTGGAGACCCAATGCATTGCATGCCTCTATGGCAATGTCGATTCTCTTATATGGTACGAGTGTAGAGACGATGAGAAAGTAGTCTGGATGTTGCCTGTTTGCACCACCGAATGTTTTACTCATCCAGAAATCATCGATTGGCGGGTAGACGACGTCGCTTTCTCTTCGCCAGTAGAGTTCTATTCTTCTCTGTACGTCCTTCGATGCTGCAAGTACTTTGTCAGCTCTCGCGGCAGCTTCTGCGTCCCACGTTCGGAGTCTGTGGAATGTTTTTTGGAGATAGTACTTTTTGATTGGTCCCAGCACCCCTTTCGATGAACGTTCGACTACGTCATGCGTTCTGTCCCAGAGGTATCTGGCTGGAGCGTTGATGTACGTCAGGTGCTTTGGTTTTCCATTGGTGATGATCCCATGAGCAAATGCGGATGAGGTAGAGATCACCAGATCAAATTCAGAGAAGTCCCAAGCTTCAACGGCTCTTGGCATCTTTTTGAGGTACAAGTGATGGTTGAACCCAAGACGAGGTTTGATAGTACTGGTGCGTACTCTTTCTTTAGGAAACCAGTCTCCTAGCTTCTTCTCGTCGTAGAGCAATGTGTATATAGGAGCCTCTGGGTACAGATCTGCCAAAATGTGCAGTACCCGTTCGGCACCACCACGCATTGTTAGGAGTTCATGGACAAGGGCAATCTTCATGTCTAAAGGATAGCGATTTCTGTTTCGCTTTGCTGTAAATTGCGTACAATAGAGGTATGGGTCGGGAGCTTAGAGCTCGGGCCTTCTCCTGTTCCTTCGATAACGTTTGTATTTCGGGTTGGTAGCTCAGTGGTAGAGCAGAGGCCTTTTAAGCCTTTGGCCGTGGGTTCGATCCCCACCCAACCCACCACCGTTTCGTGAAAGGAAACCTACGGTTTCCTCTCACGGGCTCTCCTTCCCTTTGAGCTGAGCCGCTCCAGCGAAAGCAAGCTTCCGCTTCGCGGAATTTTTTATTGGATACGCTACACTTCTCATGTGTCACACTTTTTTTATCTCGCACGTTGCTCAGATGATTCTTTGTATGCAGGGACATGCGTAGATTTAAAAGAGCGTGAAGCGAAGCATAATGATGGGTCCGGTGCCAAGTACACACGGAGCAGACTACCGATCAAATTTATCTACCACGAAGAATTCGAAACACTTGGAGAGGCGCGCAGCAGAGAAGTGCTCGTCAAACGAATGTCGAGAGAGGAGAAAGAGGAACTAGTTGGTTAGGCGGTTCATTCTTTTCCACAGCATTCCGATACCACTCAGATAGACAATGTATGAGATCACCTCGATCAAGCTAGGATTTCCGTTGTATCCAAAGACGCCTTTGAGTAGTCCTCCAACTGCGCCTTTTTCATTTAAGAAATGATTAATGTCCCAAACATGTTCAATGACGATAGGTATCAAGCTTGCTTCTTGTAGTTCATGGACGCTGTGAGCAACGAGTCCCGCTGCAAAGAACATCAGAAGAATTCCAGTGAACTTGAAGAAACGACTGAGACTGAACCACTGCATCATGCCGCGGAAGAGGAGCCATGCGGCACCGACGGCCAGTACCATGCCGGCAATAGCACCAAGGTGTACCGATGCATCTTGTGATTGCATGAAGGCAGCCTGTAAGAAGATGACCGTTTCGATTCCTTCGCGGAGGATGGATGTATAGACCAAGAGAAAAAGACTGATGAGTGCACCTGACTCTAGGTGAAGATGCATCTTTCTTTCTATGCCTTCACACATGTATTTGCCATGCGAAGCTATCCACACCACCATCCAGGTAATGAGTCCTGCTGCTACGAGCATGGTTACTCCTTCGTAGATCTTCTCTGATCTTCCTTCAAAGCTTCCTGCAAATTGCAGGATGAGTAGTCCCGCAATAATTGAGGTGGCTACTCCCGCAGCTACTCCTGCCCAGATGATGGGATTATGATGACGGTTTTGTGTTCTGCTTAAAAATGCCAGCATGATCCCTACAATAAGAGAGGCTTCGAGAGTTTCGCGGAGAGTGATGAGAAGGGCTGCTGCCATAAAGTTGAAGGTATTGTAGTTGGTGTGCTGTATCATGCAAACAAATGATCGATAGTCACTGTCATCTGGCTGATAAGAAATTTCGGAATGATCTTCCTGACGTTCTTAGGTCTGCCGAAGACAACGGGGTTGATCGATTTGTGGCGATTGCTGATACTCTGGAGGAAGGAAAAGAGTGTTTAGTGATGGCCGAAAAATATGATCAAATATTTTGTACAATGGGAGTGCATCCGCATGCGGCCGACAAATGGAAAGTGGAAAGTGGAAAGCGGATAATTACGGAGGCAGCGCAGCATCCGAAGATGGTTGCTGTCGGAGAAGTGGGTCTCGATTATCACTACATGAACTCACCTAAGAAAGATCAGATCCGAGCATTTCGAGATCAGATAGAAATTGCCAAAGAGTTAGATTTTCCATTGGTTGTCCATAATCGCGATTCGATTGATGATCTTCTGGAGATCCTTAGAGATCTGCAGCCCCCGAAGATGGTACTGCATTGCTGTACCGAAAAGTGGGAAGATGTATCAGCGCTTATTGATAGGGGATACCTCTTAGGGTTTACGGGGATTGCGACGTATGCAAAGTCAGAAGCTATCAGAGAGACTATTAAAAACTGTCCACTGGAACAGATGATGGTCGAAACCGATGCGCCGTACCTTGCCCCCGAAGGGTATAGAGGTAAACGCTGCGAACCGGCTTATGTAGTAGAAGTTGCGAAGCTTATTGCGCAGATTAAAGGTATATCTCTTGAGGAGGTTGATCGGATTACAACGAGCAATACAGAGGAGTTTTATGGATTATCGATTGCGAAATAGAGTGAATATGACTAGGATTTGGTGACTCAAGCGGATGTAGCTCAGTTGGCTAGAGCGTCGCCTTGCCATGGCGAAGGTCGCGGGTTCGAATCCCGTCATCCGCTCCATTTGTACAAATACATAGACTAGATATTGCTATTGATTAGGAAATGTTTCATAACAGTATTATTTTGCTAAGTTGTCTTAACAAATCCAGCCCTAGCAGTCGAATGAACCGCAAATTTCTGGTATAATCATCTGATGTATCTACAAAAACACACATTACAAATTGCGGCGATTTCTCTCATATTGGGAGGAGTATTTGTGATGCTTGGAGGTGAGCGTTTGCCTGCCTATGCACAGAGTGGTGCCTCTTCTCAGACATCATTGTTTAGTTCTACACCCCTTCCCTCATCTGCGAATAGTTCTGTACCAGCGAGCCAGGTGAGCCATACATCTCGATCGTTCCCATCACTCTCTTTTTCTTCCATCAGTGTTTCTGTGGGTTTCAGTTCTCAGCCAATATCTTCTACAATGTCCTTTAGCTCGTTTACGGTACCGAGTTTTTCATTCAGCTCGTTCTCGTTCTCGCAGATGTCTCATTCTTCGGTGTCGATTTCTCAGTTCTCTCGAAGTTCAGTATCATTCTCCTTTTCTACATCGTTTTCCTTCCAAAGTTCTGCTGTTACTTCTGCCACATCATTAAGTTCAGGAGCTTCTCAAACTAGTACGAGTTTTACAGGTAGCAGCGGGGGAACAGGTGGCGGAGGAGGCTTTGGCGGAATTATTGGTGGTGGCGCTGGAACGTTTGGCGGTGGCGGCACGGTAACTACCGGTGGAGGTGGAGGTGGAAGTGTAGCTAAGCCAAGTGCCGATCCTGCACCGCCGGGCACATGTAAAGTCACAGGAGTCAAAGGGAAGTTTTTAAAGCGTACTTGTCTGCCACTTATTCAGCCATTGGGAAGTGAGAATAGGCTCGATGTAAAACCCGGAGCACAGACGTTTATCGATTACTTTAACGAAGCGGTAGATTTACTCCTTACAATTGCCGTTGGGTTTGCAGTACTTTGGATTCTTATTGGTAGCTACTTCATTATGGTATCTGGTTCCGATGGTGGTAAGCGATCTACAGGAAAATCTATGATTACGTGGGCACTTATCGGTCTTATTATTGTGAACTTTGCAGGATTCTTCCTACGCACAATGAATAGCATCTTCTTTACCTAATATGGAATTCCTCTCTCCCATCATCGACTTGTTTATTCCTCTGGCACATGCATTGGGAGGTCCGTGTGATGGTATTGCCAATTGCGGCATTGGCGTCAATCCATTGCCACGATTTGTAACAATAGCTGCGGCAGCCCTCGTAGAGATTGCCTCTGGCCTATCGGTACTCTTTGTAGTGATAGGTGGTGCGTTGATGATTATGAATTTTGGGAATGAATCTCAGGCCGATAAAGGAAAAAAGGCAATCATGTTTGCACTGATAGGTTGGGCGATAGCCCTATCTTCTCAGGCCATTATTTCGTTTGCTGTTGTTCGTGCTGGGACTATAGACCCTTCTGCACCGCATCTTAGTGTTATGCGCGTGGCGGTTGGTTCTATGCTTTTTGTCTTCAATGTAGTCTTCGCACTCATGATGCTTTTCTATGGATTCAAACTTGTGTTTGCCCGTGGTCAGCAGAGCGAACTGGATTCTGTTAAGAAAGCTGCGATGTGGACTGTTGTGGGTGCGTTAGCCGTAAATCTTTCCTATGCACTCGTTCGTGCAACTGCTCAACTTGGTTTCTAGTATGTCATCTTTCCTCACACTTTTCGGCATTGTAGGCACAGCGCATGCAGCGTCTCCGTATTTTGGATATTACTGCAATGCTCTAGGGACATATTGCGGAGATGGGCGGATGTTTATTATTCACTTGGCCGTAAGGACGATAGACGTCATTGTCGTTCCGGTTATTGGAGGTTTAGCTGTGGTAGCTGTTCTTTGGGCATCTATTAAGATGATTTCATCCTTTGGAGATGATCAAGGAAAAGAGGATGCGAAGAAAATCATTATTGGTGCTGTAGTTGGAATCGTGCTCGCTGTAGCGGGAGTTATTATCGTTAACTGGGTCTGTAGAGTCGTGGAACTTGCGACAGGAGGGGCTGGGCTTTGTGGATAAAATGACAGTTACCAGTTAGCAAATTAGTAGTTAGCTTGTACACTTGCTGCATGTCGCGGCAATACGTCACTACGGCTATCGATTATCCCAATGCGGCTCCTCATATGGGTCATGTGCTCGAAAAGGTGCTTGCAGATGTTACTGCCCGCTGGTTTCGCTTGAGAGGAGATGCGGTGCGTTTTCAGATAGGTACTGATGAGCATGGAACGAAAATTCAGCGTACGGCAGAGAGTGAGGGAGTTACATCAAAGGAACTTGTTGATCGCAATGTTCCACTGTTTGAAGACCTCTACAAGCGTCTTAATATCAGTCACGACCATTTTATTCGTACCTCAGACCAAAAGGAGCACTGGCCTACTGTAGAGGCGCTCTGGAAGAAGTTGGAAGAGGCAGGAATGTTGGAGAAACGCAGCTACACAGGACTCTATTGCAGTGGCTGTGAGCGATTTATGACGAAGCGAGACTTGGATGAAGCGGGGAACTGTCCCAATCATAAGAAACCACCGGAGGAGGTAACGGAGGAGAACTACTTCTTCTTGATGAGTAAAGATACGGACAATCTGAAAAATCTACTGACCAAAGAATGGGATGGAGAGAGTTATCGAATTATTCCCGAGAGTCGTGCACAGGAGACACTCGCGTTAATCGATCAGGGTCTCGAAGATGTTTCATTCTCTCGCCCAAAGTCTTCTCTTAGTTGGGGAGTGCCTGTTCCAGGAGACAGTGACCAAACCATGTATGTTTGGTGTGATGCACTGACGAACTATATCTCCGGCCTCGGATTTTTCACGGACAAAGAAGATCGATCCTTCTGGGATGATGCAACTGTTACGCACGTTATTGGTAAAGACATTGCAAGGTTTCATGCACTTATTTGGCCGAGTATGCTTAAACATGTTGGAGTAAAAACTCCGGATCAGCTTTTGATCCATGGGTTCCTCACTAGTGAAGGAGAGAAGATGAGTAAGTCGACGGGGAATGTCGTCATGCCAGGTGACGTACTGGAGAAGTTTGGCGGTAACCCAGATCCCATTCGATTTTATTTGAGTCACGAAATCCCAGTAGGGAATGATGGGGATTTTGCGTGGGATAGATTCGAGAAGTTATATGATTCAGTATTACGAAACAACATCGGTAATCTACTCAATAGAGTATTGGTATTACTGCAAAAAGAAGGGGGTGGATTGAGTGATTTGGAAAAAGATGAGGGCCCTTGGTCAGGGTATGAGAAAGCAATGGACGCATTTGATTTTTCCAAGGCATTGCATCATGCAGTTGCATTTGCAGATAGCATCAATGCTTCAATTGATACTGTAAAACCATGGGAGCTTGATGGGGATCGTAAGGTGAGTGAGCTGGCTGTTATGGCTGAGCATTTGCGACATCTTGCTCTGATGCTTCTGCCATTTACACCCGATACCGCTCAGAGAATGAGTAAGCAGCTTGGTGTGCCTTACGCAGATCGGATGCTGGATACAGATTTTGTCATCACAGAGCAGATGCGGCAATTTGGAGGACAAAAGGACTGGAAATCGGTGGGGGAGCCGAGTATCTTATTTGCGCCTCTTTCGTGAGCGTTAACGGGAAAGTCGAAAGACGATAGACCGAAAGCAGTGGCGAGGGGCGATTTATTTACTACCTTTTTTGTATCATGTTTGATCCAATGTCAGATCTTGCAAGTGGTGGGTCTATCGGAGACGATGACGATTCAACAACTGCAACAGATGAAGCACCTGCACCTGCCGCTCCAAAGAGCGAGGGTGGTGGTGGAGATCGTAAGTTCGCAGACGAACTGCATAGTTGTACTATTCACGCACGTCAGCGCACGTTCTACATCGACCTGAAGCAGAGTAACAATGGTAAGTTCTTTAAGGTGTCAGAGAAGTCTCGTGGTGGCCAGAAGACAACTATCATGTTCGACGCAGAAGACCTCGAGAAGTTTATCAAAGCGTTCGAAGAAATGAAGGCGCACGTATAAGAGTCTTAAAAAAGCGGTGGGTTCTCTCATCGCTTTTTTTATATATCCAAATCTTCTACCGGTATCACGTATCCATTGACGTGCGGATTACTGATCATCATAAACAGTACGATCTTCGAAGCCTCTGCTCGTGTGATAGATTGCCCAGGCCTAAAGGTACCGTCTTCGTATCCTTCGACAAACTCATAACTGAGAGCGTCGTTTACAAATGGCTCATACCAATCTCCTTTGCGTACATCTGTAAACCTTCCGGAGTAGTCCGTTTCATCAAACGGTTCGAGATTGCTTGCCATAAAAATAATCTTTAGGGCTTCTGCACGGTTGATAGGAGCATCAGGTTGAAAGGTGCCATCTTCGTATCCATCAACAATACCAAGCTCGTATGCTGTGTAGATGATGCGACGCTTGAGAGCAGTGTCTTCACTTTCTCGTGGCCTTGGCCTGCGATGGAAATCCGGAAAACTAAAATCACCACTATCAGTTGCAGGATCTGGTGTTATGCAACTTCCCAGTAACACAATTTTGAGCAGTTCATATCGACTAATATTCCGGTCTGGTCGAAGCATTGCACCCAGCTCGGACCAGTAACCGGAGACTATACGCGGCCCCTCCTCGCCGATCTTTGTTTCTTGCAGAGGAATGACATAGGGCTTGCTCCAGTGATCTTCGAGGTCGTGCAAGACTTCTGTAGGGCCTGCGTGGAAGAGGCAGGGGTTTTCTAAAGGATCACTCCCTTCTTCGACTTCTTCGCCATCCTCTATACCATCCAAATCGGTATCGGGATTGAAGATATCTGTTCCTTCAATAAATTCCTCTAAGTTGCTCAAGCCATCTCCATCGGAATCTTCTTGCGCATCAGACCGCTTATCGCGTTCCAAATTGTTCTCTATCTCATATGCATCGGGCAATCCGTCGCTATCACTGTCTTGTCTGTAGGCATTATCTAATGGAAAGGGATCGTCTTTATCGTTGATACTGTCTTCATCGGTGTCAGGATTTGTGCGATCTGTACCAATATTGTCTTCTTGGTTATTTGTAAGTCCATCGTTATCGAGGTCGTAGGTCATATCGTCACTTCTATCAAATGGATTTCTCCCCGCAGTCATCTCCGATCCATCTGCTTCACCTCCACCATCCGTATCTGCGTTGAATGGATCTGTTTCTCCAGAGTTGACGATGCCGTCGCCATTTTTGTCTTCTTCGGTATTTAAAAGTCCGTCTCCATCAATATCAGCTTCGTTTACTTGCGCGAAACCGGATATCGGCATCGCGATGAGTAAAAGTAGGATGAAAACCTTTTGGATCATGGGAGGGTTAGTGAAGTATACCTTTAATTACGTCCTCTCTGCCATGCCTGTCCGCTCATTGGTTTTTTCCCAGAGGGCTGCAGCATTACAATATGTACATCTGCATCTGTGCACTGCAATGGGATGGACTTTTCTGTTGGTATAAGCGATGTTTCTAGAAGTTTTACTTCCTGATTTTCAATAGTAGTACGCACGCCGGGCCAGGGGACGAGAGCTCGTACATGTCTATCTATTTCTTCCGCAGTCATCTTTTGTGGGTCAACGTTTCCCATGGATCTTTTGAGTTTGTAACACAATGTAACACGCTCCTCATCTTGCGGTTTTTCTTCGAGTGGTTTATTGAGTGTATCAAGTAGAAGAGATGCTCCTGCTTTCTCCAGACGAGTTTGCAATGAGCGTATAGTTTCTCCTTCTTCGATTGGAGTAATGACTTGGCTGAGAATTGGTCCGGAATCTAGCTTTTTTACTATGCGTTGAATGGTTACACCTGTTTCTGTATCCCCGGCAAGAATTGCACTTTTCATTGGACTGGGCCCGCGCCATCTTGGCAGGAGAGAAGGATGAAGATTTACAGGCGCGATATTTGGCGCATTCAGAATTTCCTCTTTCAATATTTGCCCGTATGCAACCACCACAAGAAAATCGTGATCGATATCTGGATATTCTTTGTTGATGTCTTCTGGTTGCAACACTTCGATGCCAGCTTTTTTTGCACAGGTTTTTACTGGTGGCTCTTGAATGATCCTTTTTCTTCCTACAGGTTTATCCGGTTGCGTGATGACGAGCTGAACATCAAAGGCAGGGTCATCAATCAATCCTTGTAGGGAGGACACTGCAATATCCGGGGTGCCGGCGAAGATGACACGATAGGGAGGCATGGACATTGATGGGAGTATATCGGAAATTGGCTTGTAACAGGTAACAGTTCGCAGTTAACTATATCCATATGGGAAAACGTCCAAAGATGTTGGCATCCGTTGTACGTGAGGTTATTGCTCCTGTAGTGCAGTCTTGCCCTGATGTGTGCAAAATGATCTCGATTACCGAAGTGGAGGTATCAGAGGATTTCTCGTATGCAACGGTCTATATTTCGGCTCTGGAAAAACCAGAAGTAGCATTGGAATTTTTAGAGAAGAAGTTACCGTTACTTAAAAAATCCCTTGGTAAAATCTACCGCAAACGCATTCCAGAACTTCGCTTTCGCATCGATACTCGATCACAGCGAGGTGGAAAGGTGGATGATTTGCTAGAAAGAGAAATGAGTGATTTGTGAGGCGTTCTACCCTTGTGCATCACACGTAGTGCACTGCAAAGTTCTCTCTTCATTTTGTCGTAACACATTACAAGAATATTTCTGCAATACGTGATCGTTGATGCAACTTCGGCAATGCACGTATCATCATATCCTTATGTTGAATCGTGATGACATACGAAAGAGTGCAGATCTCCTATCTGGAGCGTCTCGCATTCTCGTCTTTTGCCATGCGAATCCTGATGGTGATGCCATGGGATCTTTACTGGGTATGACGTTACTTCTTGAGGGTGCTTATCCAGAGAAAACAGTACTGACTATTTGTAAGGATGAGGCTCCAGATACATTGCAGTTTCTTACGGGGGCTGAGCGCGTTACGCATGAGCCACAGGTGCGTGATGGGGATGTTCTGATCTTTCTTGATTCAGCAGAACCAAAACTGACAGGCTTGCACGAGTCACACCCAGATCTTTTTTCTGAAAGTACACAGTCAATCAATATTGATCACCATCCAACCAATACGAACTTTGCTCGTATCAATATGGTAGATCCGGATGCAGCTTCTGCCTGTGAGATTGTTGTAGAAATTGCAGATGTTCTTGACTGGCAGCTTACTCCAGATATTGCCACAGCTCTTTTAACAGGTGTCTATACAGATACTGGTGGACTCTTACATAGTAATACCTCTGTTGCTGTGTACCGTACAGTCGCGAGGCTTCTGCGTGCAGGTGCACATCAGCAAGAGATAGTAAAACATGTGTTCCGCACGGCAGAGCTTTCTACACTAAAGCTCTGGGGTAGGGTGCTGGAAAAGATTTCTATTACAGAAGAAGGAGGTGCAGTTTCTGCCGTAACCAAAGGAGACTTTGCAGCTACCGGCGCAGACCACACTGCTCTTACGGGGGCTATTGATTATCTTAATGCAGTTCCAGGCATGCGCTTTTCCATGATTCTTTCCGAGCGTGACGGCAAAGTAAAAGGTTCTATTCGTACACTGCGTGATGATGTTGATGTCGCAGAAATGGCAAGCAAGTTTGATGGCGGGGGACACAAAAAGGCAGCCGGCTTTGCGTTACCGGGGAGGTTGAAATCTGAAGTGCGGTGGAAGGTTGTAGAGGATGAGCAGACGACTTAATCCTTAGCATTCGTATCGTCTTCCTCTTCTTCTTCTTCTTCTTCCTCCTCCTCTTCTTCTTCTTCTTCTTCTTCCTCCTCCTCCTCCTCCTCCTCC
>CEPX01198221.1_pt1 | contig 11426 bp, 7 predicted proteins | sample 361361 | NCBI WGS metagenome assembly CEPX01 (sample SAMEA2619974, study PRJEB7988) | marine metagenome | biome: marine biome (ENVO:00000447); feature: mesopelagic zone (ENVO:00000213) & marine oxygen minimum zone (ENVO:01000065); material: "saline water (ENVO:00002010), including plankton...
GGGTTTGGCTGTTCGCCAATTAAAGCGGTACGCGAGCTGGGTTCAAACCGTCGTGAGACAGGTTGGTCTCTATCTGTCGTAGGCATTAGTTTTTGAGGGAATTCATCCATAGTACGAGAGGACCTGGATGAGGCAGTCTCTAGTGTACCAGTTGTCGCGCCAGCGGCATAGCTGGGTAGCTATACTGCCCTAGGATAAGCGCTGAAAGCATCTAAGCGCGAAGCCTTGCCCAAGATTAGAAACTTTGGATTAGCCCAAGACTAGGGCATAGGATGTAGGTGAAAGCGCAGTAATGCGTTGAGCCAAGCATTACTAATATATCTATTAAATATTTTGCTAGCAATTTAGTGAAAGTTAAAATGAAAATTAAATTAATTTTTTTCTCAGTGATAATAGCAAAAGGGTCACACCTAGTTTACCCGCCTTTTGGCGGGTCCCATTTCGAACCTAGAAGTTAAGCCTTTTGTCGCCAATGATACTTTCGCCTTGGGCGCAGGGACAGTAGGTTTTGCTGGGAATTTATTTTTACTAAATATGAATAGAGTATTAAAACAATCCTTATTAGCAGTAATTTTTATTCTTTTAATGGCTAATATTTCTTTGGCTAGCTATTTATTTCTTTTTTAAAAGTGAAATTATTAAATTTTAAATTTGTTAATTTTGATTTATTTCTTTTTTTGCCTGTTTTTTTATTGATTTGTTTAAGCTTGGCTACAATTTATACTATTTCTCCTTCTTTTTTTCAGCGGCAAGCTGTTTTTTCAATCCCTGGATTCGCAATTATTATATTTTTTATTTTTTTGAATTATCAAGCTTTAAAAAATTATTCTTTTTTTGTTTATTTAGTTTGTTTTGCATTATTAATTGGTGTTTTATTTTTAGGTCAAAAAATAAGAGGTTCAAGCTCTTGGTTTGCTTTTTATGGATTTACTTTTCAGCCAGTAGAAATGGTTAAGGTTTTTTTTATTGTTATTTTAGCTAAATACTTTGCTCGTTATTATTCAAGCAGGCACCAAATAAGACATGTTCTTATTTCTGGTGCTTATACTTTAATTCTAGTTGGTCTAGTTTTAATTCAGCCTGATTTAGGCTCTGCTTTTATTATTGCTTTTATTTGGTTTTTTATGGTTGTCTTTATTGGAACGCGCAAACGATATTTAATAAGTTTGTTTTTAATTTTTATTTTATTAATGGGGCTTAGTTGGCAATTCGCGCTAAAAGATTATCAAAAAGACAGAATTTTAGTTTTTCTAAATCCTGGAACAGATCCTCTTGGTGCTGGTTATAATGTTATTCAGTCTATGATTGCTATTGGATCTGGTGGTTTTTCAGGGAGGGGCCTAGGCTTTGGTTCGCAAAGTCAAATGAATTTTTTGCCAGAACAGCATACGGATTTTATTTTTGCTGTTATTTCTGAAGAACTTGGATTTGTTGGAGTTGTTTTAGTTTTAGGGCTTTTTGCTTTATTTTTTTGGCGCTTAATAATAATTGCGCAAAATGCTGATGATAATTTTGCTAAGTTTTTAATTATTGGAATTATTATTTTTTTTCTAGGGCATATTTTTGTTAATATTGGCATGAACTTGGGCATTATGCCTGTTGTTGGTATTCCTTTGCCCTTTTTAAGTTATGGCGGTAGCTCGCTTTTAGCTTGTTTTACTGCGATTGGGTTAGCACAAAGCATTAATGCTAGGAGCTTAAAAGATAAAAGCAGAACAGGGATTGATGTTGCATAACAAATGTGATAATATTAGGCTGAAATTTAAAAAATAATTAAAAATTATGTCTAAACTAGTTTTCGATATAGAGACAATTGGTGAAGATTTTGGCAAGATTGATAAAATTACACAAAAGATTTTATTAAAAAAAGCCAAGACTAAAGAAGAAAAAGATGGAGTAAAAAATAAATTAGTTTTTTCTCCTTTTACTGGCGAGATTGTTGCAATTGGAGTTTTAGATGTTGATAAGGAAAAAGGCGCAGTATATTTTCAAGCGCCTGATAAAAAAATTAAAGAACAAGAAGAAAATGGAGTTAAGTTAAAAGCAATGAGCGAGCCAGAAATGCTTAAAAATTTTTGGCATGGTGCTGAAAATTATTCTGAATTTATTTCTTTTAATGGAGGCGGATTTGATGTGCCGTATCTTATGATAAGATCAGCAATTCATAAGATTAGGCCTAGTAAAAATTTAATGTCAAATCGTTATCTTGGAAGCCAAAAATTTGACTCTAAGCACGTTGACCTAATGGATCAACTGGCTTTTTATAATCAATACAATAAAACCAGTCTTCATTTGGCTTGCAGAGCTTTTGGCATTGAAAGCCCGAAAGCGCAAGGCGTAGCAGGGGATGATGTTGGAAAATTATTTAGAGCTAAAAAGTACTTAGATATTGCAAAATATAATATTCGCGACTTAATTTCTACTCGCGAGCTGTATGAATACTGGGATGAGTATTTAAGATTTTGATTGACTAATAAAGATTTTGATGTTAGGATTGTTTTATGCTGAAATTAAAAGCAAAAATTAGAAAAATTACTGGTAAAGCAGTAAAGCAAATTAGAAAAGAGGAATTAATTCCTGCTATTTTTTATGGTTTTAAAGTTAAAAATCAAAATTTAGAATTAAAGTATAGAGAATTTATTAATATTTATAAGCAAGCTGGTGAAAGCACTTTGATTGAACTTATAATAGACGGGAAAAAACCAGAGCCTGTTTTAGTCCATGCTGTTCAAACTCATCCTGTTTCAGATAAAATTTTACATATTGATTTTTTAAAGGTTAATCTTAAAAAATTAATCAAAACTAATGTTTCTCTAGAGTTTATTGGAGAGTCTCTAGCTGTAAAGGATTTAGGGGGTATTTTAGTCCGAAGTATAACAGAATTAGAAGTCCAAGCCCTGCCATTAGATTTACCTAATCAAATAAGGGTTGATATTTCAAGCCTTAAAACTTTTGATGATTCTATAAAAATTTCTGATTTAAAAGTTAGTAAAAAAATAGAAATTTTAACTGACAAAGATATTGTAGTAGCAACAGTTTCTCCTCCTAGAACCCAAGAAGAGCTTGAAAAATTAGAAGAAAAGCCAGAACAAGAAATACCTGAACAAGCTAAAGAAGAGGCAGAAGAAGGAGAAGAGGCTGAAAAAGAAGACGCAAAAGAACCTGAAGAAGAAAAAAAAGAACAAGATAAGTCTTAAATTAAAAAAATTGAATAATTATATTAAAAATCAAAGGTTAATTTTTAGTGCTGTTTTGGCATTTTTTTTATTAGGACTTATTATTTATCCTAAAATAGGACAAGCTGCATCTAGGTCAAGTTTGGAGCAAAAAGCAATTAAATTGCAAGCAGAAATTAATAAATATAAAAAAGATATTTCTCGGAAAAGTAAAAATATAGAAACACTAGGGCAGCAAAAAGAAATTATACAAGATGAAATAGCTCAGTCTGAACTAGAAATACAAGCTAGCCAAACAGGTTTAGAAGTTGTTAATTTAGCTATTGAAGATAAGATTAATCAGGTAGATAATTTAAAAGTTGAAATGAATCAGGAAAAAAGTATTTTAGCTGAGCAAGTTCGTATTATTTATTATTTTGATCAAGAGCCTATAATTGGCAAGATTTTAAGTGATCAAGATTTTTCAGAGATTTTAAATACTATTTCTGCTATTGAAAATATTCAAGCGCAAATTAAAACAAGTCTTGATTCTCTAAAAAAGGTTAAAAAAGTATTAAATCAAGAAAAGCAAGAATTAGAAGAGCAAGAATCAGAAAAAAAAGGATTATTAAAACTGCAAGAAGCGCAAAAGCGAGGTTTAGAGCGCAAGGCTTGGTCTAAAAATAGATTGCTTAATAAAGTCCAAAATGAACAAGTCTCTTTAGAATTATCTTTGTCTCAAAGTTCAGCAGAGTTAAATCAAGTTAGGAGTAAAATTAAGCTTTTGCAAAGCGGAGGCAAGTCTCTTTCTTTTGAGCAGGCATTAAAATATGCGCAGTATGGCGCTAAGTTAAGCAATGTTAGGCCTTCTTTTTTATTGGCTATTTTGTCTAAAGAGTCTGGCTGGAATGCTAATGTTGGCACTTGTTTTTATACTGAAGCTTTACGAGGAAAATCAGCTAAAAAACGTAAAAAAGCTTTTGAGCAAATTACTAAGGAGCTTGGCAAAGATCCTGCTGTTACTTTGGTTTCTTGTCCTATGAAAATGAATGGACGTTATGTTGGATCTGGGGGTGCTATGGGAGCTTGTCAGTTTATGCCAGATACTTGGCAGGGTTATCAATCCGAGGTTGGTCGTTTAACAGGGCATAATCCTCCTAATCCATGGGAGGTTGGAGATTGTATTGTTGGAATGGGCTTAAAATTGGCTTCTGCTGGTGCTAATGAAAAAACTTATGATTCCGAATGGAAAGCAGCTATGATTTATTTTGCTGGGGGAAACTGGAATAATAAGAAATTTAGATTTTATGGGGACAAGGTTATGGCTTTAGCGGATTTATATCAAATGGAGATTGATGCAGAATAACTTAAAAAAAACTTGACAGATTTTATATTTACTGGGATAATTTTAGGGAATTAAAAATTTTAACAAAAAAGAAAAAAAGGACATTATTGAAATGAATAAAGTTTTTAATTATCATGGTCAGGGAGAAGCTACGGATCAAACAATGAGCGCTTTTGGACGGGGAGTATCCAATTTCTTTAACAATAAAAAAAATGGGCGAGAAATTTGTAACCAGGAAAATGAGTACAGACTGCAGAAAGGAAAGCTATGTTCAGCTGGCCATATTAAGCCATGGCTGGAAGCTAAAGGAGAAATAAGCCTTTATTTCTCTAGATATAATGAGTGGCCTATTGCAGAAAGAGAAGTGCTTGAGTTTGCTGATATTGATAATCCTATACTGGATTTTGGAGCAGGTACAGGCAGACACTCTCTTTTTTTGCAAGAGTTAGGCGCAAAACAAGTTTACGCTGTGGATGGTTCTCCGGAAATCTGTGGCATAGCTAGGCAGAGAGGAGTGAAAAAAGTCTTTTGTGCAGACATAAATTGGCTAAATAACGAGTTATTGTCTTCAGCTAATTTTAAAACAATGCTAATAATGCATAATAGCATTGGTCATGCAAAAGATTGGCAAGGATTTAATGATTTTCTTGATACTGCGCATAATATATCTGTGCCAGAGGCTCGAATGATTTTAACTGTTAGAAATCCTCTTCATGTTGACAGTAAAAAGATTTTTCGAGAACGCGGCACTGAAATAGTGCGAGTAAAATGGAACGGGACAATAGGAAGTTGGTTTAGATTTTTACTTATTCCGTTTTCCATGTTTGAGAAAATTGCTTTTAAAAAAGGCTGGAAAGTCATTTTTGCAACAGAGCTTGACAGCCTTATGTACGGAGTGGTATTAGAAAAAATAGCATTCCATAATAAGAAAATATTTACATGATTTCACTCTTGACCATGTATTCCCCTTAGTTATGATTAATAAAAATTAAGGGGAATCATTATTTCTTGACTTTTTTATTTGACATGATATATTATCCATGGTTCTTTAAAATAGAGCTAAATTTTTATTCAAAGGAGAGAAATGCTATGAATTTAAGTTTTAAAGAGTTAGAATCTTGTTTTCCTTTTGAGAAATATGAAGCCATGAGAGACAACCAAGTTGCTGCTTTTGAGACAATCAGCCAAGGCGGCTTTCGGCATCTTTTAGAGCTGCCGACTGGTTCAGGGAAAAACGATATTGGAGGCCCTTTTCTCCGGGCTTTAAAGAAAAAGCGTGCTTTTGGTGCATTGTTTTATATTACACCAACGAAAACTCTTGTAAATCAGTTTCAGCAGTTTTATCCAGAAGCGCATGTGGTTTACGGTCGCAGTGAATATCCTTGTTTGTATTATCAAAACAGAAACAAGGAGGTAAATGCTGCGGACTGCCCTTGTTTTTTACTGGACTGTAAGCATAGGGTTGATAAAAATACTGGTTCTGTGCAAGAGCCAGGTCTAGAGGCTTGCCCTTATCTTTATGCTAAGTGGCGAGCTGGACAAGGAGGGATTGTTGTTTGTACTACTGCCTTTTTTTTGGTTAATAAGCTGTGTCAGGATTTTCCTTCTAAGATTTCAGGATTGGTTATTGATGAGGCTCATAAAATTGCTGAAACAGCTAGACAGGTTTTTCAATATGATATTACAGATTGGAACTTAAAAAGACTGGCTCAGATGCTTGATCCAAAACTGGATGATAAGCTCATAGGCCAGTTTGATGGGTATAGAATTTCTGCAGACAATTTGCGTCCCCTAGTTTGTGCCGAGGCTTTTCAGCTGATATATTTCCGAAGAGTTTTAATAAAAATTGCCAAAACTAAGCCAGAGCGAACACCAGCTCTGTTGGCGCAAAGCGAAATTAATAAGCTTATGAGCTCTCTGCGGCAAATTAATTTAAAGCAGGCAGAAGCAAGAGTGCGGCAAGATATGGCTGACGGCACAATTGATACAGTGGCAAGTCAAGAGAATCTTAAGCTCTTAGAAGATGTGAGCTTGAATATTAGAAAATACTTGAGCTCATTTCATTTTGCCTTAAAAGAAGAAAAGCGCAATGCATTGAACTATATTTTTGCTTTTTGCCGCAAAGAGCGTAAGGGCAAAGAAAAAGCTAATCACATTCTTTGTATTCGAGGCCATTATGTAGCTCCTTTGATTCGTAAAGCTATTGCGAAAATAGGAAATGTTTTGGCTTATTCAGCTACAATTGGCAAATCGCAAGTGTTTGGTTTCGAAACCGGGCTTGATCAGAAAATAGCTGGGTTTAAATTCCGAACTTTTCCATCGGAATTTCCAGTGAAAAATACTAAAATTTTTATGCCTACTGATGTGCCAAGTCTAGCTTTTAAGCAGGTGAGAGAAAATGGACAATTAAAAAATAGAGCAATGGCATTAGTGATTGATGGGGTTGTGCGTGGAAAAGAGTCGGACTACCGTTCTTTAATTATTGTGATTTCTAATTTAGAACGAGATGAGTTTACTCAAGCTTGTGAAAATAGTAATTTGAATCCAATATCATATGGTAATGGTGTTCCGGCTCGAGCAGCAGTGGATAAATTTAAAAATGGTGATGGTGATGCTTTAATAGGAACTGCAGCAAGTTGCGGACAAGGAATTGATTTGCCAAAGCTGATTGCGCCGATTATTTTTTTTTGGAGGCCGGGATATGATAATCCTAATGATCCAGCTTCTCAATTTGAGAGAGATCGATTTTCAAATCAGTATTGGGCTTTACAAAATTGGCGTGTTATGCAAAAGCTTTTGCAGGTGCGCGGCAGAAATGTGCGCAATCCTGATGATTTGGGATTTACAATTTTAGTATCAAAGCAGTTTGAGGCTTTTGCAGAGACAGCTTTACCAGAATGGCTTTTGCCTGCCTATGTTAAAGATAAAACATTTGAGGAGTGTGTTAGCGAGGTAGTGAATATTTTATCTTCAATATAAGAAAGGAAAGCATGTAAAGTTAAATCAGTTTTGCCAAGAAAACACTTGACAAAGCTGATTTTTTTTATTATGTTATATTTGGTACTAATGTACCGGTTTATGGGCTCAATGCTCATGAATCAGACGAAGTCAAATCGTCATAAAGTTTCTGCTCCTTTTTCATTGGAAAAAGTGTAGGAATATCCTGTTCATTCGAATCTGTGCTAGCGAATAAGCCAAATCAGCTCTCTAGAACATAGAGTAGACTCACAAGGTGTTTGACTTGGTTTAATATTCTACTTTAGAAACTTTAGAGCATAAGATAGATTCACAAGGTGTTTGACAGCGATATACCACTTGTCCTTTTAAACCTCTATAATATAGGGTAGATTCAAATTTTAAAAAATTTCGAGGCCTAAAAGCCTCTTTTTTTATTGACAAACATATTTTTTTATGATATCTTAAAAGTAGATTTTTAAAAATTTAATAAAAACAAGACAAGGAGAAAGACAATGCCAGAAATAGTTTCTTGTCCGAGCTGTAAAGAAAGAACTAGTGTTAGAGGATCTAAAAACCCTATGCAGTGCAAAGAATGCAATGCTTCTTTTAATTTGATCATCAGGTCAGTGCCCATTCGGCTGGAATTTGATGAAAATGGACATAAAAACGCTAACCAATTCTTAGCTGAATATCATATTATGGGTGATTATTTTTCGCGTTCAATATGGAGAAGGCATAATTATCTGATAAAAGGAAGTAATTGGCAAATTGTGCCCAAGCCAGAAGGCAAAATAGCTTGTTCTTTGTGCGCTTATGAATTCGGCGCCAAAGCTAAAAGCGCTGTGCAAATGAATGGTCAATATTCTTGCGCAAAATGCAGTGTAGATGATATTTATGGTAAAAGAGCCAAAGCTAGTATTTATCCTGGCAAAAGCGCATCTGATTTTCAGGATTTTAAAAACAAGCTTGGTATTGAAATGCCATATAAGACATATGCATCCCAAGCTTGGGAACAAGCATGTTCAGCTCATGAGAAATGGATAGATGATAATTGGGTAGTTTTTCTTCGGCGCACCCCATTGCTAGAAGAATTGCGTCTTTGCAAACAAAGGAATGTAGATTTTTGTGATTCAACCGAAAACAATGAGCTGTGTGTAATACGAGACAAATGGCGCGCCATATTAGCGCCCATGTCACCTTTGTGGTTTTTTTATTTATATTATAGAGCTCGCGATATTAATCAGAGAAATCGGCCCAAAAGACGCGAAAGAATAAAGCAATTAGGCAACAAAGTAACTAGTACGGCCTATAGAATTGCCAAGCCTATTTGCGATAATTGCGAACATTTGGAACAGCATGATTGGGGCTGGGAGTGCAAGCTGGATTCTAAGTTAGGCAATGTGCGGCCATACACAGGTATCCCTGCTGAAGCAAAACTTAGTCGACTGCCTAAATTCACTAAATCTACAGTGAAGATCTATGCAAAGTCTTATCATATTGATCTTGAAACAAGAGAAGCAAAGATTAATATGATGACCAAAGGCCAACAACAAAAAGCTAGGATTCTTGGAGCAGATTTTTTAAGAAAAAGATATGGAGCTAAATTTTTTAAAGATACTTCTCGTTATCCTACTCTTTTTAGGGGTGATGACACGCTTCTTCATTCAAGAAAAACTAAACACGAACAGCAGTTTGCGCCTTATATGTCAGATCCTTATTGGAGTGCTTGGCATTATGATGAAGAAGAAATGCCTCTTCATCAAAGCCAAGCTGGCAAAGAAGAGCTTACACCTTTTGGTATTTATTGGATTGCCTGGAATTCTGAAGGCAAGCCAATGATTTATGAAATACCTTATTATTTACTTTATCCTTTTTCAGAAACTGCGCCTTTTATACCAGGAGATTGGTATCATATTATTGCTTATGGTCCTATTTTTACTTGTATTTTGAGTATTTTAGGGGATAAGCAAAAGGTCAAGTTTTTTAACCATGGCCAATTAGTAAGCTATAAAGAGTATTTTACTGCTCAAAGAAAAAAAATGCAAAAAGAGCAAGATGCTTTAAAAAAAGCAGCGCAAAAAGAGGATAGAAAAATAAGTTTGCCTCGAATAAGGATAAAAAAAGAGTCGCGTAAAATTAAAAACAATCTTCATAAAGAAACTTTTAAGATTGCGCAGTATTTGTTAAAAATGCCAGGCATGGCTTTGGTTCTTAATATGCAAAAAACCAAGCTGGGCCGTGGAGTTGATGAAAGGCGGGAGCTGAATCAAAAACTAGCTTATTGGGCTGACAGCAATTTTCGAATGCTTATTGGATACAAGCTTTTGCGAGTAGGATTTATAGTTGAAGAGCAGAATTTTCAAGTGGCAGTAAAAAAGCAACATAATAATAGCGATGATGATTTGAGTCTGGAGCAAATAATAGAAAATGTTCCAGGTTTAGCAAAATGTCCTTACTGCGAGACAGAGGTTGGCGGCAGTTGGCAGGAAATAGTGGTTTTTAGCTGGCAAAGAAGTATCTTTTGCTCTTCATGCAACAAAGAAACCAATGTAATGCTGGCTATTGCTCTTTGTTTTTGGAATGAAAATAAAAAGAAGATGATTCAAAAAAAAGAAAGAGCTGTTCAATAATCTTGGTACAAATGTACCGGTTTATGGGCTCAATGCTCATGAATCAGATGCAGTCAAGGCGTCGTAAAAATTCTTGTTCCTTTTTCATTGGAAAAAGTGTGGGAATATATTGTTCATTGGAATTTTTTTTGACGTCTGGGTGATAAAAGATATAAAAAAAGATAACTGTTTTAAAAAGTCTGGAAACATCCAGGCTTGTTTTTTTATTTAAGTATTAATTTTTTCATTCCCCAACCAAAACCGCTCTAGGTTTGCTTCCTTGGGCAGGACCCACTATATTACTAGCTTCTAATAGGTCTAGCAAGCGGGCGGCTCTTGCATATCCAATTCTAAGTCTGCGCTGAAGCAAAGATGCAGAAGCGCGTTTAGATTCTATAACAACCTGCTTAGCCTCATCATACATTTCATCAGAAGGAATCTTTTTTTCCGGCAAGGATGATGATTCCTGATTAAGGCTATCTGGATTTGGTATTTCTGATCCAGAATACATAGGAGCAGATTCTGAATTAGAATCCGCAGGTTTCTCGGGCTTATTATCATAAACCTCGCCTTGCGCTCTCCAATCTTGGGCAACCTTTTTAATTTCTTTATCAATAACCAAGGCACCCTGAATTCTGCGAGGCTTAGCATCTTCTCCAGACAAGAAAAGCATGTCTCCATTTCCAAGCAGTTTTTCAGCTCCAGCCATATCTAGGATAGTTCTAGAGTCAATTTGCGTAGCTACTTGGCAGGCAATGCGAGAAGTAATATTAGCCTTAATCAAGCCAGTAATAACCTCAACAGAAGGTCTTTGGGTAGAAACAATCAAATGAATACCAATAGCCCTAGCCATTTGTGCTAAACGAACAATACCAGCTTCAGCGTCCCGTCCATGAGCAGCCATTAAATCAGCAAGCTCATCTACTATTAAAACAATATATGGCAAAGGTTCAGAATCTTTGGCATTGTATGATCTTATATCACGACACCCAGCAGACTGTAAAATTTTAAATCTTCGCTCCATTTCGCAGACCGCCCACTTAAGAGCTTCTAAGGCTTTTTTATGATCTACAATAACCGGAGAAATAAGATGAGGAATATTATTATAAGCTACTAATTCAACTCTTTTTGGATCAATCATAATAAATTGCAACTGTTCTGGTGTGTTTTGATAAAGCAAGCTTAAGATTAAAGAATTTAGACAAACAGTTTTTCCGCTCCCAGTTGCACCTGCTACTAAAAGATGAGGCATACGAGTTAAGTCAGTAAATCTTGGCTTTCCTGCAACATCTCGGCCCAAAGCTAGCAATCCTAGATTTCCTGATTTTGATTTTTCTTCTATAAATTCTTGGCTAGCTA
>CEPX01198164.1_pt1 | contig 11420 bp, 11 predicted proteins | sample 361361 | NCBI WGS metagenome assembly CEPX01 (sample SAMEA2619974, study PRJEB7988) | marine metagenome | biome: marine biome (ENVO:00000447); feature: mesopelagic zone (ENVO:00000213) & marine oxygen minimum zone (ENVO:01000065); material: "saline water (ENVO:00002010), including plankton...
ACTTAAATTGAAGACTTTAAAATCAGCACCTCCAATTTTCAATGTTGCAAGTTGAGCTCCAGAAGAATAGGTTTGCTCAATTGTTTCTCCAGATCCTACGTTAGTAAACTTAAGTACTGGATTATCTGAGGATATCTTATCAGCACCTTTATACTGTAAGATAAATGTCTTTCTTTCTCCCCTCTTCCTTGTACTATCAGTTACAACAAAGTAGTCATTCTTGGTAATTGTTTCATTCTCTCTATTAATGAAATACTTATCATTCTCTCCAAGAATAACCTTACTAGCAGATGTAGCCTTAGCAATTGGGACACTTACAGTATCTCCATCACCATCTACAAACTCAAGTTTATATTGGCTAGAACCACTTGTTTTCACCTTAACTTCTTCAGTTGCAACATCCTTAAGTCCTCTATATTCGATGTCCCAGTTGTTAGTGAATAACACTTCCCTTTCTGCACCTTCTTGCTCAATGGCATCACTTAACTTACCACCTGCAGGTACGAAAAAGTCATCATCTGCTGTCATATTGACATGGATTCTGGTTATCTTAAATGTAGAGTTATCATCTGTACCTTCAATTGTAACTGTTGCGTCATCAATTGAATCATCATCTACTTTAAGAGCATTTGTAGAACCTGTGTCTCGGATATTAGTATCCTTCAACTCCATCTTTTGTGCTCCGATAAAGAATCCTGCACTGTGTACACCACCTGCATAATCTTGGTAGAGTATATCAGATACACCAATTGTTAATTCCCTATCAGTTCCTGCAAACAACTTGTCAGTGTCTCCATCCTTTAATTTTCTTGTCGATACACCATCAACAGTGAATTGAGCTTCGTCTGCATCAACAAAGTTTAGAGTTGTCTCAAAATCAGCACCATCGACATTAAATGTTTGAGTCTCACCTTCCATCAATGAAGATTTACTTGCTCCACCCATAAGAGTCAACTTAACATTTCCCCCTACAGTGGATGTTCTTCTTGCAGTTACAATAGTGTAACTACTTCCAAACATTTCAATTTCAACATCTTCAAAATCGGTTAAAAATAGACCTGTTGTAGAAGCACTTCCTGTTGAATCATCAACATCAGATTCTAATGCTGTTGTAAACTCTAATAGGTATCTTCCTATCTCCTTGCCTGTTTTAAAATACAGAAAGTCTGCAGTAACATCCAAATCATCTTCAGTAAATATTACATATCCTGTATCTAGAGCAGTTTCAGCTCCTGGACCTAATAGGTAGAAATATTGATTATATGGTGCTGTTGCCTTATTATTTGTTATTGTACCCGAGGATAATGCAGCTAATTCATTATCATCTATAAAAGTAGTAATGTTTCTGATTGTCTCCCTCTCATCATTACTATTCAAATCCTCACTTAGTTCTAAGTGATCAGATGTCTCGATTAACCATGCATCTCCTTCTACTTCAAGTGAAGTTCCGCCACCTGCTGCTACTGGTTTTACAGCTGCTGCTTGCAAACTAATTGCAATGTCTGTTACGCCGATAACGTCTTCTGCTGCGGCTTTATCACCAACAACTAATACTCCATTAAATACTCCATTTTGGACATATTGGTTTGGATATTCAGCTAAATCTGCTGCATGAGCTGCTCCCATTATAGTAGCTCCTAGCATTATTGCTCCTGTTCCTAGTGCGCTTATTTTCTTAATCGCTTTTTTAAATCTCATTTCAACAAACACCTCCGTGTTTTTTAGGTTTTTAGTGGGAATTGTTGTAGGTAAAACCCTACTATACCTTCTCACTTTACTAAAATAGTTGAACTTTTCATATTTAAAGCTTACGGTATTGATATATTTTAGAAAATATAGTTTGTAGCATATATCTTTTATAAAGGAACTCTATTTTTTACTATCAATATATCTATATTCTAAATAAACAAAGTATAAAAAGATATTCATTTTCCGAAAACTATGCAAAAAATTTCATTATGTATGATTGTAAAGAATGAGGAAAACAGTATTTTATCAACACTTGAATCTGTAAAAAACCTGATTAATGAAATCATTCTTGTAGATACTGGAAGTGCTGATACCACAAAAGAAATTGTAAAGAATTTTTCAGATAAAAACAAAATAACATCTAAAATAATTGATTTTAAATGGGATAATAATTTTAGCAATGCTAGAAATGAAAGTCTAAAACATGCAACCTCTAAATGGATCTTAATCTTAGATGCCGACGAAAAAATTGATGAATTAGGCGTAACTCAAATCAAAGAACTAATAGAAAAAGATTTTGATGCATTTTTATTACCTCAAAAAAACTATACTAACAATACTTCCATTACAGGTTTTGTCCATTCAAAAGATAAATCAATTAATTACCCTGGATTTTATGTTTCAATGATTTGTCGTCTATTTAGGAACAATAAAAACTACAAATTTTCAGGAGAAGTTCATGAACTTGTCGAGGACTCAATTAAAAAAAATAATGGAAAATTAGTAGGATCAGAAATCTCAATCCACCATTTTGGAAACACAAATCCAGACAATGTAAAAAAGAAAAAGGAGTATTATCTTAAATTAGCAAAGATCAAAACAAGGAATTCTCCGTCTGCAAGATCATTTTTTGAATTAGGAATTCTAGAAAAAGAAAATAATAATTTTCCTGAAGCAATTGAAACATTTAAGAAATCTATAGAACACAACCCAAAACATAGACTTGCTCTTTTCGAGCTAGGATTGATTCACGAAAAATCAAAAGATTTTGTTGCAGCAATAGATTATTACACCAAATCTCTCAGAATAAAAAATGATTCTGAAATATATTTTAACCTAGGAGTTTGTTATCTAAAAAAAGGAGATCTAAAATTAGCATACAGAAATTTAACAAAATCTCTCCTATTAAATCCCAATAAATATCAAATTTACAACAATATAGGATTAATTCACGAGAGAAATGAAAATTTTAGAGAAGCCATTAAAATGTTAGAAATTGGAACCAAACTTAACCCTAACAATGCAATTGGATTTTATAATCTTGGAATTGTTTACGAAAAAACAAAGGACAGAAAAAAAGCAATTGAATCATTTGAAAAGGCAATATCTTGTAACTACAAAAACAAATCAATCTTAAAACAAAAAGTTATTGAATTAAAAAAAGCAGAAGAAAATTCAACTTCTTATAATTATTCTTTCGACATGGGGGGGGGAAAATGAGCCCGCGAGGATTCGAACCCACGACAACTGAAAAGTCAGTTGACAACTTTGGGGTTTCGTTTCACTTAAACCCCAGTTAGAAAAAGAAATGAGCCCGCGAGGATTCGAACCCCGACAAATCGGTCCCTAGCCTCAAAAATGATGAAGCCGACCACACTATCCAGATTATGTTACGGGCCCATAAAAAATATTCGGATTTAATTCTCCTTTTAATATTTTCAGTCTTTCTCCATATGTTGTATTTGGTGGACAAAAACTAAATTTTCTCCATATTAAATATCTCGAAATTTTTGTTGGATTCTTAGATCCTATTAACTTCATCCATTTCTCCAGAGAGTTTTTACCGCATATCTGAATTGGATATTTTATATTTTCAGTTATTTTTTTGGGAATATATTTGTACATAGCTGCATCAAATCCTAATATACTTGCAATGTATTTAAAATCTTTTGCAAGTTTATAAGAACATGTAGCAAAACATAGTCGAGGATAGTAATTCCTACTAATTTTAAAAGGATCTTTATTATAGATTTTTTTATCAAATGTTACACAACCATCAGTATCAAAATAACCTCTTAAGAATCTCTTATAAAGATTAATATTATTTGAATCCATAATAGCCTCTGGAATACTTACTGTTGTTGATTTACTCCCATATGGAAATCCAACTTTATGAAATAATTGAATTACATTCCTATCCCTGAGAACAAATCCATAGGTATTTCTATATGGGAAAAATTTTCCTTTAAGTTTTAAATTAAATGCTTTATTGAAAATTGGAATTACATGATATAGATAATATTCTCTTTCTTCTATATTTCCACTTATGTCTAACTCTCTCCTCTTACCATCATTTCTTAAATACCCATCCCCTGCATGAATTCCGCAAAGCTCAGCAAAATCAGGACTAATTTTTACCATCCTAGTTTCTAAAAAATGAATTTATTTAAATACCCTGTCCGTGTGAATGTCCAGTGTCCAGTGCTTATTTTCCATATAGAAAATAATTAACTACTTCATAATTTCATCTAATTATCTAATAAAGAAAAATCTCAATTATTTTCGACCTAGACTTTCCATATGATCTATTCTTTTTTGGATCAGTTCTTTGGTCCCAATATCAAATCTATGGAAAACTCTACCTTTAACACAAGAAACAGCTTGTTCACTAAATTTCTCTGATTCCTCAATATTATCAGCTATTCCGACTACAGCAACAGCTCTAGAAGATGTCATAAAGATACCGCCTTCCCTTTTATCGACAGAAGAATAATATATTTTAGCATTTTTTGGAATTTCTCCGATGGTAATCATTTCATCTTTAACAGGACTTGCAGGGTAACCCTCAGGTACAATATATTTACAAACAGTTGCTTTATTTTCAAACTCCAAATTAATCCCGTCAAGTTTATGATCGATTATTGCCTTACAAACATCTACAAAATCTGTTTTCAACAAAGGAAGAACATTCATCACTTCTGGATCTCCAAACCTGGCATTATATTCAATTAACTTAACACCGTCTTTTGTAATAATAAATCCTCCATAAATTATTCCCCTAAAAAATTGACCAGTTTTCTTATGTATAGCCTCTACAACTTCTTTATTTATTTTCAAAGCAGTATCAACATCTTCTTTTTTTAAAAAAGGTAATGAGTGATCAGCACAAGAATACGATCCCATCCCACCAGTATTTGGCCCTTTATCCCCTTTCAAAGCTCTCTTGTGATCTTGAACAAGAGGCATCGGCAATACAGTCCTACCGTCAGTAAAACACATAAAACTAAATTCTTCCCCATCTAATTTATCTTCAACAACAACATGAGGATGTTTAACCAACACATCTTCACAATATTTAATTGCCTCTTCCTTTGTTTGAAAGTGATCACCTTGAACTTGTACACCCTTACCACCAGTTAATCCATCCGGCTTAATTACAATTCCACTTAGAGTGTCCATAAACTCTGAAGCTTCTTTTAAATTATTATTATCAAATATCATGAACTTTGGATTTCCTTCAATCCCATTTTCTTCAACTAAAATTCTGGTAAAAGATTTGCTGGATTCTAATTTCGCAAGTTCTTTTCTAGGTCCTACTGTAGGAATACTCAATTCTTCTAACAAATCAGCCATTCCATTAGACAATGGACCCTCAGGTCCAACAAAAGCAAAATCGAGATTTAAACTTGATGCAAATTTTTTAATTAATTCAAAATCATCATAATCTCCTATTTCAACTTCCTCACTTAAAGAATCTATTCCAGGATTCCTAGATTGCATATAAGAATATAACTTAACGTCTGAATTCTTTTTCAAAGTCTCAGCTACTACATGTTCTCTTGCCCCATTACCAATTAATAGTACATTTACCATAGAATTAGTAGCCTTTTTCGGTTTAAAAACTTTGTTGATTTAATTATAATGTAGAAAGAATTTCTTTTATTTTATTATCAAATTCTTTACTATGTTTCTGAATCTCCCTATATGCCTTATTAACTTCTTTTTGATTTTTTTCAAGAAATTTATTAAATTCTTCTTTTGTCATATTTCATCTCCAGATTAATTTCTATTTAAGTTTTTTGGTAGAATCAATTAATTCCTTATATTTATCAAAAATAATTTTTGTATTTCCCTCTATGATATCTTTCTTAACAGTTACTTCTTCAATTTCTTTTTCTAACATTTTTATCCTTGATTCCATTACTAATTTATGCATTGCAAAAGTTGTCAAAACAATAATTGCAAATATAGAAACGATTAAACCTAATTCAACTATATTTTTAATTTTAAATGCAAACCAAACCAAAAAGATTTGTTCGATAGAATAAAGAAAAATAAATATAGTCTCAAAAATCGTCCTATTAGAATAAGCAAGTCTTCTAACTCGATTCCAAAGTTGCTCAAAATTACTTATAAATTTTTCAAGTTGATGAAACAAAATGCCATGCCATGAAACCATATATTAATTTTATTTTTAGATTATAAGTAATTTATTAAGGAAAATAAAATTGTTTGAACCTGAGTAGTGACTAAAATTATTTCAAAAGCTTTAATAAATAAGCTTTCTTCCTAGACGATATGAAGCCTATAGATCAAATAAAAATAGATTCCAAGATTTCAGTAAATGAACTTATCAAAAAACTAGATTCATCCGGAGTCATGGGAGCAGGCAAACTAGCATCTTCTGTAAACATCTCAGAATCAATGATAAAAGATAAAGACTGTACTGTTTTTCTAGGTGCAGCAGGTCCATTAGTTCCAGGTGGAATGAGACAAATTCTAATCGACATACTAAAAAACAAATGGATCGATGTTCTAGTCACAACTGGCGCAACCTTAACTCACGATTTAGTAGAAGCTCTAGGCCACAACCACTACCAAGGTTCTGAAAAAGCTAATGACGAAGAATTAAACAAACAAGGTTTTGACAGAATGTACAATTCATTAATGCCCAACAAAGTCTATGAAGATTTAGAAGACTTCTTCACAAAACATTTTGATAAATTAAAAGACAAAGAAACAGTACGTGATTTACTATGGGAAATAGGAAAACTAACACCACAAGAATCAATCCTAAAAGTAGCACAACAAAACAACATTCCAGTTTTCTGTCCTGCATTATCTGATTCTGGCATCGGTTTAATGATTTGGGGCCATCTAGCAAAAGGAAAACAATTTGCAACAAAAGAATTCTCTGATCTTAAAGAAATCATGGACCTCTCTTGGACTGCAAAAAAAACAGGAGTTATTTATCTTGGCGGCGGTGTCCCAAAAAACTACATCCAACAATCAATGCAACTCTCTCCAAAAGCAGCTGAATATGGCGTGCAAATCACCATGGACCGACCAGAACCTGGCGGATCATCAGGTGCAGAATTAAAAGAAGGAATTTCTTGGGGTAAATTAAATGTAGAAGCAAATTATGTTGATGTAATTTGTGATGTAACTATCGCACTACCAATTTTATTTTCTGCATTAAAAGAAAGAATGAATTAATTATGCTGCATCTTTTTTCGGCACAGCCACACCATCAACGAGATCATATTTATTTGCATTAAAATATACTCCCTTCACATCAACTCTTCTTTCAAAAACTGCCTCAAAAGCTGCTATTAATTCTTCTCCAACCAATGGAATTTGAATTCCAAAATCAGCACCGCCATAAGTAACATCTGGATCATGTAATCCACTATATTCACCTCTTCCAACTTGAGGAACCCCTGGCATTGCTTCTATTGGAGAAACAACAACTAAGCCATTATAATGTGGATTTTCCTCTAACCTCTGAGCTAATAGCAAATCACCATTTGCAATGCTATCAACCAATATCATATCAATTGACGAACCATGTTTTTCTAAAACTGCCTCTATTTCTCTCATTCCAACACCTGCAATAACTGGACCAGGCATTACTCTACCAACAACATCATGATAAAACATGCCTTCATATCCATCTATAGAACTTGATAAAACTTCATGAGTTGACCTATAATCTCTAGTATTTTCAGAAACATAAAAAATTGTTCTACCAGACATAGTAAAAAAGGAATTCGTTTTAATATATAAACTTAATTTTTCTTCATATAAAACTCTTTTTTCTCCTTAGAAAACCTCTCTATAGCATACCTCAACATTGTCCTTGGCATATTCTTATAATGTTTCTTTAAAAACTCTTCCTCCACTTCCTGATCTCTCTTTCCCACTTCACGCAACATCCACCCAACTGCCTTATGAATTAAATCATGTTTATCTTTCAACAATATTTCAGCAATTTTCAAAGTATCTTCAAAACTATTCTGTTTAATAAAGTAAAATGTTGTAATGATAGATATGCGCCGTTCCCATAAATTATCAGACCGAGCCAATAAATACAACATAGAAATATCTTTTTCAAAATAATAAGGTCCTAAGATTTTGTCAGCAACACAATCTATAAGGTCCCAATTATTTGCCCTATCTAAATTATCCAAATAAAATTCAGCAATCTCTTTTTTCTCGGACTCATCAGCCTTCTCAAACTTATAGACTAAAATAAAAAATCCAGTTAATCTATGTTCATGAATCTCACTTTTCAGTAATTTCTTAACATCATCAAAACTAACATCAACATATTTCTGTGCAATTTTCCTCTGCTCAGGTACTGTCAACCCAATAAACTTATCCCCTTCACCATATTCTCCTTTTCCAGTCTTAAAAAATCTCCGATAAACAGCAGCCTTTTCTTCAGATGCATAATCTTGCAATTCTTCCATAATTTTATCTACCTTATTCATTATGACAAAGATTTTTAACTGGTTTTATATTACTTTCCAATATGTATTCCCCTCAACAAATCAAAGAATTGAAATCAAAAGAAAAGATTGTAATGCTTACTGCTTACGATTACACATTAGCCAAATTAATGGATAATATTGTAGATTTAATTCTAGTTGGAGACTCAATGGCAATGGTTGTTCTAGGTCACAAAGACACAACAAAAATTAAAATGTCAGATTTGATTACAGCAACCAAATCAGTTTCAACAGGAGCAAAAAACACATTGATTATTGGAGACTTACCCCTTGGATCTTACGACAATAACGAAGACGCTCTAAAAAACGCAATACAATTCCTCCAAGCAGGAGCTCATGCTGTTAAGATTGAAAGTAAACCAGATATTGCTAAACATATTGTCCAAAACAATATTCCTGTAATGGGTCACACCGGATTAACACCACAAACAATTACAGATTTCAAAGTCCAAGGAAAAAATGAAGAAAATGCAAAAACAATTTTGCAAGAATCAAAAGACCTTGAAACTGCCGGTTGCTTCTCCCTAGTATTAGAATGCATTCCAAATAATTTAGCAAAACAAATTACTAATTCTATCTCAATTCCAACAATTGGTATTGGAGCAGGACCTGATTGCGATGGTCAAGTTCTCGTAACTCATGATATGCTTGGATTATTTGATGATTTCAAACCAAAATTCGTTAAACGATTCAGTAACATCGGAGAAGAAATAAAAAAAGCAATTCAAAATTATAAAAATGAAGTAAAAGAAAAGAAATTTCCAGACGATAAACACAGCTTCCATTAAGATGAACCAAGAAATTTTCGAGAATAAAAATATTGTGATAGGAATAACTGGAAGTATTGCTTGTTATAAAACTCTCGACCTAATAAAAGAATTGAAAAAATTAAACTCTAATGTCCACATCATCCTGACAAAAGCTGCATTAAACTTAATTGATAAATCAGAATTTGAATCAGCCTCAGGAAATAAAATTCAAACATACTTATTTGACAAAAATATAGACTACAAAGAATACCTTAAACAAGAAAAAGAAATCAAACACATTTCATTAGCAGACATTGCAGACCTATTTCTAATCTGTCCAGCAACAGCAAATATTATTGGAAAGATTGCAAATGGAATTGCAGATGACTTATTGTCGACTTCAATAATGGCAACCTCTGCCCCAGTTTTAATCTGTCCAGCAATGAATGTCAAGATGTGGGGCAATCCAATTCTTCAAGAAAATATCTCAAAATTAAAATCCCTAAACTATAATTTTGTCCCTCCAGAATATGGTGACTTAGCATGTGGCTACAAGGGTATGGGTCGTTTAGCTAATTCAACTTCAATACTTGAAAATATTAAATTACTATTAAAGAATTCAAATGATTTCAAAGGAAAAAGAATCTTAATCACATCCGGACCAACAGAGGAAGAATTAGATCCTGTCAGAGTCATAACAAACAAAAGTTCTGGAAAAATGGGTTCCTCTATAGCAGAACAATCTCACCTCAGAGGTGCAGATGTAGTTCTATTAAGAAACAAAAATTCAAAACAACCTTATTACAACATTAAAGAAGAATATTTCCTTAGCATCGATGATTTGTATTCAAAAATTAAAGACAACATAAATGATATTGATATTGTAATCCATACTGCAGCAGTTTCTGACTTCACTACAGAAAAAAATAATGGAAAAATTAAAAGTGATAAAAAGTTAAATTTAGAATTAACACCAACAACAAAAATCTTGGAAAAATTAAAAACTTTAAACAAAAACATTTTTCTCGTCGGTTTTAAAGCCGAACACAACTTAGAAGAAAAGGAACTAATAGATTCTGCTTATGAAATTTTACAAAAATCAAATGCAAATTTAATTGTTGCTAACGACATATCTAAACCAAATTCTGGATTTAATTCAGATAAAAATGAAGTATGTATAGTCGACAAAAACAAAAATTCAACTCACATTCCACTTAATAATAAAAAAATAATCGCAGATTCAATCTTAGATGAAATAATAAAAAGAATATAAAATGTCCTCGACAAAAGCATTTGCACCAGCAAACATAAGTTGTATTTTTAAGATCCACAAGCACAATAATCCAAGATGGGCTGGATCCATTGGACTAGGTTTTACACTAAATGAAGGAGTTGTCGTTGAAATAAAAAAATCAAATAAAAACCAAAATGAAATTTATTTTAATGATGATTTAATTGATTTCCCGACTGTAAATTACATTTTAAACAATATCTCAAAAGAAAAGTTTGAAGTAAAAATAACATCAAAACTTCCACTAGGTTGTGGATTTGGAATGAGCGGAGCCTCTGCTTTAGCAACATCTTATTCTCTCAGCAAATTATTAAACCTAAATAAAACAAAAAAAGAATTAGTAATATTATCTCACACTGCAGAAGTTGAAAATCAAACAGGACTCGGTGATGTGGTCAACCAATATTATGGGGGATTTTGTTTAAAATTAAAACCTTCATCCCATTTTGTAGTCGAAAAACTACCTTTAACAAACAATAAAATTTATTGTAAATTTTACAACAAAATAGAAACAAAATCTATTATCTCCAATCAAGATTTATTAAATAAAATAAACACCTCTGCAGAATTATCTTTAAAAAAAATAAATAAAAATAATGATCTAAAAGAAATAATAAAAATCTCAAAAGAATTTTCTATTAACTCAGGATTATTAAAAAATGAAGATGTAATTAACACAATAAAAAAAATAGAAAAAAATAATGGATCTGCCTCCATGATCATGCTCGGAAACGCTGTATTTAGCGACACCAAATTTCCAGATTCAGAAGAATTTATTATCTCGGACCAAGGTGCAAAGTTACTATGACAGTTCCAAAAACCCATCCACGTTATAAATCTTTAACTACTAGAAACAAAATTGTAGGTGGAGTTATAAAAGAAATAACATCAGTCCATGGT
>CEPX01011482.1_pt1 | contig 11414 bp, 11 predicted proteins | sample 361361 | NCBI WGS metagenome assembly CEPX01 (sample SAMEA2619974, study PRJEB7988) | marine metagenome | biome: marine biome (ENVO:00000447); feature: mesopelagic zone (ENVO:00000213) & marine oxygen minimum zone (ENVO:01000065); material: "saline water (ENVO:00002010), including plankton...
GATTGGTGAAGAAGCATTTGAGACAGTTAGAGAAATGATGATGAATGGGATAGGACTAGTAGTACTTGATAGTATGGCAGGGCTTGTTCCTTCTGCTGTTTATGAAGAAGAGTTTGGATATAATCCAATGGCATGGCAAGCTAGGTTTGTGAATTCTTCTCTCCCTAAGTTGCTTCCCCATCTAAAGAATGGGACAGCTTTGGTATTGATTAATCAAATACGGTCTAGCCTTGGCCCTGTATCTATTGATGCAATGCCAGGAGGATTGGCTCAAACATTCTTTGCCCACTCCCTACTACAGGTTAAACGTGACGGATGGATTGAAGAACCCAAGGGTACTAAGGTAGGGTTCGATATGGATATCCGATTACGGAAGACTAAGATAGGTGGAGAACATTGGAACAACGTTAAAATACCCTTTAGGATTGAGGGAGGGATTGATGTGGTAGAAAGCTTTATTCGTGAAGCTCTTACTCAAGATTTAATCTCTCAGCGAGGCCCGTGGTATATGTATGGGGAAGACAAGATTCAGGGTATGAATGGTCTTAAACACTTTTTTATAGAGAATCCTTCCCGCTTGGAAGAATTGAAAGCTAGTGTTACCTAGAGACTATACTAAACAAGAGAATGTTATAGCGCAAGTCCTGTCGGATATGGGACTGCGCTATGACACTCAAGTACCAATAAGTCAATATACTGCGGATTTCTTTGTGCCTGAATTAGGGATGATTATTGAAGCTGATGGTATTTATGGTCATCTAAAAAAGAGGGATATCAAGAGGGATGCAGACTTAATGAGGATATACGGAATTAAAAATATTCTTCACATTAAAGAAAACTCTAAAGTGGGGGTACAAGATACATTATGGCAGGCATTAAACAGATTGGTGGACGAGGAAAAACCACCACTAAACCTAGACGAAGAAAAACTAAAACAAATATAGCGACTAATCAGGATACTTGGTTAGTTAAAACTTTAGAAGATAGATTACAAAAGATTCCTAGACCTAGCAAAGGTGGTACATTTTATCCGTCTATAGTTAGTAGTCCTTGCGATAGATATGTATATCTTGCATTTAATGGATTGATGCCCCCTAGTCCCATTGCTGCTAATGTACGTCGAATATTTGATTGTGGTGATTATCTAGGGTATAGATTTTCAAAATATTTTACAGAGATGGGTATGCTAGTGGCTGAAGAACAGCCCACTAAATTAGAAAGCCCTCCAATTTCAGGGCGGTATGATTTTCTGATTCAACATGAGGTATATGGTCGGACTATAGTAGAGTTAAAATCTATTAATGATAAAGGTTTCAAGGCGTTGATTACTGACCCTAAGACTGATCACTATCTCCAACTACAGATCTATTTAAATATATTAAACATAGAACATGGTATAGTTTTATATGAAAATAAAAATGATCAACAGATTAAATGTTTTGATGTAAGTAAAAATGCAGATGTTTGGGAACAGCTCCTAAATAAATGTTATCACATTATGCAGTTGACTGCTATGCCTTTAGCTTGTACAGGGGAGAAATATTGTAGATGTAAAGAGGTGCCGAATGGAAAAGCGATGGACTCCGCAATCAGCGGTTAGTAAAGCTGACCAGTATGTAAGTGATGTAAATGTCCCTTCCATGAAAATTGATTTAGGGGAGAGGGAAGAATTAGATTTCTCTTCTCTAATGAATGCAGATACTAAGAAGTTAGAATTATTTCTTACTGTGTATGGGGGATACAAGGCTCACTTAGAACGAGAGTTAGCTGATATTGCTTCTAAGAAGAATGCTTACGAAGCTGCTTTTGATGAAGCGTATTCCTCTGCAATTTTTAAATTAGCAGAAGAACGAGAAATGGTAGGTAAAAAGAAACTGACAAGAGAAGAAGTTCGGGGAGCTGCTTTTGGAGCCTATGATGAACTTAAGGAAATGAGGAAAACTGTAATTGAGTATGAAACAGTTCATACTAGAATTGAAGGACTTCTCAAAGCTTATTCATCTGGGTTCCAAACTGTCTCTAGGATAGTAGCCCTTCGTACTTACAAGGAGCGAGACTATGCATAGAGTAGAGCCTAAAGTCTTTTTGATAGCAGAGAATAAAATTAATGATACGGAACTCCACGGTTATCTTGAACATATTGGAGCGCAGGGGTGGACTTCTAAGAAAGGTAATAGGGATGGTAATGTAGGACGTAACGGTAATGGTCAAGGTGACCTTAGAGAGATTATTGAGGTCATGGGACGGGGATGTTATAAGTCCTTTGGTACAGAACTCAATCCTAATATAACTAAGGTACGTGAAGATAATCCCACCTATCTTAAGAATATAATTGATATCGGTCATGGCTCAGTTCTTGAACACGGGTGGGTATCTTTTATGATATGTGATACTAGTAGGGTGGTTACTCATGAGCTTGTAAGACATAGGGCTGGTACTGCCATATCTCAGGAGAGTTTACGGTTCCTTAGACTAGAAGACATGGGCCTCTGGATACCAGAAGCCTATAAGAGTGACTCCTATTCCCAGGATATCTTTGAAGAGACTTGGGAATATTTAGAACTTCAATATGCTAGACTGATAGAACGGGCAGAAGCGATTGAAGGGAAAGACTTTGATAGCCTGCCATTTAATAAGAAGAAGTACTATACTTCTGCTGCTAGACGAGTAGCCCCCATTGGAGTAGCAACTAATATAGGCTGGTCATGTAACATCAGAGCAGCGAGACATATAATTGAAATGAGAACAGATGAACATGCCGAAGAAGAGATTCGTTTAGTCTTTGGAAAGATTGCTACTATATTAAAACATAAATATCCTGTACTATTTGAAGACTATCAGGTTGAGGATAAGGGCTTCGATGGTAATCCAGAGTATACGACTTCTAGTTGGAAGGTGTGATATAATGTACTATCTAGGATTAGACTGTTCAACTAAGGCTATCCACGGTGTTCTCCTTGATGAGGAAGAACATATAATTGAACAGTTTAAATGGGCTAGTGTAGCTTCAAATTATGAAGAAAGGTTCTATGAAATATTAGAAGGATTTGAGGAGAAATTGAGTAAAATAGATATAGGTGAAGTGTTAGTTGCTGTTGAAGCAGCTATCTATATTCAGAACCCTAAGACAACCGTTGCCCTCGCTGCGGTAGTAGCGGGGGTAAAATATATCTGTTACCGTAACGGCTATTCCTGTATACCTGTAGATAATAAAGTTTGGAAGCGTTATGTTTTACAAGCGGGGAAAGCTGATAAAGCTTTTATTAAACGCTTCGCTATGGAGAAGTGGGAAGATATTAATAGTAAGGAACAAGATTATTCTGATGCAGCTTGCGTAGCATTGTATAGAAAGATGGAGGATAAAGATGAGTTTAACATTCTACTTTAATAGTAAGGAACAACCACAACGACCAGATGATGACCAGTTACCAGAAGAATTGACAGTCGAAGAGTTTCAGGAGCAGTACGCTAAGATAGTCTATTGTGATTATGAAGCTTGTTTTTGGAATACTTATGTTAAGGGACTACATACAACTAAAGGAACTATCTTAGGTAACAAGAATTATGTTGCTTTTGGAGCACAGGGTTTTGCTAATGTATGTGCCAGGCCAGCAATAGCTATTACAGGAAATACATATACGATTGGTAATCAGAAGAGAGTGTTACCTACTTGTTTTACTACAGCTAAGAATGGCAAGACAGGCCACGTAGACTTTTCTAAATTGTTACAGTCCGATGGTACTCCTTTCGGAGGCAGTATAGAATCGCAAGCTCCGACGCTGGATAATTATGAGGCGTATATCTAATGCCAAAAGTATATGACCAAGAAATTAAATTGAAAGCTATGAAACTCTGGATATCAGGAATCTCTGGCCCGAAGATTGTGGAACAGATTAACGATGAATTTACTTCTGATGTTAAAATTCCCACCTTATATACATGGGCTAAACAATATAATTGGAATGAGCAAAAGAATATAGCTAGAACTGAGGCTATGGCACAGGTACAAGAATCGGAAGGACAGAGATTTGTTAGAGTTCAGGCAGAGCATCTTACTGAGTATGAAGGATTGAGACATAAAGCTAATTCAGCTTTAGGAGTTCTTCAATTTGATAAAGCTTTTGATGCAGCGAAGGCATTAGATATGAGTATTCAAGGTGAACGTAAGGTTATGGAAGGTATGATTAATTTACAATTTGTGCAATCCGTACTTGGTATCTTAGTTGAAGAAGTTGAAGACTCAGCAATTATTCAGAAAATAGCTGCACGATTAAAAGCCTTGGTATCACAGGAGTAATATGATAAATAAAAATGGAGAAGTTTCATATGATAATGCCCTAGCTCGTTTAGCTGAAGGATTGTTGGCAGATAAAAAATATAACGTTGGTTCCTTCAAAGAGTTTCTGACTAATATATGGAGCCAGAGTTATGATAATCCTGAGTATTTTAAGGCTTGGCATGTACAAGTGATTGCAGAAGATATTGAAGAATGTTTAGCTCAAGGATTAAACTACGTATGTGTTCTCCCTCGGTTTCATTTTAAGAGTACTATCTTAGGTCATGCATTTAGTGTATGGAGATTATTGACTGCGCCCCGTGACTGCGCAGTACTTTATTTGTCTTACAGTGATGGTATGGCACAGTATCATATTTCAGAGATTAATAAAACTGTAAAAAGAAACCCTCTTCTAATGTCATGGTTAGATAATAAATCTCCAAAAGCTGACTTCTCCTTTAGGTATTCTATTAATAATAAAAATGCCGATATATTACATGGTGGTTTGTTTTCATTTAAGAGGGGTATGCATGTGAATGGTGCATTGATTGCCGATGATATTCTACGTGACCCTGAAAACCCATTGAACATGGGACAGATAAATAAAGTGGAAGACCACTTCATGACAGAATCTTTGTTCATACCCTTGAAGGGAGTTCCCGTAATTGTATTGGGTACGCCCATGATGCCTGGTGATATTCTGAGTAAGCTTCAGGAAGATAGTCGTTTTAAATCTAGAGTACTGCCAGCACTAGACCCTGTTCCTGGGCGTAGAGTATTGATGCCTGAGTTATATAGTGAGGAATGGTTGCTAGAACAACAGAGGGCCAGACCTAAATCCTTTGCTTCTGAGTTTATGTTGATTCCTCATTTTTCAACTGAATCATATTTTGAAGAGGAAGACATAGTTAAATGCGAAGTACCTACTTTGGTCAATGCCTCACCTCATCAAGCATTCCCATGTGAAGAAGATGACCAATTTTTTGCAGGCTTCGATGTAGGTAAAAAACGTCATCCATCACACCTAGTTATCTTTAGGCGTAGAGGTGATATAATAGAACAGGTTCATTCATCCTTTTTAGATGGGTGGAACTATGCTGATCAAATTGAATATCTAAATAAGGTTTCAGAAAACTTTGATCTTAATAAAGGATACGTAGATAATACTAGGGGAGAATTAGAGGAACGGGGTTTAAATACAGTGTGGAAGCCAATGACCTTCTCCACTAAAACTAAGAACACAATGGCTCAAGTATTTGAAACGTATATCCACTCTGGTAATCTAAAGTTGATAAAAGATGAGCGACAGAAGCAGCAGATATTATCAGTTAACAATGAGTTAAAGGCTCCTGAAACTCCATTAGGTCATGGAGATGCTTTCTTTTCGATAGCAATGGCTTTATCAGCTGCGTATGAAACGACCATATATAAGATTCAAACCTTGGGTAGTGTGCAAGAGTGGATGGATACAATTGAACAAGGACAAATAGAAGAACTAGAAAATAGAAAGATGCCAGGACGGGGAATACCTGATTTGATTTTCAAACCTGAAATCGAAGTGCAGGCTTTAGATACAGCTCCTAATCCTGACTGTCAAGAAATGGTATGTAATTCGTCATTTTGGGTGCCTAAAAATAAATTATGTATATATTGTGGACATAGAGGATAGGAGGTTGTATAAATGGTAACACTTACTGAACAAGCCGAAACAATTTTGGAGACACGTTATTACTTAAAAGATGCTACTGGTAAACCACAGGAAAATGCGGAACAAATGTTTCGGCGGGTGGCTAAAGCTATTGCTGCGGTAGAGATAAAATACATGAGCCTTCCTATAGATGTCCAAATGGTAGAAGAAGATTTTTATAATATGTTATCGGGATTATATTTCCTTCCCAATTCTCCTACCCTCATGAATGCTGGTACTCCAGCGGGTACATTATCAGGATGCTTTGTGCTCCCACTAGAAGATAGTATGCAAGGGATTATGAAAACGGCTACGGATGCAGCTATGGTACAAAAATATGGGGGTGGCACAGGGTTTGCTTTGTCCAAGATTCGTCCCAAAGGTGACCCTATTAATACCACTCAGGGAAAAGCGTGTGGCCCTATAGAGGTACTCAAAACTTTATCTAGGGTGTCAAGCATGATAACGCAAGGAGGCAAGCGTGACGGGGCTAACATGGCTGTCATGAGTGTGTATCATCCTGATATCAAAGATTTTATTACATGTAAAGCATATGAAGGAGATATTCATAATTTTAATATTAGTGTCGGGGTAGATTCTAATTTTATGAAAGCTGTAATAAACCATGCTGAGTATCCCTTGGTGCATCCTACGACTGATAGAATTGTAGAATGGGTAAATGCAGCAGAGATTTTTGATATGATTATTGAAGGTGCCTGGAAAAATGGCGAACCAGGACTAGTATTTATTGATTCTATTAATATAGATAATAGGGTTAAGGGTGCGTATGGAGATATGATTGCTACTAACCCTTGTGGAGAACAGCCCCTGTTAGGGAATGAAAGTTGTAATTTGGGGTCTATTAATTTGATTCAGTTCTTAGAGAAATCAAATGATTATGGATGGGAGTCTCAGATTAATTGGGAAAAGTTAGCACAGATAACTAAATTATCTGTGCGGTTCTTAGATAATGTTATTGATGCTAATAGTTATGCTACTTCAGATATAGATGATATGACTAAGGCGACAAGAAAGATTGGCTTAGGTGTTATGGGTTTTGCTGATTTGTTGATTGCTTTACAGATTCCATACAATAGTGATGAAGCTATGCAACTTGGTAAAATCACTATGTCATTTATTAGAAACATGGCTGACAACGCATCCTTAGAATTAGGTATGCGAAGAGGAACTTTTCCTGCTTGGGGAGAGAGTGACTATGGGGGTGATTCCTCCTTTCGTAATGCGTGTCGATTAAGTGTAGCTCCTACGGGAACTATTTCTATGATTGCGGATACGTCTAGTGGTATTGAGCCTACCTTTTCTTTGGTATGGGCAAAGTCTAATATTCTAGAAGGAAAGACTTTGTACTATGTTAATAAGTTTTTTGAGAGTACGGCAAAAGAATATGGTTTTTATTCAGAAGATTTAATGGAACATTTGTCGAGAGGAGGTTCTTTACAAGACCGTGATGATGTACCTGATTGGGCTAAGAAAGTGTATGTGATTGCACCAGATATATCTCCCATGGAACATGTTCGGATGCAAGCAGCTTTCCAAGATTCAGTTGATGCAGGCATTTCTAAGACTATTAACTTCGCTAATGGAGCTACTAGGGAAGATGTGCAGGCTGCTTATATACAGGCATGGGAAATGGGATGTAAAGGTATAACTGTATATCGTAGTGGAAGTAGAGAGAAAGAAGTATTGACTTCTGGACACATGCCTCCCATGCTTGTGGGCTGTGATTGTGAAACACCCTTCGTTGTACAGGAAAGTGGTTGCAATTCCTGTAAGAATTGTGGTTGGAGTGCTTGTGAAATCAGCTAAAGGGCTTGTTATTGGGTTAGGTATTTGTGTTATAATAGTATCAGTCCTAGCCCAAGCTTTAATTATGTCAAATAGTTTAGTAGAAAATAGTGCGTTCAGAGGAATATGTCCTCTGCACTAGAGGAGATAATATGATAGGAAATACATTAAGAGATAGGAATAATCAATACGTAGCCACTAAGGATTCATTAGGAACATGGAGAGTATTAGATACTTGGCATGATGATTTGAGGGCATTAGACCCTGACGGGGAGATTCCTGATGATAGTGAAGCTGTTACAATAATTACTGAAGGAGCTTTCCTTGCTTTAGTTAAAGAAGCTTCTCGTTTAGGGGTACTAGCTAATGCAGCGTTTACTGAACAGACTGATATGGAGAGGGAAATCCTCGATAAAGAGTCAGAAGTTTTGGATTTACGGGAAAAATTAGTAAAATATGAAGAGGACATATTTACTTTAAAACAACAGCCTGACCGTAGTGAAGGCTTTGTACTCAAAGAAATGGCTATGAATACATTGCTTAAACTTACATCTATGTCAGATATACAAACTCTAAGCAAGGATTAAAAATATGAAACTATCTGATTATCTACCTGAAGTACCAGCCATGACTCAACAAATGGCTGAGTTAAATTCACAAATTAACACATTAGAACTTATGAAAGCTTCGGGAGATACTGCCAGTTCTCCCTCGTTTGGTCTAGACCACGTAGTAAATACGTGGGTACGTCACCAGATGGCTTATCGCCAACAGCTTGTGATGGACATACAAACCATCTCGATGTCTGTAGAAGAAGTACGTTCACCTGTAAGTCATATTACGGGTGAAGTATTTCGTCGTGGCATTGAATGGAAAGCTATAGGTCAAGACCCTGACCAAGAACAAAGAGAAAGAGTTACTGGCTTCCTAGATAACTGTAATGTGTTTGGACAGTCTTTAGAAGAAGTATTAAGACAATTCCACTTTGATGTAAATGTCGTAGATGATGGCTTCTTATATTTAGTCAAAGAATTTTATGATGATGGAAAAAGTGTACGTTCTAAGGTTAAAGAGATACGAAGATTAAATCCTGCTTTGGTTGAATACGATTTAGATATGGCAGGCTTGCCTAAGAATGCTCATTTCGTATGCCCATTACATAGAGAAAGTATAGCTGATACTCCAGGGCAATGTAAGGAACCCGATTGTCATATTGAACGATGGCCTGTAATGTATAAATACTATCATCGTAGTCAGCATATTTATCTGTTTGAAACTGAAGTTATTCATCTATCTAAGTTCTTTCCATCAGAGACTTATGGTTGGAGTCCTATTCTAACCATCTTTGAAAAGGTTCTTACTTTGATTGGTATGGATAAAAATCTTTATAGGTACTTCTTTGAACGGAAGATGCCTGGGTCTATGATGATGGTCTTTACTGATGACCCTGAAAGTCTACGTAGAGAACGTGCTAACATAGCTGCTCAGACTCGTATTGACCCCAACTTTGTTCCAATGGTGGCTGTGTCTGCTAAGAACAATAGGGGTAGAGTAGATATGGTACGTCTATTCCATACCTTACAGGAGATGGATTACCTTCCTGTTAGAGCAGAGATACGAGAACGTGTTGCTGCTATGTGGGGTGTAACTCCTGCATGGCAGGGCGCACCTGAAGCTTTCGGTGGCTTGTCTACCCAGACTCAACAGCTAGTAGTTATGAGTCGTGTCGTAGAAGGTGACCAAAGACTATTCCATGAGAAAGTCTTCCCTCAAATTTTGGAAGCTTTCGGTGTGACTGATTGGCGACTAGAACTTCCCCAGCCTGAAGAACGAGCGGAAGCTACCCGTATTCAGTTTGCCCAACAAAAAATTGCTATTGCGAATCAGTATGCTAACATGGGCTTTGAGGTAATTCTTAAAAACCAAGAAGTTCCAATGGAAGAGGCTGAGTTTATCATCTCTGGTGAGATGGTGCCTGCTGCTAGAATGCAGGGTGAACAACAAGCTCTACAGTTGGAGCAACAACAGCAACAATTAGACCAGGTAGCAGAACAAGGAGAACCGCAGGAACAGTTTGGCGCAGGAGGAGAAATGCCTTCTGAAGAAGGTGGAGAAGAGGAAGAACCAGGGGAAGAGGAAATGGAAGCTCTCCAAGCTATGCTTTTAAAAACTATTCCTAAACATAAACGTAAGTTCAAAGGACGTACTGGAGGACGCACTCCAGATTGGCGAGATAAATTACCTCATGAAGAAAGAGATATAGACGAGTATGCTGAAGCTAGAGCTAATAAGAATGTGTTAACATTGATGGGAGATTCTCAAACATGGGTGCAGAGCTTGATACAGAAAGGATTTAATATGCCTTTTATAAAACAAGTATCTCCTGATGGAAAGCAGATGTGGTTTGCTCAAGATAACATAGATTATGTAGCACAGTTAAATGGGACAGGGGTAGTTAATGTTGAAAAGGCTAAACCTGACCCAGGTGTGCATGGCCCCTTTGACCCAGGATATAAAGATTATGCTATGTATAATCCTACTGGTCATCATCGGCAAAATCCTGATAATGAAGAGGAGGAAAACTTTTAATGCCTATTAAAAAGAAAGGTGACAAGTGGTACTGGGGTAGCAAAGGCCCATTCGATTCTCGTAAGAAAGCTGAACAGGTAGCACAGGCTGCTCATTCCTCAGGATATGAACAATACGTAGAACACATGGTAAACAGTCCTGTAGGTGCTTCTGATGAAGGGGTGAAACCTCCATCAGCTGGTGAGATTGCTCGTAATGAACGCCTTCGGAAAGAAGATGGGGGTGGAGAAGGGAGCGATAATAGTGGTGCTGGTACTGTATTTACATCCGCAGATGTGCATACTACTACGTATGGTAGTAATAAAAAACGCAAACATGCTGCTGGCCCTCCTAGGGTAGACAGATTTTTAGATAATGGAACACCACATATATTTTCTAAAGAGCTGACTGAGTTAACTGACTTTGTAGAGAAGTCAGCTTTCCCCTCAGATAATTTTGAATCAGCAAATAGGATGAACAACCCTAAACGATTAGATTGGAAAAAGAAACGAGATGATAGTGAACATTCTATTGCTCATAATAATCTACCAGAAGGGCAGTTCTATAAGGAAGACCCCCCTGCCTATGTAGAACGAACTAAGAATAATCAGGATAAAGAAAAATATGCCTCCTATACTTTAGCCCATCAAGACGATATGGAAAAGAAAATACGGGGGTATGATAAAGAAAGTAAGCGGAAACATGGGGATGCCGATGAACCACCCGCTGCTCAAATGGGAGGAAGTGCAAGTCAAATAGATTATAGTGGTCTTAATAAACAAGAGGGGTATGGCCCCGCTGGTCAAGATGATGAGTTACATAGAACAGGTGTTAAAGACCGTATTCCTAAACGTAGGAATGATGATAATGAAGAAGATGCTGAGTTAGAATATCCTATGTCTAAGGAATATACTCTATTCATTAAAAAATGCGAAGAGGCGATGGAAGACCGTTATTGGAATTCCAATAAATAATATAATGAATTGTCCTAAGTGTAGTGGTACTATGTACCTAAATGAAGATGAAGATTTAAGTTGCCGTATGTGCGGTAAAGTTATAGTGTTAACGATAAGGAGA